>OOBY01000882.1_pt1 | contig 13842 bp, 12 predicted proteins | sample 1671751 | NCBI WGS metagenome assembly OOBY01 (sample SAMN06348189, study PRJEB24527) | human gut metagenome | biome: human gut; feature: ankylosing spondylitis patient; material: feces | host: Homo sapiens | place: China | collected 2015-10
GCACCTTTTCGGCGGTGGCGGGGTCCAGCGCGGCGGTGTGCTCGTCCAGCAGCAGCAGCTTGGGGGTGACCAGCGTTGCCATGAGCAGGGTCAGCGCCTGCCGCTGGCCGCCGGAAAGCAGTCCCACCGGCTGCTTCATGCGGTCCTCAAGGCCCATATCCAGCAGCGCCAGCTTTTCGCGGAACACTTCCTTGTCCTTGCGGGAGATGCGGGAGAAGATGGCGTGGGGCGCGGTGCCGGCACGCAGATAAGCCAGTGCAAGGTTTTCCTCAATGGTCATGTTGGGTGCGGTGCCCTTGAGCGGGTCCTGAAACAGGTGGCCGATGACCTTGCTGCGCTGGTGCTCCGGCGCAAAGGTGATATCCTGTCCGCCCAGCAGGATGCTGCCCTCGTCGGCGATGAAGCCGCCGGTGATGGCGTTGAACAGGGTGGATTTGCCCGCGCCGTTGGAGCCCACGATGGTGGCAAAGTCCCCGGCTTCCATGTGCAGGCTGACACCGTTCAGGGCCACTTTTTCATTGACCGTGCCGGGGTTGAAAGTCTTGTGCAGATCGTTCAGCTGAAGCATTTCCATCTTACTTTCCCTCCTTGCCGGTAGTCACGCGGCGGCGGCAGGCCCCATGCTTGCGCTGCTCAAAGGCGATTTTTTCCTTGATGGCCGGCATCGAAATGGCGATGGCCACGATGATGGCAGACACCAGCTTCATGGCGGCGGCGGGCACATTGAAGCGCAGGGCCACAGCCACGATAAAGCGGTACAGGCAGCTGCCGAACACCACGCCGATGATGCGGCGCGGCATGGTGCGCTTACCAAGCAGAGTCTCGCCGATGATGAGGGAAGCCAGTGCGATGGTCACCATGCCGGTGCCCACATTGATATCGCAGCTCTTCTGATACTGTGCCAGCAGGCCGCCGGAGAGGGCGCACAATGCGCCGGAAATGCACAGGCCCACCGTAATGGTGAAAGCCGGGTTAATACTGGAAGCACGCACCATGGCAGCGTTGTCACCGGTGGCGCGGATGGACAGGCCCAGCCGGGTGCCGAGGAAGCCCAGCATCGCCGCACTGGCAAGCAGGATCATGGCCAGCGCGATGGCCAGCTTATACCAGCCGCCAAGGAAGCTCAGTGAGCCCTTTGCCAGCGAGAAAACAGTGTCGGTCTTGACCAGCGACATGGTGGAGGAAAAGCCCATCACGGCCAGATTGATGGTGTAAAGGCCGGTGTTGACGATGATGCCTGCCATGATGCTCTCCACGCCAAGGCGGGTCTGCAGAAAAGCCGTAACAAAGCCGGAGCACACACCTGCCGCCATGGCTGCGAACAGGGCCAGAATGGGGTGGCCGGTCAGTGCTACCTGACAGGCCACGGCGCAGCCCAGCGTGAAGCAGCCGTCAGTGGAAAGATCTGCGATGTTCAGGATGGAATAGCTCAGGAACAGTGCCAGCGCCACCAGGGCATAGATACAGCCCAGTTCCAGCGCCGTCTGTAGGACGTTGAGCGAAAAGATACTCGCCAGCATGTGTGTGCTCCTTTTATGTTTCTTTTTGATTGGACGATTTGAAATGGCTTCCGCTTACGCTCTGGCCATATTCAGCGGAATTGGGTTTTTATTCGGGATTCAGAAAAGCCTGCGGGCTTTTCTGAATCCCCTTTTCACGAGTAGGGTCGTGACGGAAAACGGCATTTGCAGCGCCGCTTTCTGCGAAAGCGCGGCGCTGTGGGCGGCGTCCTCGCCCTCTCAGGCGCTTACGCGCCAGCTCTCCCAAAGGGAGAGCCTCTGGCAAAGCTGCACACTTTGCAATTGAATCGAAAACTTTTCCTAAAGCCGCCAAAAGCTCCCCCTTTTGGGGGAGCTGGCAAAACCGTCAGGTTTTGACTGAGAGGATACTTTTTTAAGAGAAGTTCTCTGCGGTGGTCACTTCCACGATCTCGGTGCAGTAGGGCTTGAAGGCCTCCTTCACGGTGTCGAGGTCAAGGCCCAGCGCTTCGCATGTCTCGGTGTTGATGGTGACGATACCGTTATCAAAGGTCTGGTAGGGCAGGTCTGCAGTGGTCTTGCCGTCGCACAGCAGCTCTGCCACCATATCGGCAGTGGCTTCGCCCAGCTGGACGTAATCCACGCCGTAGCCCACGAATGCACCGTTCAGTGCAAAGCTGTCGGCACCGGTGTAGTGCTGCACGCCTGCCTCGGTAAAGGTCTCGTAGATGGACAGCTCTGCGGTCATCACGGTGTTGTCGGTGGGGGTGAACACGGCCTTGACGCCGGAAGCGATCAGGGCTTCGGCAGCCATCTGCACCTCAGCGGTGGTGGTGCCGTTCTTCTCAATGTACTTGATGCCGTTGGCATCACAGAAGGCCTTGGCATCGGCAATGGCCTGGGTGGAGGCATCCTGACTCAGGTCGTACAGCAGGCCGATGGTGTCAATGTCCGGGTTGACGGCAGTGATCAGGTTCATGATGGCCTCGGTGTTCAGTGCGTCGGAGGTGCCGGTGATGTTCTCCTCGCCGTCAAAGCCTGCAGCGGCGGGGTCGGTGACAGCAGAGTAGACAACGGGGATATCGGTATCCTCCACAGCGGCTAGCATGGTTGCGGCGGTGGGGGTAGCCACAGCCACGATCACATCCACGCCGTCTCCTACGAGGTCGGCACCGATCTGGTTCAGGTTGGACTGGTCAGCCTGTGCATTTGCGTAGTAGTCGGCGTAGTCGAAGGTAACGCCCTTCTCTGCCCCCAGCTCATCCAGACGGCTCTCCACAGATTCCACGATCTGGTTGAGGGAAGCATGATCCACATAGTTGACGATGCCCACCTTGAAGGTCTGGCCGCCCTCGGCTGCTGCGGAAGCGGCAGCGGAAGAAGCGGTGGAAGATGCAGCCACGGTGCTGGAAGCGGAGCCGCCGCAGCCGGTGAATGCCAGTGCAGAAACGGCGGAAGCAGCCATAGCGGCCTTGAGGAAGCTGCGGCGGGAGATCATGGTAACGTTTTTCATAACAGTAAACTCCTTTCCCGGAGCGGGCGGCAAAAGTAAAAGACCCGCTCCCCTTGCGGGACGGGTCTTACAAATAAAAACGACCCTGTCCCTGTGTGTTATCCACAAGGACAGGATCGGTAAAGTTCGATTCTGCGGTGCCACCTTGCTTGCCCTGCTTTGCAAACTGCAGAGCCTCTCACGGAGAGCCAACACTCCCCTGTCCTGTAACGGAGACTTCCGTCCAAAGCTACTAAGGCTTGCTGCCCATTTGCCCGGCCCTCGGCGGCCCACGAAGCTCTGCCCCGCTCTCGCCCGTTTTCACTGTCCGGGCTCACTGAAGATGCGCTGTGCAGGTTCTCTTCCGCCTCATCGGTTTGATTGCATTATACACTTTATTGGCATAAAGTCAAGGGGAAATTTCAAAAATTTCTTTTTTCTACAGCACAAAGTCATTCTTCCGTGCATCAGGCCCGCTTTGTGCGGCGCTTGCGCCAGACGAAGTACGCCGTGTACGCCAGCCATACCACAATGCCGCCCAAGGTCAGCGGGCGGCTCAACCGGATGCCGTCGGGCTGGTAGACAAAATCGATGCTGTTTTCACCTGCCGGGCACAGCACAGCCATCAATCCCTCGTCCACCTCCACAATGTCGGCCTCCTGCCCGTTGATATAGGCCGTAAAGCCGTCATCGTAAGGCACGGAGAAGAACACGAGGTTCTCTTTTTCCAGCGTGATCTCGGCGTGGAAGCCCGAATTGTTCATCTGGAACACACTGGCAGCCGTGGCACGGCGCTCGCGGCAGTCCTGCACGTAGGACTCATAGTACAGCTCCTCCCGTCTGCCTTCCGGCAGATGGGTCAGGTACTTGCCGTAGACTGCAGCATCCTCATCGGTAAGCACCAGTGCACGCATCAGGAGGTTTGCGCGGGTGGCCTTGGCTATTTCTTCGTACTCGGTCTGGGTGAGGTAATAATCATAGGCAAAGCCCATGGGCACGTAGTTCGTGTTGCGGTAGACCGCATAGCCGTCCTTTGCAAAGGCATATTCCCAGCCGTCGTCGGCTTCGTTTTCAAAGTCGGTCTGCTTTTCCGGCGTGGTGATAAGGTACTCCACACTCAAAAGGCCCCGCAGTGCATAATTGGAAAGCTCCGGCTCACTGCGCACATCCCGCTTGACCCCCAGCGCCGGGTAGAAGCTGAGGATGCTGGGGGCCGCCGTGCTGCCAAAATACTGCAGGCAGCTCTTATCCAGCCACATACCGATGTTGTCGTGGATCTTGTACGTATCCACGCGGTAATCGCCTTCGGGCAGGTCGTTTTTCAACAGCAGGGCGTTGGTGTCCTGCTTCACAAGGTCGCTGTCGGTATACCACTGGCCGAACTTGCCAATGCCGATGTGCACCACGCTGAACAGGAAGGCAAACGCCAGCACTGCCGCCGTCAGGCACTGGGCAAAGCGGCTGTCGCCCCGCCACTTCTGGCAGAGATAGCGGTACAACAGCAGGCCCAGCAGGCCAAAGCCCAGCACCGCACAGTACTGACCGGGATTCTTGAGCACGCCGAACGACCAGCTGCCGGTGTCGCTGTCCTGCACCGGCACCACCGCAAAGGCCACCGTGGCGATCATCAGCCAGCTGATGCCGCGGGCCGGGCTGTCCAGATCGGTGTTGTGGTCTTCCAGCGCGTTCACGGTCATTGCGGCCAGCACCAGCACCGGCATATAGTACCAGCGCGCATAGTAGCTGGAATTGAGGGCGTAGAACGCACTGTTCAGGATGGGCACCAGTGCGAACACGGCGCAGGTGCCCACGATGCGCTTTTTACTGTCGCCGCGCTTTGCTTTCCAGTAGGCCACGGCACCGGCCAGACTGCACAGCGGCAGATAGGCCGACATGCTGGTCCACTTGATCACGCCCTCCGACCAGATGGATGTGAGGTAGGGAGAATCCGGCGGCATGATCCAGCTGACGAGAATTGCAAGGTACTGCTGCACCTTGCTGTAGGTCAGAAAGCCCCAGCCGGAGGAAAGGTCGATGGTGCGCGGGTTCTGCAAAATGGAGAGCACCGCAGGCACCAGCAGGATGCTGCCCATGGCAGCGCCCAGCAGGCTTTCAAAGGCCAGCAGCCCGAACTTTTTTGCAGTGAGACGGAAGTCCCTTGTGCTGAGCTTGCAGATGAAGTAGATGGCCAGAAATACCACCTGACCGATGAAGAAGAAGTAGTTGTTGACAAGGTTCACCGCCACCCAGAACGCAAACCAGCTGCGGCGGTCGTTGTAAAGGGCCTCGTCCAGCGACCACAGCAGATACGGGAACAGCGCCACCACATCTACAAAGTGGTTGAAGAACACATTGTATACCGTAAAGCCGGAGAAAGTATACAGACAGGCTCCCAGCACGGCGTAGTCGATATTTTTGACGTAGCGGCGCAGATACAGGTACGCACCGCCGCCCGCCACGGCAAACTTGAGCACCAGCAGCGGCACCATGAGGTAGGGCAGCCACCCCTGCGGGAAGAGCAGCGAGAACCAGAAGAACGGCGAGCCGTACAGGTAGAACGAATAGGCGTTCATCACGCCGCTGCCAAGGTCGGTAGCCCATGAGAAGGTATTGTGCACCGAGGTGAACGCACTGTCCGGGTAGCCTGCGCCCTTGATAAAGCCGTTCATATAGCGGTAAAAGCTGATCTGCTGGCTGTTGAAATCGCCTGCATAGTGGAAAAAGCCGCCGTCGATGATATAAAACGGCAGAAAGAACAGGGCCGCCGTGAGGGCACACAGGCCCACCGTCAGCCAGAATTTATCCTTTTTTTGTCCCAGCAGCTGCGGCTGCCGGGCAGTACCAGACCGCTCCATGGTTTCCTCTTTTCTCTGCCAAAGCGGCAGAAAGTTGGTTTATTTTAGTATAGCACGAACACTGCACAGAAAAAAGGGCTTGACAACGCTCTGCCGGACAGGTATGTTGGAGAAAAAAGGAGGAAGCTGCCATGCTGTACCCGTTCAGCGCCCTGCTGGCGCGCATGAAATACATTACCCGCTGGAGCCTGATGCACTCCACCCGGGCCGAATCTCTCAGCGAGCACACCTGCGATACCGCCCTGCTGGCCCACATGCTTTGCCTGATTGCACGGCGGTACACCGGCACGCCCTGCCGCCCCAAAACGGTAGCAGTGGCGGCGCTGTACCACGACGCGCCGGAGATCATTACCGGCGACATGCCCACACCGGTCAAGTACAGCAGCCCCACCCTGCGGGATGCCTACAAGGCGTTGGAAACCGAGAGCGTGCGCTGCATGACCGGCCTTCTGCCGGACGAGTTGAGCGAAGAGCTGTCCCCGTTCATCTCCGGGGAACTGCTCACCGCCGAGGAAAAGCGCCTGCTGAAGGCCGCCGACCGGCTGAGCGCCCTCATCAAATGCACGGAGGAGCAGCGCAGCGGCAACCACGAGTTTGACGCGGCGCTGGCCCAGCAGAAAGCGGCCCTGCAGGCCATGCACTGCCCGGAAGCCGACTGGTTCATAGAGCACTGTCTGCCCTGTTACACCCAGAATCTGGATGAGCTGACCCGGCAGCAGTAATATTCCCCTTACGGAAACGGCACCTCGCGCACGTCGTCCGGGTCGATGCCCGCTTTGCGCTGCTCTTCAAAAACAGCATCGATCAGCTCGTCCAGATCTTCCAGATGGGTCAGGGTGCAGCAGTAGCGGCGCAGATTGGCCGCACCTTTCAGCCCCTTCATATAGTGCATGGTCTGAGAGCGGGCCTGCGGCATGGCGACGAACTCGCCCTTCTGCTCCACCATCTCCTCCACCTGACGGCGCAGCGCATTCATGCGGGCCTGCAGGTTGGGTGCCTTGGGTGCGGGCAGGCCTTCAATGGCGGCGTTCACCCGCTCAAAGAGCCACGGGTCGCCCAGCGCGCCCCGGGCGATCATCACGCCGTCACAGCCGGTGGCCTGCATCATCTCCACCGCATCCTCTGCCGAGTGGATGTCGCCGTTGCCCAGCACCGGCACTCTGACGGCATCCTTCACCAGGGCAATGATCTCCGGGTCGATGCCGGGGGTGTACATCTGCTCCCGGGTACGGGCGTGCACCGCAATGAGGGCTGCGCCGGCCTGCTCACAGGCCTTGGCACACTCCACTGCAGTGATGTGGTCGGCATCCCAGCCCTTGCGCATTTTCACGGTGACAGGCCGTTTTGTATTTGCCACAACCTGCTCCACGATGCGCCCGCAGCGGTCTGGGTCCAGCATCAGCTTGCTGCCTGCGCCGCCGGACACGATCTTGGGGGCCGGGCAGCCCATGTTGATATCCACAAAGTCGAACTCGTACTGTTCGATGGCGGCGGTGGCTTCGCCCATGATCTCGGGCACTTCGCCAAAGATCTGCACGCCATAGGGTGCACCGTTGGGTTCGGCCTTGAGCAGGCTCACCGTCTTGTGGTCGCCGTACACCAGCGCCCGGCTGGACACCATTTCGCTCACAGTAAAGCCTGCACCGTGCTGGGCCATCAGGCGGCGGCAGGGTGCATCCGTAAAGCCCGCCATCGGGCCGAACACCGCCCGGTGCGGCAGGATGATATTGCCGATTTTCAAAGGTTCCATTGGTTGTTCCTCGCTGTTATCGAAAAAAGCTCCCCCGCAGGGGAGCCAGATTTTTGGGGTACGAACCCTCTCAGTCACGGCTTGCGCCGTGCCAGCTCCCCCGAAAGGGGGAGCCCTTTCATCTGCCCGAAACAGGCTTCTTGCGGGTGAAGAAATCGTTTATCTTCATAGCGCATAAAGCTCGCCCTTCGGGAGAGCTGGCAAAACCGTAAGGTTTTGACTGAGAGGGTTTTTGCATGTTACATCTTCTCCGGCACGTTGATCTTGAACATGGTCAGCACGTTGAAGATGGCATTCTTCACGCCGATGCACAGGGCCAGACGTGCCTGCTGCACAGCGGGGTCTGCGCCCTGAATGCGGCAGCTGCCGTAGAAGCGGTGGAAGGCACTGGCCAGATCAATGACAAAGCGGTTGATGCGGCTGGGGTCGTACTTCTCGGCCGCCATGACGATCTCCTGCGGGAAGGCAGCCAGCATCCGGATCAGATCCATCTCGGAAGGCTCGGTGAGCAGGGTGGCATCCACCTTCTCGGCACCGGCAAACTGCACGCCCTCGCTCTCCATCTTTTTCAGGATGGAGCAGATGCGGGCATGGGCATACTGCACATAGTACACGGGGTTATCGTTGTCGGTCTTGACAGCCTGATCCAGGTCAAAATCGATGCCGCTGCCTGCGTCGTGCATATTGAACAGGAAGCGTGCGCTGTCGATGGGCACCTCTTCCAGCAGGTCGGTCAGAGTGATGGCATTGCCGGTGCGCTTGGACATCCGCACAGGCTGGCCGTCGCGCATCAGGTTGACCATCTGCATCAGCACAACGTCCAGATCTTCGCCGTTCAGGCCGATGGCATCCATGGCACCCTTCATGCGGGCCACATGGCCGTGATGGTCTGCACCCCAGACATCGATGGCCTTGGCAAAGCCACGGGTGGCCAGCTTATTGTAGTGGTAGGCGATATCGGCGGCAAAGTAGGTGGGGATGCCGTTGGCACGGACGAGCACTTCGTCCTTGGCTTCCTCCTCGGTTCCGTCCTCGGTCTTTTTCTTGTTCACCGTGCCGTACTTGGCAGCGTACTGGGCGCTGCGGTACATGATGGCACCGTCCTCCGCCTTATAGCATGCGCCCAGCTCCAGCAGCTTATCCACCACGGCCTTCACCGCGCCGGACTCGTGCAGGGTGCTCTCATGGAACCACACATCGTAGTCGATGCGGTACTTGCCCAGATCGCGCTTGAGGGCAGCAATGTTCTTGGGCAGAGCGTAGGCCACCAGTGCGTCCTTCAGGGCGGCAAAGGCCTCGCTCTCGAACAGAGTCTCCTCGTCCATCCCCTTGCAAGCGGCAACGTACTTGTCGCCGTTCAGCTCGGCAAACTCACCGGCCAGCACCTTGATGTCGCCGCCCTGATAGCACTCGGCGGGCAGCGGATAGGCTTCCTCGCCGCAGTACTTCTGCAGGTAGCGCACGGCAAGGCTCTTGCCGAACTTCTGGATCTGGTTGCCGGCATCGTTGATATAGAACTCGCGGGTCACATCATAGCCGGACCAGTCCAGCACAGCGGACAGACAGTCGCCCAGAGCGCCGCCGCGGGCGTTGCCCATGTGCATGGGGCCGGTGGGGTTGGCGGAAACGAATTCCACATTGTACTTGGCGCCCTTTCCGTGATCGGTGCGGCCATACTCCTTGTTGGAGCAGGCACTCAGCACCACACTGGCCCAGAAGGACGGAGCCAAAAACAGGTTGATGAAGCCGGGGCCAGCCACTTCCACCTTGGCAAACACACTGTTCTCAATGGAGGGCAGATGTGCCAGCAGCGCATCCGCGATCATCTTGGGAGCCTTGCGCCAGCTGCGTGCACCGGCCATGGCGATGTTGGAGGCGATATCGCCGTTCTTGGTATCGGCGGGGATCTCCACGATGAAGGCGGGCAGCTCAGCTTCCGGCAGAGCACCATCGGCCATGGCGGCCTTGGCGGCAGCGGTCAGCAGAGCGCGTGCCTCGTCCAGCGCAGCCTGACGGGGGTTATAGTTCTGGTAGATCTTTTCAAATTCAGTCATTGGTCTGGTTCCTTTCACAGTCTGGGAAATATCTCAGTTTACGTGGGTCACGGTCACTTCAAGGCGGTTGCGGCTCACAAGCTCGGCGCTGTTGGCATCCAGCAGGTAGCCGAACTTTGCGGTGCCGCCCTTCTCGGTCAGGCCGCACTCGATCTCGTCGGCGGTCACGCCCAGCGTCATGGAGCCGTAGCCTGTCTCGTAGTGGCAGAGGTTGCGCTTGCCTTTTTCGATCAGCAGCTGGGTGCCGGCCCCGCCGCCCTTGCCAAACCGCAGCATCGCCACGCGGCTGCCGTCGGCGGCAATTTTCAGGGTGGTGGTGCAGCCCTCGTAGCCGGTGGTCTCGGTCTCTTTATAGGTAATGTAGTAGCTGCCGCCCTTCTGCACGAACTGGCCGCGGGTCATCAGCTCCACAAACTCTTCCTTTTCTTCCTGCTCCACAGGCTCTTTCACATGCTGCTCAATGCGGCTCTTGATGCGGATGATATAATCTTCCTTCAGCGGTTTGCTCACGTTTTTCTGTCCTTATCAATATTTATCAATGGCGATCTGATCCACCGGGCCGCCCTTGTACTCGCCCAGGAACAGGTCTGCCGTCTGCACAAAGCTGTCCGGCACATCGCTCACGTAGAAGTGCGCCTGACCCTCGTGCTCCTGCGCCGCTTTCAGGCCGCGCTCGGAGAGCATCTGTTCCAGATGGTGGGCGGCGGTCTTGGCCGGATCCACCAGCGTCACGCTCTGGCCCATGAACTCGCCGATCATGGTCTTGAGCAGCGGGTAGTGGGTGCAGCCCAAAATCAGGGTGTCCACGCCGGCCTCACGCACCTCGGTCAGGTACTGAGCGATCACCAGCTTCGTCACCTGCTGTCGGCTCTCCTCGCTGTGGTCCACGTAACCGGCCTCCACCAGCGGCACGAACAGCGGGCAGGCCTGCGCGGTGATCTCCACCCCCGGCACCAGCTGACGCAGCAGCTTTTCGTAGCTGCGGGAGCGGATGGTGGCAGCGGTGCCGATCACGCCGATGCGGCGGTTGCGGGTAGCAAAGGCTGCTTCCCGGGCGGCAGCATCCACCACGCCCAGATACGGCACCGGCAGCTTTGCCGCTTCTGCAGCCGGGTAGGTGCTGGACACGGTGCCGCAGGCCGCCATGATGCACTTTACATTTTTAGAAAGCAGGAATGCCACGTCCTGACGGGCATACTGCAGGATGGTCTCCGGGCTGCGGCTGCCATAGGGCACGCGGCCGGTATCGCCAAAATAGATGATCTCCTCGTGGGGCAGGCGCTTGCGCAGCTCCCGCACACCGGTCAGGCCGCCAAGGCCGCTGTCGAATACGCCGATCGGGCGGTTATCCATGCTGCTTTTCCTTCCTTTCCAGCGCCAGCGCGATCAGCCGGTCGATGAGCTGCGGCACCGGCAGGCCCTCGTGCTCCATCAGCTTGGGGTACATGCTGATGGACGTGAAGCCCGGGAAGGTGTTGATCTCGTTGATCAGCACCCGGCCAGTACCCTTTTCCACAAAGAAATCGCAGCGGGCAAGGCCCTCGCAGTTCAGGGCAGTGTAGGCCATGGCGGCGTAGGTCTTCACCTCGTCCAGCTTTGCTTCCGGCAGGTGAGCCGGGATGACGGTCTGGCTCACGCCGTTCTTGTACTTGTCGTCGTAGGTATAGAACTCGGCACCGGCAAGGATCTCGCCCGGACGGGTAGCCACGGCGGGGTCGGAGCCGATCACGGCGCACTCCACTTCCTGACCGTCCACAAAGGCTTCAAACACCACCTTGCGGTCATTTTCCAGTGCAAGGTCGATGGCCTTTTTCAGCTCGTCACGGCTGGACACCTTGGAGATGCCCACGCTGGAACCGGCGTTTGCGGGCTTGACGAACACGGGCCAGCCCAGCTTCTTTTCCACACCCTCGCACACGCCTTCCAGATCGGACTCGATCTCCCAGCGGTCGGCAGCCAGCCATCTGGTGTGGGGCACACCGTTGGCCTCGAACAGAGCATTGGCCACGGCTTTGTCCATGCACACCGCGCTTGCCAGCACGCCGCAGCCCACATAGGGGATGCCGGCCAGCTCCAGCAGGCCCTGCACCGTGCCATCCTCGCCCCACAGGCCGTGCAGCACCGGGATCACCACATCCACACGCACTTTTTCCACATGGCCTTCCGGGGTGAACAGGATCATGCCGTGGTCGGCGCGGTCCGGACTGATGACGCAGGCCATGTTGCCTGCCAGCTCTTCCCAGCTGCCATCGGCCATCTGGGCGGCCGTGGCCTCGGTGTACAGCCAGCGGCCCTCCTTGGTGATGCCCACAGTGAGCACCTCATATTTTTCACGGTCAATGTTGTTGACGAAGTTGCCCACAGAAACGCGGCTGACCTCGTGCTCGCTGGACATACCGCCGAACAGCAGCACAACGCACATTTTTTCAGACTGCATGATAACTCTCTCCTATTTATAAAGCCCAAGACCTGGGTGGGATATAACCGGTAAAAATGCCGTTCTGGCTTATTATACAATATCTATGCGCGCGATGCAAGCAGAATGCCAAAAAGCTGCCGGTGGGTAAAAGAGATATTTTCCAAAAAAACTTTCCAAAAATCGAAGATTTCCGCTTGACGGATGGAAAAGTGCGTGGTACAATGATATCACCTCTTTTGCGGGGTTATTAAGTGCGCCTGTTTTACAGGTACCACCCGCAACCCGAGGGAGGTTCAAAACAACCGTTATAATGGAGGTGTCAACAAATGACCGTTAAAATCACTCTGGCCTGCACCGAGTGCAAGCAGCGCAACTACAACACCACGAAGAACAAGAAGAACAACCCCGATCGTCTCGAGATGAAGAAGTATTGCCGTTTCTGCAAGAAGCACACCGTTCATCGCGAAACCAAGTAAGAAAGGCGGACGCATCATGGCAGACAAAACCGAGAACAAGCCGGGCTTTGTGGCCAGAGCAAAGGCCGCTGTGAAGAACTTCTTTGGCAAGTGTGCCAAGTTCTTCCGCGACACCAAGAGCGAGCTGAAGAAGGTGGTGTGGCCGTCCAAAGAGGACGTTAAGACCAACACCGTCGTCGTGCTCGTGACCGTCGCCATCGCAGCGGTCGTGATGATCCTGCTGGATGCCAGCTTCGGCGGCATCCTGGGCTTGATCATCGGCGCCTGAGAATCATCTTGAAACGGAGGGCAGACCAAAATGGAAGAACAATCCAATGAGGCACTTTGGTATGTAGTGCATACCTATTCCGGCTATGAGAACAAGGTCGCGAACGACCTGCAGACCATGGTGGAGAACCGTCATCTGCAGGATCTGATTTGCGATATCAAGGTTCCCGTCGAGATGGTTCCCGAAATTGACAAGAACGGCAAGCAGAAGATGGTGGAGCACAAGCTCTTCCCCGGCTACGTTCTGGTCAAAATGGTGATGAACGACGATACCTGGTACGTGGTGCGCAATACGCGCGGCTGCACCGGCTTCGTCGGCCCCGCATCCAAGCCCGTTCCCCTCTCTGCTGAAGAAGTAGAGAAGATGGGCGTGGAAAAGGCTGCACCTCTGGCAGTCGACTTCAACGTCGGCGACACCGTGCAGATCACCGCCGGTCCTCTGGAAGGCTTTATGGGCCTTGTGGAGGAGATCGATACCGAGAACTTCAAAGTGAAGCTCAAGGTCAACATGTTCGGCCGCGAGACCCCCGCAGAGGTGGAGATCGGTCAGGTCGAGCTGCCGTAACCAACCGGCACAAATCGTTTACCAAGGTAAGACCGCAGTGCGGTTCTTATAGAGCGTGTGCACTGAGCACATGCTCGTGGGAGGCACGGAGACACCGTGCCGCAACTCACCACAGATTTTTGGAGGTGCATTTATTATGGCACAGAAAGTTACTGGCTACATTAAGCTGCAGATCGAGGCCGGCAAGGCAACTCCGGCTCCCCCTGTTGGCCCTGCTCTGGGTCAGAAGGGTGTCAACATCATGGCATTCACCAAGGAGTTCAACGAGCGTACCAAGAACCAGATGGGTTATGTGATCCCCGTCGTCATCACTGTGTATGCTGACCGCTCCTTCAGCTTCATCACCAAGACTCCTCCGGCAGCCGTTCTGATCAAGAAGGCAGCTGGCATCAACACCGCTTCCGGCAAGCCCAACAAGGAAAAGGTCGCTTCTCTGACCGCCGCTCAGGTGGAAGAGATCGCCAAGACCAAGATGCCCGACCTGAA
>OOBY01000883.1_pt1 | contig 13779 bp, 7 predicted proteins | sample 1671751 | NCBI WGS metagenome assembly OOBY01 (sample SAMN06348189, study PRJEB24527) | human gut metagenome | biome: human gut; feature: ankylosing spondylitis patient; material: feces | host: Homo sapiens | place: China | collected 2015-10
CACAGACTTCAGCTGATGGCAATATGCAAATGCAAAGCTTCCAACGTGAATCCCCGGCTGCGAAAGTTTCAGCGACGTAATGCCGGAATTGTAGAATGCATTTCGTCCAATCAACTCTAATTTTTCCGGGAAGTTGATATCCGTTAGTGCTGTGCAGTTTTCAAAAGCATAAGAATCAATGACAGTGCAGCTTTCCGGCAGCGTGACGCTCGTTAAGCCTTTTCTGCCCTTGAACGCCCCTGCGCCAATTGTCGTGATGCCATCACGAACGGTTACATTTCCCGTAATCGACGCATTCACAAACAAGATGCTGTTGTCCTGCGTATCATACAAGACACCGTCTTCGGATACATAGCGCACAGAACCAACCGCTGTCGTTATCGTTTTCAGCTTGCTGGGCCACTCGCCGCTGATGTACTCCAGTTTGGAAGGCAGGTGCAGCGTTTCCAGCGAATTACAGCCTTCTACGACGCCATTCGACATGTCGGTCAAGCTATTCGGCAGATTCAAAGTGCGCAAGGAGGTGCAATATGAGAATGTTCCACTCATGAATGTAACGCCTTCAGGTATCGTTACTTCCGTTAAAGCATGGCAATATGAGAACGCGGAATCCCCCAGATGCTTTAGTCCTTCCGGCAGCACAACATTTTCCAGTTGTGTACAGTAGGCAAACGCCAAACCATCTATCGTTATCAGCCCTTCCGGGAAGGTAATTTCCTTCAGTTCCTTGCAGAACTGGAATGCGCAATTCCCAATTTTCTGCAAAGAATCCGGCAGTTGAACAGATGTTATCGCATGTTCCTTAAACACATCATCGCCAATGCGCACCGTGCCGTCACGAATCACTACATCCCCCGACACATCCGGCAGGGCATAGCGCAGCGTCTTTGCAGGAATGTCGTAAAGCAATCCGTCCACCATCTCATAGGTTGGATTTCCTTCGGCTATAGACAGTGATGTCAGCGCTGAACAGCCTGAGATAAACGAGTCTCCAAGGCTGGTTACATTGACCGGTATCGTCAGCGACGTCAAGCCAGAAGATTCAAACGCTCTCCAGCCAATCGTTGTCAGCGTATCCGGCAGTGTAATTTGCTTCAGCATGGTGCAGCTGCCAAAGGCCGATTGCCCAATTTCCACCACACTGCCAAGTGTAATCTCCTGCAAGTTTTCCTGTCCCCAGAAACCGTCATCCGAAATGATTTTCAAGCTCTGCGGCAGACTTACGCTCACAAGCGTGCGAATGTAGCCTTTCTCATAATCAAAATACGCTTTAAATGCCGAGTCCCCAATCACTTCAATCCCTTCGCTGACAACAACGTGCGTCAGAATCGGGCTGCGGAGGTTTTCAATCGCATAGACAGGGTATCCGTCAATCACTGCCGGAACAACCGTCTCCGGCAGCGTGCCCGTGTAGCCTGTAATATACGCTTTGTCCCCTTCAAGGCGATAGGTAAACGATGTGCTTTCACTGGCATAGCGCACCCCGTGTGCGCTCGCCCACAGCTGCGCCGGGCTGCCATCCTGCACCACAAGGCACAGGGCATCATTCACTGCTTCAAACGCATGGTCGCCGATTGTCTCCACCTGCGTGCCAATGGTGATACTGCGCAGATTTTGGCAGTAGGCAAACGCATAGTCCGCAATGGTGGTCACGTTTTCGTCAATCACGAAATCTGTCCCTGCGCGCCGCGCCGGATAGAGCAGCAGCGTTTTGCCCGCCGCGTCCAGCAGGACGCCGTCACAAACCTGCAAATACACACTTTCCGCTTCCACGCGCACTTCTTGCAGGTACTTGCAGTTTGCAAAGGCGTTTTCCGCAGTACCGACCACGGGCAGCTCGTTATGCACAGCCGGAAGCACCAGCAGCACTGCGTTTTCATCGCAGCCGCTGACAAGATAGCCATCCTGCGCGGCATTGAGCGTGTAGGAAATCTCCTGATCCGCCGCGGCAAAATTCACGCCCTGTGACGTGGCTGCTTTTTCAGCGGCAGACCCCTTCCAGCCGCGGATGGTCAGATTCTCGCAGTTCGCAAAAGCATCCGCCGCGATTTCCTCCACGTCCGGCCAGAGCAGGATGTCCGTCAGCGCACTGCATCCCTCAAAAGCGGCACTTTCAATGCGCCGCACCGTGCGCGGCAAAGTCACATTGGTTAGGCTTTCATTGCCGCTGAATGCCCTTGCGCCAATTTCCACAATGCCGTCCGGCAGTTCGATTTGGGTCAGCGCAGTGCAGTGTTCAAACGTATTCACCGGGATTTTCGTCAGCGCTGCCTCCCACTGAACTTCCCGCAGGGCGGCGCAGTTCATCCATGCGCCGTTGCCCAGCGTCGTGACGCTCTTGGGCAGCTTCAGCGTCTGAATCCCAGTGCCAGAAAAAGCAGACGAACCAATCGTATTCAAATTTTCCGGCAGGACGATGCTTTCCAGCGTGCCAATGCCCGCAAACGCATACGCGCCGATTCTGGTCAGGCTCTCCGGGAAGATGATTTCCGTCAGGGCCGTATTTTCAAACGCATTTGCTTCTATGGTTTGCAGATACTTGCTCCATGTCACCGTTTTCAGCGACGTGCAGCCGCTGAACGCCGACGCAGAAACGGTATAGAGGCGCTCCGGCATCTGGAATTCCGTCAAGGAAACGTCATTCCGGAACGCCGCTGCACTCAGGCTCGTTACGCTGTCCGGAATATGCACGCTTTCCAGTGCCGTGCAGTTCTGGAACGCCTTTGTGCCGATGTTCGACAGCGAATCATCAAACGACAGCGATTGCACCGCCGTGCAGCCTTCAAATGCCGATTCGCCAACAGACGTCACGCCCGTGAACGCATTGGGCGAAACAAGCGACGTGCAGCCCTTGAAGAATCGGTCAGGAATCGCCGTCAGCGTACCTTCACCGAAATTCACCGTCTTCAAGCCCGTTGCATTTTCAAACATGCCTACCTGATAATCGCTGAAAATCGGCGAGAAAGTCAGCGTTTCCAGATAGCGCAGGTTTTTGAGTGCGCCATCATCAATCTGTGTCAGCGTTTCCGGCATGACAAAGCTTTGCTGCGGTGCGCTGGCAGCATAAGTCAGCAGCCGCGTGGCATCCGCCGTCATCAGTGCACCTTGCTGCACCTGAAAATGCGTGTTTCCCTCTGCCAGCTGGAAAGCCGTCAGCGCCGTGCAGTCACGGAATGCATCCGCGCCAATCAGGTTCAGCGACTTCGACAGCGGCATCGAAGTCAGCGCAACACAGCCGTCAAAGGCTTCCGCACCAATCATCGTAATATCGCCATCAATCTGAATGGATTCCAGTCTTTCGCAGCCCTGAAATGTGCGGTCAGGAATGACCGTCACACCAGCCGGAATTTCCAATGATTTTATTTTATAACAATACTGGAATGCGCCTTCCCCGATGGATTCGAGCTTTTCAGGCAGACGACCATCGCCCCACGCCTTCCCCATATTCCAGCATCCAGCAAACGCATATTTTCCGATTTTTGTCACATTTTTACCAACACACTGCTCAACTCTACCAATAGCCTGCTCAGCACTGTATTTATTCACCTCTCCATAGCCCCAGCAGTTTGTAAAAGCATAGTCCGGAATCTCTGTCAACGAATCAGGAATTTCCAAGGAGTGCATTTGCAAACATGCCGCAAATACGCCCTCGCCCATTTTCGTCAGCTTCTGCGGCATCCTAACCGAGTCCAAATAGGCACTGGCTGCAAATGCTTCCTTGCCAAAGGTAGTTACATTGTCCGGAATGTAAAATTCCTTGCCGATACCCGACGGCATGTCATAAAACGCGCGGTCGCCGATCGTCGTAACCGGACACCCTTCAATTTCTTCTGGAATCAGCACTTTGCGGCGCAGAAGGTCTTTATTATATCCTGTAATCGTCGCTTCTCCATTCTGAATCTCATAGGTATAGTACTCTGCCGGGTCTGCAACAAGTACATATGCAAACAGATAATCATATCCATTTAATCGTAATTGAATACGCACCATTTCATTTGCAGAAAGTGAAATGCTGCCTTTACCATCCCATTCGACATGGATTCCCGTTGGCTCATAGGTATAGCTTTCCTTGCGACTCTCACCATATTCGCCATCATAGAAAGTAGCGGTACGACCATCCGTATAGCAGAAATACCACAGCCATTCCTCTTTTGTCACAACGTAATTTTCTGGAACATCGTAGGTAAAGTGGATTGTTTCCCCCGGCTGGGCAAAAATGACAGTCCGATCGTTCCAATCCATTTTCGCTTCCTTTGTCTCCGCGCAAGCAACTGTCGTTGCCAGCGCAAAAAGAAGCAAGAACAGTCCGAATGTGACCTTCCAACGTTTCATGTGCAATTCTCCTCCATCCGCTTTTTTCCTGTTGCAAACTGCCAGTTTTCCATATTTATTATACGCAGGTTTTCCCAGCTTGTCAACATGATTGGTAATCGTTTCTTGACAATTTCTTCTGAATATAGCATTAGCATCTTATTGATTTGACGGTGCATGACATAGCATTCGATTTAGTTTCTGTATTTTCCCTTAATTTTCTTGATTCTTCTATTGACTTTTTCTTGAAATTGCTGTATGCTGGAAATCGAGAAAGGGGTTGATACGCATGAAATCCAAGAAACTTTTGACGATTACGCTGACCAGTCTGCTGATCGGAAGCTGTCTGGTCCTACCCGCACTGGCGGACAGCGCGGACGCTCCAAGCGGCGGAAATGTCGCGACTTACGAAATTTCCGCAAACGTAAAACGCATTGATGAATATGCGTTTGCAAACAGCACGAGCCTTGTCAGCGTGAAAATTCCTGATTCTGTAACTGCCATCGGGGATTACGCCTTCTCGGGCTGCACGAGCCTGAAAGAGATCACGATTCCCAGCAGCGTGACAGAGATTGGCGCGCACGCATTCGATGGATGCACGGCGCTGGTGAAGGTGGATGGGCTGGAGAATGTAACGAATCTCAGTGACTTCACGTTCTACAACTGCACATCACTGCAAGATGTTGGAAATTTGACTTCTTTGACGAGCATTGGCGAATCTGCTTTTGCAGGCTGCAAATCACTGACGCAGCTCGGTGATATGCCCCATCTGAAAAGTATCGGCGCGTCTGCTTTTTCATACGCCATCAGTTGGGACGATGAACCGGAGCAGCATTATTACTGCGATTCACTGAAGCGTATTGGCGACATTTCTAATGTCGAACAAATCGGTGATTCAGCCTTTTTCAGCTGCGCGTCTTTAGCAGAAATCGGAAGTTTGCAGCATGTCACAACAATTGGAGATTGGGCTTTTGGGTATTGCACTTCACTCAAAGAAATCAGCAGCTTAGACAATATTAAAAAGATTGGCAGATGGGCTTTCTACGATTGTCAGTTGAATACGCTTGAAATCGGAGGAAATGACGTCCACATTGGGGCGGAAGCATTTTTCAGTTGCAATTCTCTTGCAAGCATCGAGGGCTTAAGCAACGTAACAAGCATCGGCAGCGGTGCTTTCGAGTCCTGCGCCATGACCACCATTAGCGGTCTAACGAACATTTCTGCCATTCCGGATAGCGCATTTGCCAGCTGTACCAATCTGCAAAGCGTAGAAGGTTTGGAGAATGTGACGAGCATTGGCGCATACGCATTCTCCAGATGCTATGCGTTGGAAACACTTGATAACACCGATAATGTAACCACTATTGGTGCTTACGCTTTCAGAGATTGCGAATTGCTCACATCCATGGAGCATTTGAGCAATGTAACAAGTATTGGCGATAGTGCTTTTGTAGGCTGCACCTCCTTGGTTCGGGTTGGTGATATGCCCCATTTGGAAAGCATCGGCGACTCTGCCTTTGGGGTTTCCAGCCGTTGGATTCCGGACGAAGGCATGTCAAAAGACTATGCCTGTGCGTCACTGGAAAGCATCGGAGATCTCAGCAGCGTTACTTCCATCGGCGAAAACGCCTTCTATCAGTGCACTTCGCTGAAAACCGTCGGCAGTCTCAGCAGCGTTACTTTCATCGGCGCAAATGCGTTCAAGCAGTGTACTTCCCTGCAAAGCGTCGGGGAACTCGGCAGTGTTACACGCATCGCGTATGGTGCCTTCTACGGCTGTGAATCGCTGACCAGCATTAGCGGCTTGGAAAAGCTGACCGTCTTGAATCGAGAGACATTCCGCAATTGCAAATCGCTGAAAACCGTTGGTGATTTAAGCAGTGTGACAAGCATCAGCGAGAAAGTGTTTGATGGCTGCACTGCGCTAACCACAGTTGGCGATTTAAGCAGCTTGAAGGTCGTTCCTGACAGGCTGTTCTTCTATACGTCAAATCTGGTTTCGGTTGGCGATTTGAGCAGCGCCACCAGCATTGGAGAGAGCGCATTCTCTGGCTGCCGCAAACTGACGAGCATCGGAGACATGTCCAATGTTCGTACCATCGGCGAGTCTGCATTTTCGTCCTGTAATGCGCTAACAAGCATCGGTTCCCTGCCCAATGTTCGCACCATTGGCAACTATGCGTTTTCTGGCTGCAAAACATTGACCAGCCTTGATGAGATGCCTATGCTGGATAGCATTGGCAGTAGTGCATTTTCGGGCTGCAGTATGCTGGTAAGTCTTGGTGAAATGCCCATACTAAAAAGCATTGGCAGTAGTGCATTTGAGAGTTGCAGCAAACTGACGAGCCTTGATGGAATGCCCATGCTGGATAGCATTGACACCGGTGCATTCGCTTACTGCACCACCTTAACCAACGTCGAAATTCTGGCAAATGTAACGACACTCGGAAGCCATACCTTCTACGGCTGCAAATCGCTAAAAACCATTGGTGATTTAAGCAAAGTTACAGTCATCGACTCCTCCACATTCGCTTCCTGCAGCGCATTAGAGAGCGTAGGCGATGTGAGCAGCGTAACTTCAATTGGTTATGCCGCATTTGAGGGTTGCTCTTCGCTTGTGCGTGTCGGCAACATGAGTAATGTCGAATCCATTGATTCTAACGGTTTTGCAAATTGCAGCGCCTTGGAACGCATTGATGAACTGGACAAGATCACCAGTATCGGTCAGTATGCATTTATGGGCTGTACTGCACTGAAGAGTATCGGTTCCCTGCACAACTTGAAAACTATCGGGCAAGGTGCTTTTAACGGCTGCAGTGCACTGGAGCATGTTGACGATTTGTACAGCTTGACGCGCTTGGAATCCGATGTTTTCTCACACTGTGTATCGTTAATCAGCGTTGACTTGTCTGACAAACTAACCGTCATTGGGAGTAGTGCATTCTTTGGCTGCAAAACGCTTGTCAGCATTGGTGATTTAAGCAATGTTGCAAGCATTGGAGGTTCTGTCTTTAGGGACTGCATCGCGCTGAAATCAATCGGCAATATGCCCAAATTGGAATCAATGGAGTCGGATTGTTTCATGGGCTGCACCGCACTGGAAACCGTCGGTAATTTAAGCAGCCTGAAGGAGATTCCATATGAGGCGTTTGATGGCTGCACCTCTTTGGTGAGCATCGGCGATTTGAGCAACGTAACCACTATCGGATCATACGGGTTCAACCAATGCAAAAAGCTGACCTCAATTCCGAATCTGGGCAGTTTGGAAAGCGTCAATCAATTTGCCTTCTCCGGATGCGAGTCGCTTGCATTTCTGGGTAATCTTCGCAATCTAACAAGTTTTGGCTATTCGCCTTTCATTAACAGTCCTTTCTATAACTGCCCAAACCTTGTCCTGGAAGTCCTGCCGGACTCCGCCGCTGAGCAGTACGCAAAGAGCTACAACATGCGGTACACCTACATTACGGAGTAATTCTCACATCACTTGGTTCTTCGCGGAATCTTGGGGCAACCAACAAGATTCCGTGAAGAGCCTCTTTTATCTTGCACCATTTCGTCCACATCCACATCAATGTTGACATGTGTCGTTGGATTTCGCAGAACTATAGTGCGTTTCTAAAATGAGACCGGTGCAGTTTCAAGCAGATTTTCTTGCAATTCAAGGATGAAAACCGAAGGTTTACTGGCGGTAAATCGAGAAGTGCAAGAAAAGATGCCAAAATTGCACCGGTCTCATTTTAGAAACACATGCTAAGGAGCAATCAGCTCATAGAATTTGAGCGCCTCGACAATCGCAGTTTCCTTGTCGGGCGGACAGTGTGGCTGCTTTGCCTCCTCAGACTTCGGCTTGTTGTAATTCTCACGCTCAATAATGCCACATTTCTGCTTCACCTGTGCGATATAGAGGTAGCTGACCTTCAATCCATTATGTTCCAGAACATACGCTTTGATTTCCTCGTAGGTTGCCTTTTTCTCCGCGGCAGTCAAATCCAGCTCGTCCATCTTCACTTCAATCTCGATATGGTCCTTGCTTTGAAGTTGGACAATAAGCATACCGTCTCAACTTGCTGTTCATTAGTTCTGACAAACAATGCACCACTTTCTCCATCGTAAGTCACAGGGAACGTAAAGTGAATTGCTTTCACAAAATGACCATCCGCACGCTTTTCTCCGTAAAGCTCAATGTAGGATATCATAGCCTGTAAAAGAGCTTTCCTATCTTCCGGAGTCATGACGTCGTAATACTTGCTGAATCCTTCCAACATTTCAAAAACAGATTGCTTTGTCAATGTGGATTTCTCTGCCATGGCAATCTCATTATCAAGTTCATCCAGCCTGCTTTGGGAATCATCGATCTTCTCATACAGATCATCCATAACACGATTCAGGCTATCCACCCGTCTGTCATAATGCCTGTCACTCGTGTCCAGCTCCGCAAGTCTCTTTTCGTTCACCATAAGGTTATTATAGTATTTTGTGTATTCCGCTTTGATGGATTCTCGTTTCTTTTTCAAAATACTCAGGTCTGTTGCACAGTCAACCTTCTTGGACACCAGTTCAATAAACTCAGGGATTGAAACCATGGATGCAACAACATCACGGACTTCCTTCTCCAACTTTGTGCCGCTGTAATACTTGTTCGCAAGGGAACAGGAAATTCCATTCCGATCTCGCCCTGATATACAGCGATAGGAGATATACCGGGGATAGAATCCTTCCTTCCCATTCTTCCTTGGTCTTGGAGGTGCTGTATATCCGAATATATTCTTACCGCAGTCCGGACACCGAATCAGACCCGTCAATGGATAAACCGTAGTGCTGTCACTCCTCGTTTTCCGGTGACGGACATTCTCACCCAACCTTATTTCGGCTTTGGCAAACATTTCCGGTGTAACAATCGCCTCATGGACGCCCTCAACAAGAATGATTTTGCTCTCATCATCCTGCTTTACCACTTTTGTTTCATTATTTGTACCCTCAACCTTGACTGTGTGGCGGCGACCATAGGCTATTTTACCGGCATAAACAGGATTTTTCAAGATTGACCGCACCGTTCTTTCGGTAAAAACGGAAAACCGGGTATTTCCGCGTTGTTCCCGTTTCACACCCTCGTCATTCAGCTTTTTCGTGATATACCGGATTGTCTGTCCTTCCTCGACATAGAGGTGGAATATCTCCTTCACAATTTCCGCTTCTTCCGGACATACCACTAAGAATTTATTCTCAAGAGCGTATCCAAAGGGAGCCTGTGCACCATTCCATAGCCCGCTTCTTGCCTTTTGCTGCCTCCCGGCAAGTGTTTGCTCGTGAATATTCTCCAACTCCACTTCTGCGACCGCACCCATGATGTTGGCAATCATTTTGCCTGTTGCCGTTGACGTATCAATGCCATCTTTCACGCCCAGTAGCCCAATGCCATAGCTTGCCAATTCCTGAAGATATTTTGCCGTATCGCTTGTGTTTCTTGCAAATCTCGACAATTTGAACACAAGAATGTATTTAATATTGTCCTTCTTGCTTCGGATATCCTCCATCATCTGATTGAAAGCAGGGCGGTGTTCGGCATTCTTTCCCGATTTACCTTCGTCTGAATACTTGCCGATGATATTGATTCCGTGCATTTTGGCAAACGCCCTTATTTCTTCTTCCTGAGCATCCAGAGAAAAACCATCGACCTGAATAAGCGTTGAAACACGAGTATATATGTAGCCGTTTTCCATATGGCATCTCCTTCCATGACTGCCGACAATATGCTAAAATCATCTTCTGTGTTTTTGTCAGTAGGAATCATCTTCTTTTTCTCTATTATATAAGATGACAAGATGATTTTCAAGTCCAGAAAAGCAAAAAAAGAGGGCGGGGAGTCCTCTTTTGACTTCCCGCCCAGTTCCATTTCCTTACTTTTGTACTTCATCAGTAGTTCAGCAACCATCGTAGAACAACGAATGAAGTTTTCATCCCTCATCAGTTCATTATTCATAGGCATCCCTCAACGTTCATTCTGCAATCCTACCGTGTGCCGCCTATAAGCAGCTATGATTTCCGGCGGAATATTGTCCATTAGTGCATGAAGTTCAGAGAGTTCCTGCTCCATTTTGCCGTATTTCAGCTTGTTGGCGATTTTCTCTCTGCCAGCGTTTTGAGTTGTTTTCAGTTCTGCTTCCAACGCAGTGTTTTCATCGGAAAGCTCCCTGTAAGCTTTATCGTACTTTTTCAGCTTTGTGCGCATGGCTTCCGACGCTGGAACATATTTATCCAGCAATGCTCCCAATTCTTCCATCTTCGATTTCTTGTTAAGAAGATTGGTGTCTGCCATGAGCGTCATAATCTGTTCCTTCATTCTGCTCAGATGAACCACTTCCTTGAATACTCTCGGTGGAATATGGCTGCGTCCGGTCTTGCTGGCACTCTCACCGCGCTCCAAATCAGGATATTTCTTGACCATATGCTCCCAAAACCTGTCCTGCCACTGCGTCAGTTTCCTCTTGTTGCCGACGATTTCCTTGGCGCTGAGCCGTCCGTCCTCCGTCAGCGGGACAAAAGAAAGGTGCATATGGGGCGTTTTCTCGTCCATATGCACCACAGCGGATATAATTGTTTCTGGATTCTGGTTTTGCTTGATGAAGTCCAACGCCTCCTGAAAATAGGCTTTGATCTCGTTTTTCTTCTTTCCCTTGAAGAACTCTGGCGTTGCGGTTACAAGTGCCTCCACCACGCGCACGCTGTCCGAGCGTGTACGGCAGCCAGCGTCCTTGATCTGTCGCTCTGCTTCTGCCCGGTATTTGCGCTCCGGCGTAATCAGGTGAAAATTCAAGTGGCTGCGGCTCTTGTCAATGTCAGGGTTGCTGACGTAATTCTCTTTTGTGCGCTCATTGTGCGACTCAATATTGGAAATCTCCGGTCCTTTGTATTTAGCAAAGCGAAGAATGGCAAACTGCGGCTTGCTCATTTATCTCTCCCTCCGTTTCTGCCATATGAGGTCATACCCCAGCGCATCAGCCAGTTCCACGACCTCCTTGTAGCGGATGCTCTCCCTTTGCAGTTTGGCAGACAGGTTGGAAACACTGTCAGACCAGCCATATTCGTCATGCAGCAGGTCAACAACCTCTTGCATGGTAAATCCGGTGCGGACGATCTGCGCCTTGATTTCGTTGCGTACATTCATATTCAAATTCCCTCCAAAATTCAGATCATGAAACAGCGAAGCAGGTACGCCTTCCGACGTATCCGCTTCGCTGTATCGTAAAAATTTCTGTTGTCATCAAATCCGTTCAGAATTGCTGGTGTGATGTCCTGTCCACAGGTGGCAGCTACCGTTTTTCCTATTCCGCATGATTTAGTTTCAAACCGTGTGTTTTCAAATGCTTCCGTGCATCTGCTTTCCTGTTCCGAGAAGCGCAGTTTCGTAAAACCATTTCTGCCATCGGTCAAATCATTTGCGGATTTCACTTGTCTTGATTCACGCCCCCCAATATAGGCGCTGCCGGTCAGCATTCTTCTATATAGCGGTATTTGGGGCAAAACGCTGCGTACATACGTACACGGCGCGGCGGGCAAAATCAATCCCGCCATCCTTCCGGTACGTACGTACGCTCTGAAACATCGGAAAACCCGTTTATATTGGGTCTGGCAACCGCTTCTATTCCGAAGAAGCCCCATACCCGCCGACCGGCGGCGTTGGTGATCTTGTTGCAATATTCCAGATTGTACTTGCTTTGGTTCGCAATCACACTGTCGCTGAAGCTGCGGCGTTTCAGCGGCGTTAGGTTGTTTTCCTCACACCACATCCGGTAAATCTCGTACAAATCTTTAGAGCTGATGGTACAGTCTGCTTTCAGCCGGATATAGCCCTCAGATTCTAGAAAATCAAAGACATTGTTGTTATCCCGCTTGACCGCCTCACGGTTATCCCGCGTGCGCTGGCTTTCCGTGAACTTGAAGTTGTTGGCTACAAGCCTCTGCAAGCCCTCAAATGCCCAAAGGAAAATACCATCGGTCTCTGCTTTCATCTTTTCGGCAAGGTCTGGGTCATCCACCCGTCCGGCAGACTTTTCCTTGGTGGTCAGCACAAGCTGTCTGCGGTAAAATCCGTCACTCCGGTCGTAAAGCGCTTGCAGATCGCCATTGGAGAATGCCAACAAACGGGCAAACATCCAGCCCTGATAGCTCTGCTTGCCCTTGCGCTCCAAATCCATTTTGCCTTGAGCGGTCACGATGGACTTGACGTAGTTGGTCTGCCGCAGCGCTTCCATCCGCATATCGTCATCCACACACAGCAGAATGTGTTCCAGGTCGGCGCGGGCAAAACGGTTTTCGGAAATTTTGCCAATACTGCCGTCCTTCATGTTGCTGCCGAGAAGCGCACCCAGCACAGCGCCGATCTGCGATTTTCCTTCGCCGCCGTTTCCCTTCATCACCATCATGCGCTGCCCTTTGTTGCTGGGAATCAGACAATAACCAATAAACTCCTGCAAGGTGGGGATGTCCTCCGCATACAAAAGCCCATCCAGAAAAGAAAGCCAGAGGGCAGGAGTTGGTGCGTCAGGACAGTATGCCACCGGCAGTCTGCTCCGCACGATATTCGGCCTACCCTCAGTGAAGCTGCCATCCAGCTTCAAAGTGCCGTTTGACAGATGAATTCGATCTGCCTCCGGTGCAAAGTCCTCCACATGAGCCGCCAGCTTCATCACTTCCAGAATGTTGGTGATTTTGCGGGGGATGTTGTTCACGGCGCAGCATTTCAGTTCTTCGTAGATCTCGCCACGAAGCGGCAGATCATCGGTCACTCTGCCGTCCGGCGTAAAGAAAGCACCGTTGGCAAAGATGATTTTCCGGCTGCTCAGAAATTCATCACAGAACAGCGCCTCATTGATATTTGTGCCATCAAACCAGATAGGCGCGTCTAAATTAGCCGATTTCCGTTTCGTCACGGGCATCCACCTCCTTTGCCGTCCGTTTCAGGCGTTCTTCCAGCCGGTCGATCATGCCGTCCTTTTGAAGCATATCCACAGTTTTCACACGAGCCTCCAACTCCGCAAAGGTTAAAATATCTGTCAGATCCTCGATATAATCGAGCATCTGGCAGGCTTCCATAAAACGGTCATCAAGAGTATCCTCCGGTGTTTCGGGTGCGTACTGCACCTTCCAATGCTCCAAAAGATGCAGATAATCGCATAACACCCGCCGACAGTGCAGTTCCTCTCTCTGGAACGCCTTTGCCAGCGGGTATTTCGGTTTCCGCAGTGCTGCCGCAGCAGGGGGCTTGTCCGGGTCAATCCCAAAGTCATACGCCAGCTTCTGCGCCGCCTCATAGTTGCTCAGATTGAACAGCCTTGCCGTAAGGCCGATCACGTCACCAGTTGCTCCGCAACCGAAGCAGTAGAAGTAATCCTCATTCAGCTTCATGCTGGGCGTGTGGTCATTGTGGAAGGGGCAGCAGGCCATATTGCCGCGCCCGACCTTCAAACC
>OOBY01000888.1_pt1 | contig 13616 bp, 9 predicted proteins | sample 1671751 | NCBI WGS metagenome assembly OOBY01 (sample SAMN06348189, study PRJEB24527) | human gut metagenome | biome: human gut; feature: ankylosing spondylitis patient; material: feces | host: Homo sapiens | place: China | collected 2015-10
CCGTTTTGTTAATTACCAGAATATTAAATTCAATTATGATTTATAAAAATTGTCACGAAATACCGCTATAATCCCATCTGAATAATACAATACTTCATATCTGTCATCGCTAAGATACGCATTTACATCGTACCCCTTAGCCCCGCCCCTTAAGTCTATAGCCACATATTCAGCAGACTTATCAGTATAATACAACTCATAAAGCTCACTTCTTTGGGATAGCTTTGCACATAAAAATGTTGTCGCTATTACACTTGCATCGTCAGGTATAACAGAAAGTCCCTCATCAATAGTACTGTACACCTGCTGTCTTTCCTCATCCAGAGTGTCAACTGCCGTCTCAAGCTTTGGAAGATTATATGCCGTGAAAAATATTGTAACAGCCGCCACCACTGAATATATAAGTCCTAACCTCTTCTTAACATCAATATCTGAAAGATTGATAATGACAAGATATATAAGCAGCAGTCCTGAACCAAACACATAATGAAAATATATACTGTGCATATACTGATAATCTGTTACAAGATTAAACAGGATATATGGACCGATAAGGACATATCTTGACCACTTCTTCGTCATAAGCGGAAGAAATAACAGCACACCCATTGTCTGTATTATAAATGTTATGTTATCCACAGCAAATATCTGTGTTACAAGATACGCAGGATTAGCAAATGCAGTCTTTATAACCGAAAACATATTGCCATCGCCCTCAGGTATCATATTATTATAACGTCCTGACATAACACCATTTCCAGCATATTTAAGGAATATACACACACCAAGACAGTACAGTGCAGAAGTTATAAAAAGCACTGCACCTTTCTTTCTCATACATTTATTAAGCAGCATATATAATCCAACAAACATCATAAGCACGCTTGCATCTTCTTTTATGAGCCACACAAGCACCGCAGATATACACATTCCAACTGTATTATCTTTTTCCATAAACAACAGAAATGTACTTAATAACAGAGGAAAGAACATATTTTCATGTATATCATAAAAACATCCCCCACTCATAACAGGATATAAGCAATAAATTATTATTATAAGTGCTGTTTCCCAGCCTGACAGCTTTCTGTGCCTGCATATAAGTGCAAGTGGTATGACAGCCGCCGCTATAAGAACCGGCTGTATTATCTCAAGTGCGACCGGTGAGGTAAATATCATATAAAACGGCAGTATAAGATAGAATACCGGTGATACATGGACACACATATGTGACAGAAGATAATCTCTTTCACTTGTCGTTTTCATCGTTCCCGTGGTTTTCATATAATAAAACATCTGTGAGAACAGTCCCATATCAAAGTTAGGTGAACCATAAGACAGATATCTTGTCACCATGCAGAAGCTCACAAATAAAATATATAAACCTCCTGACACAGCCATAATGATTATATATGACTTTTTTGACATGTTAATATGCACTATTCCTGCATATCTTATGCAGTATATTACCGCCATTACAGTAAGTGCACTCATCGCCACAACAAAATATATGTCATTATTCTGCAGCACACTCACGCATGCATATAAAAACACTGATGCCACAAGCACTCCACCCTCAATCTTACGTGAAAGTGCCTCATTTTTCTTTTCAAATATATAGTATACAATATACAAAAGAACAGTAAGTATAATCACTGCTGCCGCCATAAACGGAAGTTTCACCATTCTTGCATAATCCAGTGTATTTATTGTTACATTCCTGACATTCATAACTATAGTCTGCATTAAACAAATAAAACACCACGCCGTAAGAAACCTTACGGCGCAGTGCTCTAATGTAATAGCTTTCTTTAAATGGGTTATTATACTATCCATTTGCTATTTATCCCTCTCTTGATGTTCTTTTTTCTGACAAAATGAGCTTACTTCGTCCCACTACATTATGATACCCATACGAATTGCTCCGCAGCTTTGCTGCTCTCGCAATTAGATGCTGTTAATGTATTCCGTAAGAAACATTATCGCTGCTCCCGTGTCCGCTCTCTTGGCAGTACACTTTGACAGTGAGAAGTAGCCCGCATCTGTGTCAAAGGAGAACTTGGATATAAGTCTGTTTCTTATATCTTCCTCATAGGCTGGAAGGTATCTAGCCATAACACCTCCGATAACCACGTCCCTGTCAAATATTACATACAGGTTGTTAATACCGGTTGTAAGATTATCAAGATACTCATCAAATATATGTTTACATTCTTCATCATTATCAGACAGCTTCTCAAAAAACTCATCAAGTGTAAGACCTATATCTGTTGATATATTCTTAGTTGAAAGATAGCTCTCAAGACAGCCGTTTCTACCACACATACATTTCTTCCCACCAGGATACAGTGTCATATGTCCGAATTCGCCGTATCTGTTATGCTCGCCTTTCTTGATAGTATTGTTACTGACACCAGCTCCACCAACACCATCACTTACCATAAGATAAAGCTTTTCCTCAAGTTCTTCTTCCTTTAGTGCATTTTCATTCTTATGTGCATACCAGTAATCAGCAAATGCGCCTGCTCTTGCATCATTCTGTACTATATAATTATACTTTATATATCTTGTTATATTGTCCGTCTTATAATTCTTAACCTTAAGAGGTGGTGAGAATATTAACATACTGTTATCAGAGTTAAAAACACCCGGCATAGTAATGCCTACTCCTAACAGATTATCCTCTGATATATGATTAGCCCTTATGACATTATAGGCAAGTTCAGCCACCTTTATACCATAATTGGCATCTGTGCTGAATTCTGTCTTAAGGCTTATCTCATCCTTTATCTCACCACTAAGGTCGATAAGGCTTGTTCTTATCTCGGCTGGACATATATTTACACTTACAGCATATCTTGCAGATGCATTTACAGTTATCATCTGTGCCTTTCTGCCGCCAGTTGAGTCAAAGTTACCCTCAAGAAGTATAAGTCCTTCTTCTTTAAGAAGCTTGATATTCTGGTTAATAGTAGGAAGTGACAGACCAAGAGTATCTGCTATCTCCTGTCTTGATATGCTGTTGCTGTTATATATAAGCTTAAATATTCTGTTTTTATTATACTTTCTAACTTCTGACGTAGTTATTTTCTGTGTTGATATCATTTATTCACCAAATACTGCCTTATAATCTTTCTGGAATTTTTCTATACCTGCATCTGTTAATGGATGATGTACCATCTGCTCTATAACCTTGTATGGAACGGTTGCTATATCAGCACCTGCAAGTGCGCAGTCAGTAATATGTATAGGGTTTCTTACGCTTGCACAGATAATCTCTGTCTGGATATCATAGTTAGAGAATATGCCAACAATATCCTCAATAAGCTGGATACCCGGCTGTGATATATCGTCAAGTCTTCCAAGGAAAGGTGATACATATGCAGCACCTGCTCTTGCAGCTAAAAGTGCCTGATTAGCTGAGAATATAAGTGTCACATTACACTTGATACCTTCTGCTGAAAGGACTTTAACTGCTTTAAGGCCTTCTACTGTCATAGGAATTTTAACTACCATATTAGGGTGTATTGCTGCTATCTCGCGGCCTTCCTTAATCATCCCCTCAGCATCTACTGTTGTAGCCTTTACCTCTCCACTTATTGGACCGTCAACAATGCTTGTGATTTCCTTTATTACTTCGTTAAAATCTCTGCCTTCCTTTGCTATAAGTGAAGGATTAGTTGTAACTCCACATATAACTCCCATATCGTTAGCTTTTCTGATATCATCTACATTCGCTGTGTCAATAAAAAATTTCATATATAATCCTCTTTTCTGCGCACGTTTTTTGCGCATAACGAGTTTGTGTCAAGTGCGCGCAGACACAAATCCCACGTGTGAAAAATCTATTTTTCACACTAATCTCCTCTCATTCTACATAACATCAAACACTGGTTTTAAGGCAGGATATATCTGCCTGAATGTATTATAACGTGAATTGTATCTGTCTGCAATCGCTTTTTGTGGTTCTATTGTCTTACATATCTTAACTATACTGTCTGCGGCTTCCTGAACACTGCTATATTCTCCGGCAGCAACCATTGCAAGCATTGCAGCCCCCATTGAAGGACCTTCCTCTGACTTTAACAGATTGACCTTTATTCCAAGTACATTAGCCATAATACGGCACCACAGCTCACTCTTGGCACCGCCGCCGCACATCTTTGTTTCTGTTATGTTTATTCCAAGTTCTTTTGCAACCTCGAAAGAATCTCTTATTGCAAATGCAACACCCTCAAGAACAGCCTGTGTCATATCTGTCCTTGTGCTGTCCATAGTCATTCCTGTAAATGTAGCTCTTGCGAGCGGATTGTTGTGAGGTGAACGCTCACCCATAAGATATGGCAGAAAATATACATGGTTATTGCCAAGCATATCATCTGTTATACATTCCTGTGCAGCCTTATAATCGGTGTCTTTAAGAATTCCATCCATCCACCAGCCGTTACATGAAGCTGCGCTTAACATACATCCCATAAGATGATAGTTTCCATCTGCGTGGTCAAATGAGTGAAGTGCATTGTTATTATCAACTCCAAACTCTTTGTTTGATATAAATATAGTTCCGCTTGTACCAAGTGATATGTTACACATACCATCTCCGACAGTTCCAGTTCCGACTGCCGCTGCCGCATTATCACCTGCTCCTGCTGCAACGATAACATTTTCTGAAAGACCAAGCACCTCTGCTGCTTCTTTAGTAAGGCAGCCGACTTTTTCATAGCTTTCATAAAGTCTAGGAAGCTGTTCTCTTGATATATCACATATCTTTATCATCTCGTCTGACCAGTCACGCTTCTTAACATCAAGCAAAAGCATGCCTGAAGCATCTGATACATCTGTACAATGTACCCCCGTAAGCCTGTATGCAAGATAATCCTTTGGAAGCATTATCCTGGCTATCTTTTTAAAGTTTTCAGGCTCATTTTCCTTAACCCATAAAATCTTAGGTGCTGTAAAGCCTGCAAATGCTATATTAGCTGTATATTCTGTGAGTTTATCTTTTCCTATGACATTGTTAAGATAATCACATTCTTTAGTTGTTCTTCCATCATTCCACAAAATAGCCGGTCTTATGACCTTATCATTCTCATCAAGTATAACAAGACCATGCATCTGTCCGCCAAAGCTTATACCTGCCACTTCGTCTGCATCGTAACCAGCTACCAGCTCCTTTATGCCCTCACATGTCTTTTCATACCAGTCATATGGGTTCTGTTCTGACCAGCCTGGCTTTGGAAAGTCTATTGGGTAACTTTTGGATACTGTATTAACTATATTGCCTGTTGGCTCCATAAGTATAAGCTTCACTGATGATGTTCCTAAGTCAACTCCTATGTAATACATAAAACACCCCTTTTTCTTTTTTTACTATTTTTATTTAGAAAAAGAAGCGCAACGTACCTCTATAATACTGCGCTTCTTTTCCTGGCTTACATCTGCATTAAGCAAATGGATTCTCTGACTTGTAAAGCACTCCTGCTGGCTGGTTGTAAGCTATATCTTCAACGCCGATATACTTAAATACATCGAATAAAGCCTTGCCAAAGTGTCCGAATGCAACTGCACCGTGATGTGGATAATTCTTCTCAATAAGTACATGTCTGTAAAATCTTCCCATCTCATTAATAGCAAATATACCGATTGAACCGAATGAACGTGTTCTTACTGGAAGAACCTCTCCCTGTGCTATATATGCTCTTAACTGGCTGTCAGATGTACTCTGTAATCTGAAAAATGTAATATCGCCTGGCACAATATCGCCTTCAAGTGTTCCGTTTGTAACCTCTTCTGGAAGTGAACGTGCCATAATCATCTGGTTCTTCATCTCACAGAATGCAAGCTTGCTTGAAGCTGTGTTACCACAATGGAATCCCATAAATGTATCTTTAATTGTATAATTAAACCTGCCCTTGATATCTTCGTTATAAATATCAGAAGGTACTGTATTATTAATATCAAGAAGTGTAACTGTATCGTTACTTACAACTGTTCCGATAAACTCGCTGAGAGCACCATAAATATCAACCTCACATGATACAGGAATTCCCATAGCTGTAAGTCTTGAATTAACATAACAAGGTACGAAACCAAACTGTGTCTGGAATGCTGGCCAACACTTTCCTGCTATGGCAACATACTTTCTTGAGCCCTTGTGTGCCCCTATCCAGTCAAGAAGTGTAAGCTCATACTGTGCAAGCTTAGAAAGTATTTCAGGCTTCTTGTTACCTGCTCCAAGCTCCTCCTCCATGCTCTTTACTACTGAAGGAATTCTTTCATCACCCGCGTGATTGTTATAGCTTTCAAAAAGGTCAAGCTCTGAATTCTCTTCTATTTCAACACCAAGATTATATAACTGGTTAATAGGTGCATTACATGCAAGGAAATTATTAGGTCTTGGACCAAAGCTTATTATCTTAAGATTATTGAGTGCATATACAGCTCTTGCAACCGGAAGAAACTCATGAATCATATCTGCACACTCTTCTGCTGTTCCAACAGGATAATCCGGAATATATGCCTTAACACCTCTCAGCTTAAGATTATAGCTTGCGTTAAGCATACCACAGTAAGCATCACCTCTGTTGCCTACAAGTCCGCCATTAGCTGATGTTTCCTCTGCTGCTGCAACGAACATCTTAGGACCGTCAAAATACTTTGCGAGCATAGTTTCTGATATTTCAGGACCAAAGTTACCAAGATATACGCAAAGTGCATTACATCCTGCCTTCTTAATATCTTCAAGTGCCTGCTGCATATGTATTTCGCTTTCAACTATACAGACAGGACATTCGTAAATATCAGCCTCATCATACTTATTCTTATATGCCTCAACAAGTGCCTTTCTTCTGTTTACTGATAAGCTTTCCGGGAAACAGTCCCTGCTGACAGCTACGATACCAATCTTAATTTCTGGTTTGTTGTTCATTGTAAAATCCTCCATTCTGCCTATACCATGACTACACCCCTGCTACCACTCTCATTTTTATTCCTGATGTGTGTAATCACAGCATAACTTAATTAAATGCAATAACTTCTGATAAAACCTGAATATGGAAAATGCGTACCTGTTACTGCATTTTCCATATCTGGTTATAGTAACCTTGTACTTTTGATAAATACATTGCAAAAAGTTACTTATATAATATTATTTTTATCTGTATTTTGCAATATGTATAGTGATTTTTATTTAATATTTTTAATAAAACCAAACTCTTTACATATCAATTATACATTTTATCTGCTTTCTGGTGTATGCCACTTCCACTCCTGTACTTCTGGTAAGTCCATACCATACTCGCTTATATACTGCTTATGTGCAACTAAAGTATCTCTCATCTTCTGGAGAAGGTATGAGCCCTTGTTGCCAAGCTGTGGAAGTGCATTGATAACAGCCTGTACAAGATGATAACGGTCAATCTCGTTCTGTACTCTCATATCGAAAGGAGTGGTGATTGTACCCTCTTCCTGATATCCGAATACATGAAGATTTCTGTTATGTCTGTAGTATGTAAGCTCATGTATAAGTGTTGGATAGCCATGGAATGCAAATATAATTGGCTTATCCTTTGTAAATAAAGCATCATAATCTGTGTCTGAAAGACCGTGTGGATGCTGTGTATTAGACTGAAGCTTGAATAAATCGACTACATTTATAAATCTAATCTTTAATTCAGGCATATTATCTCTTAATATAGTTACAGCTGCAAGTGCCTCAAGTGTAGGTGTTTCGCCACATCCTGCTATTACTACATCTGGTTCTTCACCCTGGTCATTGCTTGCCCATTCCCAGATACCAACGCCCTGTGTACAGTGCTTAACAGCCTGTTCCATAGTAAGCCACTGTGGTCTTGGGTGCTTAGATGTAACAAGCACATTGACATAATCACGGCTTCTTATGCAGTGGTCAAAGCATGAAAGTAAGCAGTTAGTATCTGGTGGAAGATACATTCTTACTACATCTGCCTTCTTATTAGCTATATGGTCAAGGAAGCCCGGATCCTGATGTGTAAATCCGTTGTGGTCCTGCTGCCATACATTTGATGAAAGAATAAGGTTAAGTGAGGCAATAGACTGTCTCCATGGAAGCTGTGAACATACCTTTAACCACTTTGCATGCTGTGCTGCCATTGAGTCTACTATTCTTATAAATGCTTCATAACTTGCAAAGAAGCCATGACGACCTGTAAGAAGATATCCTTCTAACCAGCCCTCGCACATATGCTCAGAAAGCATTGAATCCATTACACGTCCATCTTTGGCAAGGAATTCATCGTTATCCTTAAGGGCATTGTTCCAGTCTCTGTTAGTTTCCTCAAATACTTTTCCTAATCTGTTAGACATTGTTTCATCTGGTCCAAAGATACGGAAGTTCTTTGTCTCCTCATTTAACTTGAATATATCTCTTACGAAGCCTCCAAGTTCAATCATATCCTGACCTTCCTTAGCTCCTGGGAAAGGTACGTCAACGCCGTAATCCTTAAAGTCTGGAAGTCTTAAATCTCTTAAAAGCTTACCACCATTAGCATGTGGATTAGCACTTATTCTATGGTCGCCCTCTGGTGCAAGTGCTCTTAACTCTGGAATTAATCTGCCATTCTCATCAAATAATTCCTCAGGCTTATAGCTTTCAAGCCACTCGTTAAGCTGCTGTAAATGTTCTGGCTTATCCATCATAATAGGTACCTGATGTGCCCTGAATGTACCTTCGATTTCCTTGCCGTCAACAACCTTAGGTCCTGTCCAGCCCTTAGGAGTTCTAAGAACAATCATAGGCCAGAATGGGCGCTCTGTCTTACCTTCTTCTCTTGCTTCTCTCTGTATTTCCTTAATCTCCTCAATGACAGTATCAACTGTTTCTGCCATCTTTCTATGCATAGTCATAGGGTCGTCACCCTCAACAAAGTAAGGCTTCCAGCCACAGCCATGGAAGAAGCTTTCTATCTCATCATGTGATATACGTGAGAATACTGTAGGGTTACTTATCTTATATCCGTTAAGATGTAATATTGGAAGTACTGCACCATCTGTAACAGGATTAAGGAACTTATTAGAATGCCATGCTGTTGCAAGTGGGCCTGTTTCTGCTTCACCATCACCAACGATACATGTAGTAATAAGGTCCGGATTATCGAATACAGAACCAAATGCATGTGCTATTGAATATCCCAGCTCACCACCTTCATTGATTGAGCCCGGTGTTTCTGGTGCAACGTGGCTTGATATTCCTCCCGGGAATGAGAACTGCTTGCAAAGCTTCTTAAGTCCTGTCATATCCTGACTTACATTAGGATATACTTCGCTGTATGTTCCTTCAAGGTATGAGTTGGCAACAAAGAAATTACCTCCATGTCCCGGACCAGATATAAGTACCATATCGAGGTCATACTTCTTTATAGCCCTGTTCATATGACAGTATACAAAGTTCTGTCCCGGAACAGTTCCCCAGTGACCTACTATTTTCTTCTTGATATGTTCTAGCTTTAAAGGCTCTCTTAAAAGTGGATTGTCCAAAAGATATAACTGGGCTGCTGCCAGATAGTTAGCTGCACGCCAGTACGCATTCATCTTTTCAAGATATTCATCTGTGATTGGCATCTTTTCAACACACATTTCCTTATTCATCTTAACCTAGTACCTCCATTCTGCGCATTATGACGCATACTATGACTTATTTTATTCTTCATATAATTTCGTAATAACTTTTACAAATGTACTTTCTAAAAGCAGTTTTATATTATCACATTATATATAAATGTCAATACACCAATTGCAAAAATACAATTAAAATACAATCCAATTCATACTGTTATTGAAAGTATTTTGCCTGTAAATTCTTTTATAAATACTGTTTACTATAACTTTTTAAAAACAAGAAAAAATTTAAAAATAATACTTTACAAATATAATTTATAGTGTTATAGTAGCAATATGAAAAGCGCTTATCAATAATCCAATATAGAAAGCATTGGTATATACATAATTGTTATGTCAGTATATTATATAAGATATAGATATCGGGTACATCATTAGTGCTAAGATACCTTTACTACATAACTGCATTAATTATCCTGTCATATGCTTTTGTCTGCTTTAGCGGATATGCTTTTATTGGATTTCTATTTAATCAACTAAGATATAGTTAAGAATTCCCAGCATGTTAAGTCAATTATTAATACAGGTAACATTTATTGTATGTGTTATTTTATTTTGTGTTACTTTGATTTTATTTAGTTATCACAGACAGCTAAACTTACTTTTCTTCATTCAATATTTATGAGGATTTAGTTATAATTAGTTGTAGATTGATATGGTTTGTAGTCAATTTAACATTGTATTTTACACATTCTTTTTGTGTCTGTGTTGACTTGTTTTATACCTAATTGTCACTTACAGCTAATTCACTTATCTTCATTCTATATTTATGAAGATGTAGCTGTAATTAGTTGTAGATTACAATGGTGTGCAGATAAAATCACATTATCTTTGTAATGCTATTTTTAACTATAATCTTTAACCTGTCAGGTTATTTTTCCCTTAACTTTATTTCAATATTATATTTATCAGGAGGATATTCTTATGCATGACATAATAGAACATTACGGAAAAGTTATCATAGCCCTTGCGGGTGTACTTGCAGCACTTTTACTCACTGCTGCCGTTGTCACAACCATTTCAACTAAAACAAAGTCAGCCGTTAACGGCATTGAATACGAATCACAGATTCGCAACGCATTTAACACACCTTAATTATCGTGTTTCTTAGAAAAAGCATTTAAAAGCAGCAAACTAACTATTACAAAGATGTGCTAAGCACAGGTAAAGGAGTATATGAACAGCGCAGATTTAAAAGAACTTATAGACAAAAATAAAGAAGAGCTATTCAGTGAAATATCCGATGAGATAGATAATGAAAAAGTCACTGATATAGAATGGGACGGATATAATCTATGGATAACTGAGCTTGGTATTGGAAGCTACATATCCGGCAAGGAACTAAGTGATAAATATGTTGAAAATATATCCATTAAATTAGCCAATATTATGGGCGTACAGTTTAACAGGAGCCGCCCCATCCTTGAAGCCAATACAGAAAACTTAAGAATATCAATATGGCACGAATCAAGATGTCAGAAGAAAAGTATGGCTATCAGGAAAATACCGGAATACTTAAGATTTGACCACAATATGCTTGTCAAGTCAGACTATGCTCCAGAAAGTATTATCAATCTTCTTGAAAACAGTGTCTTAGCACATCTTAGTGTAGTTGTCGGTGGACAGCCCCACGCTGGCAAAACCGAACTTATCAAGTATCTTTCAACCAAAATTCCACACAATGAAAAAGCTGGCGTATATGAGGATAATCAGGAAATCCACTATCGCAAAATAAATCCAAATAAAAAATGCGTGGAATTCTTTGTTGATGATAAAGTAACCTATCCGGATATAATAAAAGCCGGACTACGCCATAATATCGACTGGATTCTTTTATCAGAATCACGCGGTCCTGAGGTTGCGCATCTTCTGAACAGTCTGTCAACAGGCTCTTACTGTATGACTACTATGCATCTTGATGATGTGAGGGATATGCCTGACCGTATGTATAATATGCTTGGAAGCAGCAACATCAATGAAAGATTTATCAACAGCATCTACAAGTACATCGACCTTGTTGTTCTTATCGAATGTGATAAATACGAAAAACGATGTATCAAACAGGTCGGCTTTCTTTCACGCGAAAATGGACATAATATGTGCAGCGTTATCTATGAAGATGGCGCTTTCACCGATGAAAAAATACCAGCCGTTATTATGGATAAGTTTCTTAAAAAGGGGATTAAAAACATTTATGAAAAAGCTGATTAACTATTTCTCACCACATTCACTTACAAGTGACATATCACTGTACGGATATAGCTTTTCATTAAAAACTTATATAATTTCAATTATTGCAGTGATTAGCTGTATCACAATGATAAGCCTTATATTCCAGCTTCAGCCAGTATATATCTTAGCCATAGTTCTCTGCGGTGTTATTATGCTGCCTTGGCTTATAAGGAAAAAATATATGAATAACCACCGTTTAAAAGAATTCTCTGACGTTGACATCTACCTGCACCAGATGGTGTATTCATTTATAAGGAACCCTAAAATACATACTGCTCTGTCAGACACCTATGCAGTAGCAGACGGCAGACTTAAAAAGCTCATACAAGAGGCACTAGATGAGCTTGAATATAGTATGAGTGAATATGTATACGAAGAAGCCCTTGGCATAATCGAAAACAACTATCAGTGCAGCCGTATAAGAACACTTCATCGTTTTCTTATAAGTGTTGAAACCAAAGGCGGCAGATACAAGAATGCATTGCAGGTACTTCTTAAAGACTTTGACCGCTGGGTTAAAAATATATACGAATATGAATATGAACTTAAACTCATAAAACGTGATACTACAATTGGAATATTTATAAGTATTGCTCTTTCAGCAATAACTATGTTTATGTGTCTTGTATTAAACCGATACAGTACCGCTTCATCTGATATAACATCTGACTATATATTCCAGATAAGCACTGCCATATTCTTAATACTCTGCATACTATTCTATGCTTACACACAGACACACTACGGAAAAGATATATTAAACCAGACCAAAAAGGATACCCAGTGCATAAAGGATTATAAAAATGCATATGAGTCACATATATCATCCTTAATCATAAAAATACTGCCATTTATAGCAATCGCCAGCGCTTTACTTGTGTATACAATTATTGCAAAGCATTATCTTATAGCCGTATATACAGCAATAATTATTGTGACATTTCTTGTATTCCCTGTTATCAATAAACAGAATTCTAAAAAAAGAGTTATTGCCAATCTTAGAAACAGCTTCTCTGACTGGTTAAGAAATGTTGCCCTCAACCTTGAAAATAAGCCTCTTATTGCAGCCATCGAAGATACTTATGACGACTGCCCATATATCATAAAGCTTTCACTGGACGACTTTATCCGTGATATAGAGGCTAATCCATCCGATATAAAACCCTATTATGAATTCTTATCCGAATACAAACAGACAGACATAATGTCAACCGTAAGAACTCTTTATTCTGTATCAGAACTTGATGAAAAGGGAATTGATGAAACTATAAGCACTCTTATACAGCGAAACAATGAACTTATCAATAAGCAGACTGAACTTGATTACAAGGACAGGATAAGCGTACTTAAATTCATGGAATACATTCCTGTATTTTTTATGGCACTTAAAATGTCGGTGGATATGATGCTTATTATATCGATATACCTATAACCCTGTATACTTTAAATTAACATACTAAAAACGAATAAATACTACATAGATGCATTTTTATTAAATTTACTACAGATAATTTTTATCTTAATATACACAAGATTGGCAAAATCTAAATTCCTTGTAGAGACTCATACAAATATATTTTTTTATGACTATATAATCTAAACATATATACTACTTTAAATGTATACTCATACAAATATGCTTCTTAAACATAATATTCAGAAAGGCGGACTACATTATGGATATAATCTTAAGTAAATTAGGTGAAACTGGTGTTGCTATTATATTTCTT
>OOBY01000895.1_pt1 | contig 13450 bp, 10 predicted proteins | sample 1671751 | NCBI WGS metagenome assembly OOBY01 (sample SAMN06348189, study PRJEB24527) | human gut metagenome | biome: human gut; feature: ankylosing spondylitis patient; material: feces | host: Homo sapiens | place: China | collected 2015-10
TATACATTATTATATAATAAGGAATGAAATTAAGCGAACTATTAAAAGCGATACAACCGGTACAAATTATCGGCAGTACGGAGAAAGATATAACAGGAGTGAATATCGACTCCCGTTTAGTTGCGGCCGGACATTTGTTTATGGCAATGCGCGGTACGCAGACCGACGGTCACGCATATATCCCTACCGCCATTGAAAAAGGCGCTATAGCCGTACTGTGCGAAGACATGCCGGAAGAAACAAATCCTGATGTTACATATATCCAAGTAAAAGACAGCGAAAATGCGGTGGGTAAGGTTGCCACCACTTTCTACGGTGATCCCACTTCCAAAATGGAGCTGGTGGGCGTAACCGGCACTAATGGCAAAACAACCATTGCCACCTTATTGTATAATACATTCCGTTATTTCGGATATAAAGTCGGACTGATTTCCACGGTATGCAACTACATTGACGACCGCCCCGTACCGACCGAGCATACCACCCCCGACCCGATTACCCTTAACCGCCTGCTGGGTGAGATGGCAGACTCCGGATGCAAATACGCATTCATGGAAGTCAGCTCCCACTCTATCGCACAACAGCGTATCAGCGGTTTGAAGTTTGCCGGCGGCATCTTCACCAATCTTACGCGCGACCACCTGGATTATCACAAGACTGTCGAAAACTACCTCAAAGCAAAAAAGAAGTTCTTCGACGACATGCCTAAGAACGCGTTCAGCCTGACCAATCTGGACGACAAGAACGGACTGGTCATGACCCAGAACACACGTTCGCGCGTATATACGTATTCATTGAGAAGCCTCAGCGATTTCAAGGGAAAAGTATTGGAGTCTCATTTTGAAGGCATGCTGCTCGATTTCAACAACCATGAGCTGGCCGTACGCTTTATCGGCAAGTTCAATGCTTCCAACCTTCTTGCCGTATTCGGTGCAGCCGTACTGTTGGGAAAGAAAGAAGAAGATGTGCTCGTTGCCCTCAGCACTTTACACCCTGTAGCAGGCAGATTCGACTCTATCCGCTCTCCGAAGGGCATTACCGCCATTGTGGATTATGCCCATACTCCGGATGCGTTGGTGAATGTGCTGAATGCCATCCACGGCGTACTGGAAGGCAAAGGCAAAGTGATTACCGTAGTCGGCGCAGGTGGCAACCGTGATAAAGGGAAACGCCCTATCATGGCTAAAGAGTCCGCCCGTTTGAGCGACCGTGTCATCATCACTTCCGACAATCCCCGCTTTGAAGAGCCGCAAGACATCATCAACGATATGCTGGCAGGGTTGGATAAGGACGATTTGCAGAAAACAATCAGTATCGCCGATAGAAAAGAAGCCATAAAGACCGCCTGCATGCTGGCGCAACCGGGAGATGTCATTCTCGTAGCCGGTAAAGGACATGAAAATTATCAGGAGATAAAAGGAGTGAAGCATCATTTCGATGACAAAGAAGAACTAAAGGCGATAATGTTTTAAAGTGATAAAGTAAGAAATTATGTTATACTACTTATTCCAATGGTTAGATAAATACGACTTCCCCGGTGCGGGTATGTTCGGCTATACATCTTTCAGGGCATTGATGGCTATCATCCTGGCATTGCTCATTTCGAGCATCTGGGGTGACAAGTTCATCGACCTGCTGAAACGCAAACAGATTACCGAGACGCAACGGGATGCCAACATCGACCCGTTCGGCGTAAACAAGGTGGGCGTACCGAGCATGGGCGGAGTTATCATTATCTTTGCCATTCTGATTCCCTGCCTGTTGCTGGGCAAGCTGAATAATATCTATATGATTCTGATGCTTATCACCACTGTGTGGTTAGGTTCATTAGGGTTTGCCGACGATTACATCAAGATATTCAAGAAAGACAAGGAAGGCCTGCACGGTAAGTTCAAGATTATCGGCCAGGTAGGCTTGGGACTCATTGTAGGGCTTACCCTGTATCTCAGTCCGCAGGTCGTTATCCGTGAAAACATCGAGGTAGAGAGACCGGGACAAGGCATCGAGGTAGTGCATGCCGCCAAAGAAATCAAGGCTACACAGACTACCATCCCTTTCTTCAAGAGCAACAACCTTGACTATGCCGACCTCGTGTCCTTCATGGGAGAACACGCACAAACGGCGGGCTGGATACTGTTCGTACTCGTCACCATATTCGTAGTAACCGCCGTTTCCAACGGTGCCAACCTGAATGACGGCATGGACGGCATGGCAGCGGGCAACTCCGCCATTATCGGTCTGACACTGGGCATACTGGCATACGTATCCAGCCATATCGAATATGCCGGTTATCTGAACATCATGTACATACCGGGTTCGGAAGAGCTGGTAATCTTTATCTGCGCTTTCATCGGTGCACTTATCGGCTTCCTCTGGTACAACGCCTACCCGGCACAGGTATTCATGGGCGATACAGGCAGTCTGACCATCGGCGGCATCATTGCCGTATACGCCATTATCATCCATAAAGAGCTGCTGATACCTATCCTATGCGGCATATTCCTTGTAGAGAACCTGTCGGTAATTCTGCAACGGGTCTACTACAAAGCCGGCAAACGGAAAGGGGTAAAACAGCGTCTCTTCAAACGGACGCCGATACACGACCACTTCCGCACCGGCATGAATCTGATAGAGCCCGGCTGCAAAGTGGTATTTACCCAACCGGCACAATTGTTCCATGAATCGAAGATTACCGTCCGCTTCTGGATCGTAACCATTGTACTGGCAGCAATAACAATTATAACGTTAAAGATAAGATAACAACCCAATGAAGAATTATGAATGAAAAATGAAGAGTTACCGATACAGCGCATCACAATATGCAGCCGGATTCTTCATTCATCATTCTCCATTCTTAATTATAATAGTATATGAGTAGAATTGTAGTTTTAGGAGCAGGCGAAAGCGGCGCGGGAGCTGCCGTACTTGCCAAGGTGAAAGGTTTCGACACGTTCGTATCCGACATGTCTGCCATTAAAGACAAATACAAGGAACTGCTGAACAAGCATGGCATTGCCTGGGAGGAAGGACAGCACACGGAAGAGCTGATACTGAATGCCGATGAAGTGGTAAAAAGTCCCGGCATCCCCAACGACGCTCCGCTGATTCTGAAATTGAAAGAAAAAGGCATCTCCATCATCTCCGAGATAGAGTTCGCCGGACGTTATACAAACGCCAAAATGATTTGCATCACCGGTTCTAACGGCAAGACTACCACCACCTCGCTCATTTACCACATCTTCAAGAGTGCGGGACTGAATGTAGGGCTGGCAGGCAACATCGGCAACAGCCTTGCCTTGCAGGTGGCCATGGAGAAGCACGACTATTATGTTATCGAACTCAGCTCCTTCCAACTGGACAATATGTATAAGTTCCGCGCCAATATCGCCGTCCTGATGAACATTACCCCTGACCATCTGGACAGATACGATCACTGCATGCAGAAATATGTGGATGCCAAATTCCGCATCACGCAAAACCAGACTCCGGAAGATGCTTTCATCTACTGGAACGACGACCCCATCATCCGCAGAGAGCTGGAAAAGCACGGCTTAAAAGCCCATCCCTATCCTTTCGCCGCCGTAAAGGAAGACGGCGCCATCGCTTATGTGGAAGACGGTGAAGTGGAAATCAACGAACCGATTGCTTTCAACATGGAGCAGGAAGAACTTGCCCTGCGAGGAACCCACAACCTGTATAACTCATTGGCTGCCGGCATTTCCGCCAACCTTGCAGGTATCCGCAAAGAAGATATCCGCAAAGCCTTGTCCGACTTCAAAGGTGTAGAGCACCGTCTGGAAAAGGTAGCGACCGTACGCGGCGTCCAATTCATCAACGATTCCAAAGCAACCAATGTCAATTCCTGCTGGTACGCCCTGCAAAGCATGACAACCAAAACCGTGCTTATCCTCGGCGGCAAAGACAAAGGAAACGACTATACCGAAATAGAGGATTTGGTACGTAGCAAATGCTCCGCGCTGGTCTACCTGGGACTGCACAATGAAAAGCTGCACGGCTTTTTCGACCGCCTCGGTCTGCCGGTGGCCGATGTGCAGACCGGCATGAAAGACGCGGTAGACGCCGCTTTCAAATTAGCCCGGAAAGGCGAAACAGTATTATTGAGTCCCTGTTGCGCTTCCTTCGACCTCTTCAAGAGCTATGAAGACCGGGGCGACCAATTCAAGAAATACGTAAGAGAGTTATAAATGGATTTATTAAAAAGCATATTCAAAGGAGACAAAGTAATCTGGATTATTTTCCTCTTCCTCTGCCTCATCTCCATTACAGAGGTGTTCAGTGCTGCCAGTACGCTTACCTATAAGAGCGGCGACCATTGGGGGCCCATCACCCAGCACAGCATTATCCTGATGGTAGGCGCTGTGATTGTGGTCCTCATGCACAACATCCCCTATAAATGGTTTCAGGTATTCCCTGTCTTCCTGTTGCCGGCTTCCGCAATACTGCTGATACTGGTCATGATGATGGAACGTATCAACGGGGCGGCGCGCTGGATGACGTTCATGGGCATACAGTTCCAGCCCTCGGAGATAGCCAAAATGGCGGTTATCATAGTCACGGCTTTCATCCTGTCCAAAGGGCAGGATGAGGACGGCGCCAACCCGAAGGCTTTCAAGCGGATTATGATAATAACCGGAGTTATCTGCCTGCTCATTGCTCCGGAGAACTTATCCACGGCGGCATTGCTGTTCGGGGTAGTCTTTCTGATGATGTTCATAGGGCGTGTCTCTGCAAAACGACTGTTGATGCTGACCGGCAGCCTGGCATCGGTAGGCATTGTTGCCGTAACTTTCCTGCTGATGACAAAGAACAGCGACATACCTTTCCTGCACCGGTTCGACACGTGGCGTGCCCGTATCGAGAAGTTTACGAGTGACGAGGTAGTGCCTGCCGCAAAATTCGATATAGACAAAGACGCCCAGATAGCCCACGCACGTATCGCCGTCGCCACCAGCAATGTCATCGGCAAGGGACCGGGCAACTCCGTACAGCGTGACTTCCTGAGCCAGGCATTCTCCGACTTCATCTTTGCCATTATCATCGAGGAACTCGGACTGGTAGGAGGAGTCATAGTCGTATTCCTCTACATCTGTCTGTTGATACGTGTAGGACGTATCGCAAAGAAATGCGACCGCACCTTCCCCGCCTTCCTCATCATCGGCATAGCCCTGCTGCTGGTGTCGCAGGCCATCTTCAACATGATGGTGGCCGTGGGACTGGCTCCCGTAACCGGGCAACCGCTGCCGCTTATCAGCAAAGGAGGTACTTCGACGTTGATAAACTGTGCCTATATCGGCATGATACTGAGTGTGAGCCGGTACACCGCCAAGCTGGAAGAACAGAGAGCGCACGATGCCCAAATCACCATGCAGGTGGAAACCGGCAACGGAAACGAAAGCACTTACAGCGAAGCGCAAAGCGCTGCCGAGCCGACAGCCAAGATGCTGAACAGCGATGCCGAATTTGAATAAGATTAATTATCAGTAGTAGCAAGTAGATAAACTCATATATGGAAACAAAGAACAACAAACCGCGCATTATCATCAGCGGTGGCGGCACGGGCGGACACATTTTCCCGGCCGTATCCATTGCCAACGCGATTAAGGAATTGCGTCCTGATGCGGAAATCCTGTTCGTAGGTGCAGAAGGACGCATGGAAATGCAGCGTGTACCCGATGCCGGCTACAAGATTATCGGCCTGCCCGTGGCGGGCTTCGACCGCAGGCACTTGTGGAAGAACTTTGCCGTATTGGTGAAACTGGCACGCAGCCAATGGAAAGCGCGCAGCATCATCAAGCAATTCCGTCCGCAGGTGGCAGTAGGCGTGGGCGGCTATGCCAGCGGCCCTACCCTGAAAACGGCGGGAATGATGGGAGTGCCTACCCTGATACAAGAGCAGAACTCCTATGCAGGTGTCACCAACAAGCTGCTTGCCAAGAAAGCCTGCAAGATATGCGTTGCCTACGAAGGCATGGAAAAGTTCTTCCCTGCAGAGAAGATTATCATGACCGGCAACCCCGTCCGCCAGAACTTGCTCGGACATGCCGTTGCGCACGAAGAAGCCGTAAGCTACTTCAGCCTGAACCCGTCCAAAAAGACCATCCTGATACTGGGCGGCAGCCTCGGGGCACGCACCATTAACCGCACCCTGACCGCCGGCCTTGACGTCATCCGGCAGAACCCCGACATACAGTTCATCTGGCAGACCGGCAGAATATACATCGACCAGGTAAGGGACGCCATCACCGCGGCAACCGGTGAAGCCGTACACCACCCGCACATCAATGCCATACCCAACCTGTATGTGACGGATTTCATCAAAGACATGGCGAAGGCCTATGCGGCTGCCGATTTGGTAATCTCCCGTGCCGGCGCCGGCTCCATTTCGGAATTCTGCCTGCTTCACAAGCCTGTAATCCTTGTCCCCTCGCCCAATGTGGCAGAAGACCACCAGACCAAGAACGCACTGGCGCTCGTCGATAAAGACGCCGCCATCTACGTAAAGGACGCGGAAGCCGAAGAGAAACTCCTGCCCGCAGCACTGGATACGGTAAAAGACAGTGATAAACTGAAAGAATTGAGCAACAACATCGCCCGATTGGCATTGCCCGACTCGGCAACCGTCATCGCCAAAGAGGTGCTGAAACTTATTAAATGACAAGTACATGAATATAGAAACCATAAAATCCGTTTATTTCGTCGGTGCCGGCGGCATCGGCATGAGCGCACTGATACGCTATTTTCTATCCAAAGGCAAGTTCGTGGCGGGATATGACCGTACGCCAAGCGAACTGACCGGGCATCTCATTGCAGAAGGTGCACAAATACATTATGAGGAAAACACCGGTCTCATCCCTGAAAATTGCAAGGACAAGGAAAGCACACTGGTGGTGTACACCCCTGCCATTCCTCAGGAGCATGCCGAACTGGCCTATTTCCGGGAGAATGGTTTCGAGATACATAAACGTTCCCAGGTATTGGGCACGATTACCCGCAGCAGCAAAGGACTCTGCGTTGCCGGTACGCATGGCAAGACCACCACAAGTACAATGGCGGCGCATCTCTTCCACCAGTCGCATGTGGGCTGCACGGCTTTTCTCGGAGGCATCTCCAAGAACTACGGAACAAACCTGCTCTTATCTCCGGCCAGTCCGTACACCGTAATCGAAGCCGACGAGTTCGACCGTTCGTTCCACTGGCTTTCTCCCTATATGAGCGTTATCACCTCTACCGACCCCGACCATTTGGACATATACGGTACGCGCGAGGCTTATCTTGAAAGCTTCCGCCACTATACCACCCTTATCCAACCGGGAGGGGCACTGATTATCCGGAAGGGGCTTGCCTTGCAGCCGGATGTACAGCCGGGCGTAAGAACTTATACCTACTCCCGCGACGAAGGAGACTTCCATGCCGAGAACATCCGCATCGGAAACGGTGAAATCGTCATCGACTTCATTGCTCCGGACACCCGCATCAACGATATCCGGCTCGGTGTACCTATCGGCATCAACATAGAGAACGGCGTGGCAGCCATGGCGCTTGCACACCTGAACGGGGTCACCGATGAGGAAATCAGACAGGGAATGGCCAGTTTCCGCGGCGTAGACCGCCGTTTCGACTTCAAGATAAAGACGGACAGACTCGTATTCCTCAGCGACTACGCCCATCATCCCGCCGAAATCGCGCAAAGCGTGAAGTCTATCCGCGAACTTTACCGGGACAAGAAGATAACGGCTATCTTCCAACCCCATCTCTATACCCGTACCAGAGACTTCTACAAAGACTTTGCAGACAGCCTCTCGCTACTGGACGAAGTGATTCTGACAGAGATATACCCTGCCCGCGAACAACCCATTCCCGGTGTCAGCAGCCAACTCATATACGACAACCTGCGCCCGGGCATCGAAAAGTGCATATGCAGGAAGGAAGACATTCCCGACCTGCTCTCGAAGAAACCGGTTGAAGTGCTGATAGTGCTGGGAGCCGGAGACCTGGACAACTATGTACCTTCCATAGCCCGGCTGCTCGAACAGCGCAGCAAAGCGTAAACCGTAAAACAGTAAACAGCAAATAAGCCTATGATTAAAAGGATTCTACTTTCTATCGTCCTGTTGCTCGTCCTTGCCTACCTGATAGTGGCCGTTACCGCTTTCAACCGGAAGCCGGCGGGTCAAGTGTGCCGTGATGTGGAGCTGGTTATCAAAGACACGGTATATGCCGGCTTCATCACGAAAAAGGAAGTAGCCGCCATGCTGGAAAAGAAAGGCGTCAGTCCCATAGGCAAGCACTTGGACCGTATCCGCACCAAAACGTTGGAGCAGGCGCTCTCCAAGCATCCGCTCATCGACGAAGTGGAATGTTACAAGACGCCGAGCGGCAAACTCTGTATCGAAGTAACCCAGCGCATCCCTATCCTGAGGATAATGAGCGCCAACGGCGAGAACTACTATCTGGACAATAAGGGCACGGTAATGCCGCCCGATGCAAAGTGCGTTGCGCACCGTGCCATTGTGACCGGAAACGTAGAAAAGTCGTTTGCCATGAGGGATTTATATAAGTTTGGTGTATTTTTGCAAAAGAATTCGTTCTGGAACGCGCAAATCGAGCAGATTCATGTATTGCCCGACAAAAACATAGAGCTGGTACCGCGCGTAGGCGACCATGTCATCTACCTCGGTAAGCTGGACGACTTCGAACGGAAACTGAAACGGGTAAAGGTATTCTACGAAAAAGGATTGAACAAGGTAGGCTGGAACAAATATTCCCGTATCAGTGTTGAGTTTGGTAACCAGATTATCTGCACGAAAAGAGAATAGTTACCGCGCAGCAAATAGTAGACAGTAAATAGTAAAATAGTAAATAAAACAGTTATGGCAACAACAGATTTCATCGCCGCTATTGAGTTGAGTTCTTCCAAGATTTCCGGTATCGCAGGAAAGAAGAACAGTGACGGAAGCATTCAGGTGTTGGCCTATGCACGCGAAGATGCGTCCTCGTTTATCCACAAGGGGGTCATCTACAACATCGACAAGACAGCACAGGCATTGACTTCCATCACCAACAAGCTGGAAAACCAGCTCAACAACTCCATTGCCAAAGTATATGTAGGCATCGGCGGACAGTCATTGCGCACAGTAAAAAACGCGGTGAGTCGTACACTGGACGAAGAAGGCATCATCTCGCAAGAGCTGGTAGACTCTATCTGTGACGAGAACCTTGAAGTGCCGTTGGCAGACATGAGTGTACTGGATGTGGCCCCCCAAGAATACAAGATAGACAATACCCTGCAAGCCGACCCGGTGGGCGTGGCAGGCCAGCACATCACAGGACAGTTCCTCAACATCGTGGCACGCGCCTCACTCAAGAAGAACCTGGAACACAGCTTCGAGCAGGCAAAGGTAGAGATAGCCGACCTGCTTATCGCTCCGATAGCGTTGGCAAATGCCGTTTTAACGGAAAACGAGATGCGTTCGGGCTGTGCACTGGTAGACTTCGGCGCCGATACCACCACCATTTCGGTCTACAAGAACAATATTCTCCGCTACCTGAGCGTATTGCCGCTGGGTGGCAACACCATTACCCGTGACATCACGTCCCTGCAGATGGAAGAGCAGGATGCCGAAAAGCTGAAACTGCAATACGGCAACGCCCTCTACGAAGAAGAGGAAGAGAGCGAGACACCCGCCGTATGTGCACTGGAAGACGGACGCGCCATTGAGCTGGCCACGCTGAACAACATCATCGGAGCACGCTCCGAAGAAATCCTTGCCAACGTATGGAACCAGTTGCAGCTCTCCGGTTATGAGGATAAGCTATTCTCCGGAGTCGTATTCACCGGAGGCGGAGCAAACCTGAAGAATATCGAGGAAGCTTTCCGCAAACAAAGCAAAATAGAGAAAGTAAAGACGATGCGCTTCGTGCATGACACCGTTCACGGATTCAGTGACGTACTGGCCAAGGATGGTATGCAGAATACCTTGCTCGGCCTTCTTGCCGCAGGCAACGAAAACTGCTGCCTGCAGGAGGGGAAACCGGCACAACCAGCCGGCAACCCTGCGTCCACCCCCGCTGACATGTTCGGTAACGACGAAGCCCTGAAAGAACAGGAAGCCGCAGCCCGTGCCGCCAAAGCGCAACGCGAGAAAGAGGAAAAGGAGCGCAGGGAGAAAGAACGCAAAGAGCGGGAGAAGAAAGAAAAGGAGAAGAAAAAGAAAGGTCCCAGCTGGTTTGAAAAGACCTTCAACAAAATCTCCAATGAGATATTCTCGGACGATGATATGAAATAATTAAAAACTCTATAATCATGGATGATATAGCACAATTCGATTTTCCGACCGATTCACCGAAAATCATCAAAGTTATCGGTGTGGGTGGCGGTGGCGGCAATGCCGTAAACCACATGTACCGGGAAGGCATACATGATGTAACGTTCGTGCTGTGCAACACAGACAACCAGGCGTTGAAAGACTCCCCCGTTCCTGTGAAGCTGCAACTTGGCAAAGAGGGTCTGGGAGCCGGAAACCGTCCTGCCCGTGCCCGCAAGGCAGCCGAAGAGAGCATCGAAGACATCAAGGCCATGCTGAACGACGGTACTAAAATGGTATTCATCACTGCCGGAATGGGCGGTGGCACAGGTACAGGTGCAGCGCCTATCATTGCACAGACCGCCAAAGAAATGGACATCCTGACTATCGGCATCGTCACTATCCCGTTCCGCTGGGAGGGCGACAAGAAGATAGACCAAGCACTGGACGGCGTGGAGGAAATCAGCAAGCATGTAGATGCCCTGCTGGTTATCAACAACGAAAAACTGAGCGAAATATATAGCGAACTCTCCGTAGACGATGCTTTCGACAAAGCCGACGACACCCTCTCGGTAGCCGCCAAGAGCATTGCCGAAATCATTACCCTGCACGGAAAGGTCAACCTCGACTTCAACGATGTGAAAACCGTACTGAAAGACGGCGGCGTGGCCATCATGAGTACCGGCTACGGCGAGGGAGACAACCGCGTGAGCATGGCCATCCAGAATGCCCAGCACTCTCCGTTGCTCAACAACAACGATATCTTCAACTCCAAGAAAGTGCTGCTCAACATTTCGTACAGCTCGCAATACAAATTGATGATGAGCGAAATGGACGAAGTGAAAGAGTTCATGAACCGCTTCAGCCGCGACTTTGAAACCAAGTTCGGTATGGCCGTAGACGACAAACTGGAGCAAAAAGTCAAGATTACCCTGCTTGCCACCGGCTTCGGCATCCAGGACATCCACATGAAAGAGATGGACGACCGCATCACCCAGCGTACCGCAGAAGAGCAGAAGCGCCTTGCCGAACTGGAGGAAGAGGAAGAGCAAAGACGCTCACGCCGCGAAACCTACTACGGAAAGGATGCCAACACCAAGTATCAGCGTCTGCGCCGCCGGCATATCTATATCTTCAACCCCGAAGACCTGGACAACGCCGACATCATCAGCATGGTGGAGAATTCTCCTACCTACCAGCGCGACAAGAGTACCCTGGCGGCAATCAAGGTCAAGGCGGAAGAAGCCGGCATACTCGCCACCGAAGAAGCGCAGGAAGCGGAAAGCGGCGGCAACGGCATAATCACTTTCTAAGCCGTCTGCCGTTCCGGACTTCAGCCGGAAACAGTACATTGTAAACAGTAAAACAATAAAGAACAATATGGATTTATTTGAAAGAGTCAGCGAAGACATTAAAAACGCAATGAGAGCCAAAGACAAAGTAGCTTTGGAAACCCTGAGAAACATCAAGAAAGTATTCCTCGAAGCCAAGACCGCTCCGGGAGCCAATGATACCCTGACCGATGCCGATGCCCTGAAAATCATTCAGAAGCTGACAAAGCAAGGCAAGGACGCCGCCGAAATCTACGTGCAGCAAGGCCGTCAGGACCTTGCCGATGCAGAACTGGCGCAAGTAAAGGTTATGGAAGCATACCTGCCCAAGCAGATGTCTCCCGAAGAACTGGAAGCTGCCTTGAAGGAAATCATCGCCGAAACAGGCGCTACCAGCGGTAAGGATATGGGCAAGGTAATGGGCGTAGCCAGCAAGAAACTTGCCGGGCTTGCCGAAGGACGTGCCATCTCGGCCAAAGTAAAGGAATTGCTGGGATAAGCGTTCTGCCCAACCCAATACGTACAGAGCCGTACTTCAAGCTCCCCTCCGGTTGGAGAGCAGTTTGAAGTACGGCTTTTTATTGTTTTCATGCCTATGACACGCCCGTTTCCCCCGGAAGAAACGCCCGTTCCCTTTCATAGAAACGAGAATTTCCCTTTAAGGAAACTGAAATTTCCCTTAAGGGAAACGCGCGTTTCTCTACAGGAAACTCCAGGAAACACGTAAGGAAACGGAATGCCCTTTGAAACGGAACTCAATCAAACAATTCTTTCAAGACTTCCAAAGACTTTAATACGGGAAAATCCGGCAGATGCAAACGGTAATACTCGTTCATAATCGTCAGACAACGGGCACGCTCCATGCGGCTCATGGCAAAGAGATGCATCGTTTCGTAGTTCATACGCATCAGCCTTGTGAGACGTGCCGCCTCTTCCGGCGCTATATAGTCGGAATGCAATTGCGGACGCAACGGGGTAAAGCAGGCATTCTGCAAATCAAAATAATCGCCGCCGTGATAATCTTCCAAGTTCGGATACAATCCGAGAAAACGCGACAAACGCATCAAAAAGACCAGATGAAAATTGGCAAAGCCACTGCCGCATTCATCCAACCAGACAATGGAATGCTGCAAATAAGCGAATAAAGGACGGTTTTCCGCCTCCTCGCGCAGCGCACGATATAAGAATTCGGACAGAAACAAAGCGATGGCAGATTTATAAGGGTCGTAAGGAATCGAAGTAAAAGGATAGAAAGACTTTGCCTCTTTCACCTTATATATAGAAGTATTCGGACGGAAATCCGCTTCCAGCTCTACCAAAGACAGAGGTTGGAACAGTACCGACTTCACCGCAGCCTTGCGCGAACGGGACACCGGAACCAGGAAAGAAGCCCGTCCGGACACCTCGGTATAGATGTCTACAATAATAGAAGTATCCTTATACTTCAAAGAATGCAATACGATTCCTTGCGTTTTCTGTAACATTTCCGTCCTTTAATCAAGTTTCAATCCGGCTAACAAAGCTACAAAAAAAGCGCGAAACTACGGAACTTAAAGAAGAGGAATAAAAAAAATGAAGCAAATACAGAAAATTTAAAACATCATTATATACCTGATTATCAATAAATAAAACCACATACAAGAGAAAACGCAGAAGAATTTCTGCAAAATTTTTATCAGAAATGTTTGCCAATTCAAAAATAGTTTCTACCTTTGCAACCGCAAACGAAAGGAAAAACGGTTGCAAAGAGCGGAAACGCTCAACAAGGATGGCCCGTTCGTCTATCGGTTAGGA
>OOBY01000899.1_pt1 | contig 13413 bp, 10 predicted proteins | sample 1671751 | NCBI WGS metagenome assembly OOBY01 (sample SAMN06348189, study PRJEB24527) | human gut metagenome | biome: human gut; feature: ankylosing spondylitis patient; material: feces | host: Homo sapiens | place: China | collected 2015-10
CCCAGTCCTGGGGCAGACAGGGCGGATCCGCTACCGTCTCCCCGGGGATGAAGATGTCCGTGCTGTCGGGCAGCTCCGCACCCAGCAGGCCCTGCCCATACTCAAATTCCAGTTTCATCGGGTGTATTCCTCCTTAATGCCCTAAGTAAAGGCGAATGATCTCCAGATACTCGTCGGGGTAGAAGCCGATCTCCCCGCTGAAGCGGGTGAGGGCGATCAGGCCGCCGTCGATGTCGGCGATGGAGGCCAGCATGGCGGCGTTGTCCGCCTTGAGCCCGCCGCCGTACACCACGTCCAGGCCGCCGGTCTGCTCCTTGACGAAGCGGGCGATCTTCTCGATGTAGGGCTTGTCGGCGGGGGTCTTGCCCGGCCCGATGGACCAGATGGGCTCATAGGCGATGACCACCCTGCTCTTGTCCACCCCGTCCAGGCCGATGGAGAGCTGGTCGCCCAGCACCTGCTGCCACTGCTCCTGCTCCTCGCTCTTCTCGCCGATGCAGTAGAGCACCTTGAGCCCCGCGGCCTGGGCGCACTTGATCTCCTGGTTCAGCAGGCGGTTGACGGCGGCGGTGTCGGTGACGCCGGCCTCCGCCAGGATGCCCGCCTTGTCGTTGCGCTCCTCACAGTGGCCGATCAGCGTCCAGCCGCAGCCCAGGGCGGCGGCGGCGTGGGCGGGCCGGTTGGTGGTGAAGGCCCCGAAGTTGCCCCCCACCGCGGTGTCCGCCCGGAACACCCCCTGGCAGCCCAGCTCCACCCGGCTGTCGGCGGTGCGGGCCGCGGCCGCGGGAATCAGGTGGGCCTCCGGGAGGAAGTCCACAAACTCCGCCTCCGCCGGGTCGTAGCCCGTCAGGCCCTGCTGGGTCCCGGCCACAATGGCCCTGCCCCACTCGGCCACGGGGGCCAGGCGGTTGACCCCGCCCAGCTCCACCGGCACGTCAAAACGCTTGAGATTCAAAAAAATGTGTTTCATTCAGTTGACACCCGGCTTTCCCAAATTTTGAAACATATAGCCCTTGTAGCCCTCCACGCCCGGCTGGTTGAAGGGGTTGACGCCCAGCAGCTTGCAGGAGAGATAGCAGGCAAAGAGGAAGAAATAGAACAGCCCGCCCAGGGTGTGGGCGTCGATTGCGGGGATGGAGAGGTTCAGGCAGGGGATGCCCCGGTCGCTGTGGGCCCGCATGGTGGCCTGGCGGGCGGTGTTGTTGATGTCCCAGAAGTCCTTGCCCGTCAGGTAGTCGAAGTAGTCCTTCTTGGCCTCGGGGGGCAGGAGCACCGACGCGTCGCGGGTGCGCACCTCCACGAAGGTCTCGAAGAGGATGGGACTGCCCTCCTGGATGAACTGGCCGATGGAGTGGAGATCCTCCGAGTTGGAGGCCGCCACCGGGTAGAGGGCGGTGCCCTCCTTGCCCTCGCTCTCGGCGAAGAGCTGAATCCACCACTTGGCGAAGTAATCCAGCCGGGGTTCGAAAAAGGAGAGCATCTCCAGGCGGTAGCCGTGCTCCAACAGCAGCCGGCGCAGGCAGGCGTAGCGCAGGGCCGGGTTCTCCTCCGCCGGGGCGGCGAGGAGGGTATCCCGCATGTCCCGCATCCCCTGCACCAGCGCGCGGATGTCCACCCCGGCCACCGCCATGGGGAAGAGCCCCACGTCGCTGCCCACCGAGTACCGCCCGCCGATGGTCTCGGGGAAGGTGAGGAACGTATAGCCCTGGTCGAGGCAGAGCTGGTGGAGGGTGGAGCCCGGCGTGCCGGTGGCGAAGATGCGCTTTGCCGCGCCCTCCGCGCCGTAGCGCCGCTCCAGGTACTGGCGCAGCACCCGGAAGGCAATCCCCGGCTCCAGGGTCTCAAAGTTCTTGGCGATGCAGTCGATGTAGATGGATTGATATCCGTCCAGCTCCCGCAGAGTGCGGGCCATCTCGCAGGCGGAGATGGTGTTGCCCGCCCACAGAATGGCGGGGCCCCCCTCCGGCCGCAGGGCCTTGACGGCGGCCCGGGACGCCTGGTTGGAGCCGCCGATTACGATGACCACGAAGGCGTCGGCGTCGGCCCGCACCCGCGCCGCCTGCTCCAGCAGGAAGTCCACCCGCTCGGGCCCGGCCGCCTCGTCCACACTGTGCCAGCCCAGGTTGTCCCGGTACCGCTCCTCTCCCGCCGCCGCCTCGGCCAGCAGGGGCGCGGCGGCGCGCACCTGCTCCTCCAGTGCGCCGGGGGCCAGCACCGGCCGCGCGTCGGTAAAGGACAGGGTGATGCCGTCCATGCTCAGCCCTCCTTTGCGTAGCGGGCCGCCATGTCCTCCAGGGTAGCCGGCTCCACCAGGGGGGCCTTGCCGTAGCTGCCGAACTCCACGATCAGGGTGCCCACGGCCTCCTTCACGCCCCGGCGCATGGCGTCGGTGATCCGGGCCACGGCCCCCTCGTCGCCGGTTCCGTACATGACGGTGTCCATGATGGGAGCCAGGAAGGCCCGGGGATCAAAGGCGTCCCGCTTCTCGTCCAGCAGCTTCCAGACGCCGCCCGCCTTGGGGTCGTCCTTCAGCTCCGGGTGGTCGCGGAACAGCTCGCGGAAGTTGCGGGTCACCGCCAGGCGGATGTCGGTGTCCACGTTGATCTTGCCGATGCCGCAGGGGATGGCGGCCTTCAGCTCCTCCTTGGAGATGCCGTAGGCGTTCTGGATGTTCCCGCCCAGGGCGTTGATCTCATTGACGATATACTGGGGAACGGTGGAGGAGCCGTGGGACACCAGGGCGCCCTGGATGCCCTCGTGGTTCATGCACTCCTTGATGGCGATGGGGATCTCGCGGCGCAGCTTCACGTCCTTGCCCTTGCTGGCGCCGTGCATGGTGCCGTAGCTGATGGCCAGGGCGTCCACCCCGGTCTTCTTGAAGAACTCAATGGCGGAGAGGGGGTTGGTGTAGGTGGAGTTGGCGGCAAAGACGTGGTCCTCCACGCCGGCCAGCACGCCCAGCTCGCCCTCCACGGACACGCCGCGGGCGTGGGCGTACTTGACCACCTCGCGGGTGAGCTCCACATTCTCCTCAAAGGGGAGGGAGGAGCCGTCGATCATCACGGAGGTGTACCCCCCCTCGATGGCGGCCACGCAGGAGTCGAAGTTCTTGCCGTGATCCAGGTGGAGCACCACGGGGATGGGGCTGTGCTCGGCGAACTTCTTCACCGCCTCGGCGATGTTGCGGGCCCCCTTCTTCTTGTCCTCCAGGGTGCCGTTGGCAAAGTCCACCCGGCCGCCCATGAAGGCGTTGGCCAGATCGGCCCCCTGCAGGATGGCGGGGGAGCGGAACATCTCATGGACGGCGATGACGGCCTCGGCCTGGGCCACGGCGTTGACGTTGAAGGCCCCCTGGGCGTAGCCATATTTCACGGTGGCGTCCAGCACGGGACGCAGAGGTACCAGAGGCATAGCAATTCTCCTTTCGGTCGTTGAGGTTTATCTCTCATAGACGGTGCGCCCGCCCACCACGGTGCGGGCCACCTGGTAATCGCCGTCCAGCAGGACGAGATCGGCGTCCTTTCCCACGTCCAGCTCCCCCTTGCCGGCCCAGCCCATGAGGCGGGCGGGGTTGGCGGTCATGAGGCGGGAGACGGTCTCCGCCCCCTCCCCGGTGAAGGCCATGAGGTTGCGCAGGGCCTGGGCCATGGTGAGGGTGGAGCCGGCCCGGACGCCGTTGGGCAGCTTGGCGTCCCCGTTCTCCACAATTACGTCGTTGACTCCCAGCTTGTAACTGCCGTCGGGCAGGCCGGCGGCCATGATGGAGTCGGTGACGGCTACCACCCGGTCGTACCCCTTGGCCTTGAGGTAGAGGCGCACGGTGCCCGGGTGGAGGTGGCGGCCGTCGCAGATGGCCTCCACGTACACATCCCGCTCCAGGGCCACGCCGAAGATGGCGGGGTCGTGCTGGTGGAACAGCCGCATGGCGTTGCCCAGATGGGTGACCGAACGCACACCGGCGTCCACACAGGCCGCGCACTGGTCGTAGCCCGCGCCGCTGTGGCCCATGGCGCAGACGATGCCCATGGCGTTGAGGCGGGGGATCAGCCCGGGCACGCCGGGGATCTCGGGGGCCAGGGTGGTATAGCGCACGTGGCCGCCGGAGGCCTTCTGATACTTGGCAAAGAGCTCCGCGTCGGCGGTGTGCATCAGCAGGTGCTCGGGCATGGCCCCCTTGTACTCGGAGGACAGGCAGGGGCCCTCCAGGTGGACGCCCAGCAGGGCCGCCCCGCCGCAGGGGCCGCCCTCGATGACCTGCCTGGCCTGCTCCATGCACCAGAGGGTCTGCTCCGGCGTGTCGGTGAGCACCGAGCACAGCCAGCCGGTGACGCCCTGGGAGGCGAAGAACCGGCCGATCGTGCGCAGGCCCTCGGCGTCGGCGGCGTTCACGTCCACCCCTGCGGCGCCGTGGGTGTGCAGATCCAGGAAGCCGGGCAGCACCCGCAATCCGGCGGCGTCCACTTCCGGCAGGCCCTTCTCATTGTGGTGCCCGCGGCTCAGGGCGGTGATGCGCCCGTCCTCCACCGCCATGTCCAGGGGGGTGAAGGCCCCGTTCCACAGGACGAAGCCGTTTTTCAGATAAAAGGAGTTGTCCATGGCGGCCTCCTCAATAGGCCGTCTGGGCGGCGTTGGCGTTGACGTAGAGCAGGGCGTCGGGGTGGTTCTGGGCCAGGGTGGCGGGGAACGCGGCGGTCACCTCGCCGTAGGCCGCCCGGCGGCACACGGCCCGGTGCCAGTCCCGGAACACCCCCAGGCGCAACTTCCGCGCCCCCAGAATCTCTTTCATGCCAATGGTGACGCACTTCCTGGGCATATCCTCCAGCGCGCCGCCCAGATCGCCCACGCAGTTGGTGGCCCTCGTCTCCGGGTGGATGTCCAGCACCCGGGTGGGGAGCTGGGCGAACTGTTCAGCCGTCAACTCCGGCTGGGGCTCGTTGAAGGCCAGGTGGCCGGTGATGCCGATGCCGCCGAAGGCGATGTCCACGCCGCCCAGCTCCTCGATCAGGGCGGGGATGCGGCCCAGGTCGTTGGGATCGGGGAAGACCCGCTGCTCCTCGGGCATGAGCAGCTCCGGGGCGATCTTGCCATATACCTCCCGGGCCATGAAGCCCCGGAAGGACAGGGGATTTTCCTCGGCGATCCACTGGCCGTCGTCGGTGAGGTACTCGTCCATGTTGATGAACCAGCAGTTCCTCAGGGAGAGCTGCTCCCGGTTGACCAACCGCACGAAGATGGGGTACTGCCCCACCGGTCCCACCGGGCAGATAAAGACGGTGGGCTTTCCGGCGGCGTTGTTGGTGCGGATGGCGGCGCACATCTCGGCGGCCATCTCGTAAAAGACCTCGCCGGAGTCGCCCAGCTTGAGGATGGGGAGCTTGGCGCCCTTGCCCAGCTCCTGGGCGGAAATATGATAGTAGTCCATAGTCGTACCTCCTTTTATTATTGAAACAGGTGCTCCAAATTCATCTGGCGGATCATCTTGACGATCTCCTTGGTGCGGGAGCAGCCGAACTTGCCCAGCAGGCCCTTGATCTGGGTCTTAATGGTCACCACCTCCACGCAGCGGAGCCTGGCGATCTCCGCCACCTTCTTGTCCTGGAGCAGCAGCTTGACCAGCTCGTGCTCCGCCGGCGTCAGGTGGGCCACGTTGTTGATGAAGAAAATCAGGGAGCGCTCGCTGCGGCGCAGACGGGCGTACTCCTGCATGACGGTGTTCTGGATCTTTGGGTCCAGCTCCGCCCGCCCCTCGCTGGCCCGGCGGATGTGCTCCAGCAGCCTCTCCTCCTCACAGCCCTTCACCACATAGTCCACCGCGCCGGTGCCCATGGCGCTGGTGATCATGTCGTCGGTCTCATGGGCGGTGAGGAACAGGATTTTGACCTCCGGGTGCCGCGCCGTGATGACCTCGGCGGCCCGGATGCCCGCGTCGATGGTCTCCATTTCGATGTCCATTAGAATCACGTCGCAGGGGGTGGTTCCGGCCAGGGCCACGATCTCCTCTCCGGAGGCGGCGGAGCCCACCACCTCCATATCGCTCTGGGCGGAGACCACGTCGCAGAAGTCCTCCCGCAGCAGGGGGAAGTCCTCCGCCACCATCACCCGGATTGTCTTTGCCATTGTGTGATCACTCCTTCTGACGGGGGTCGTAGAGGGGCAGCATGATCTGGAACCGGGCCCCCTCCCCGTCGCGGCTCTCCAGGCGCAGGCGGCCCAGGTGGCTGCGGACGATCTTCCGCACATAGTACAGGCCCATGCCCCAGTTGTAATTGGTGTTTTTGCTGGTGACAAAGGGCTCGAAAATCTTGCCCTGGCGCTCCGGCGGGATGCCCGGGCCGTTGTCCTCCACCTCCAGCACGGTCCACATGCGCTCGGCGCGGACACGAAGCACCACCTGCGGCTCCTCCCGCCCCGCCTGAACGGCCGCCTCATACCCATTGCACAGCAGGTTGCACACCGCCTCGCTCAGGTGGCTGAGATCCGCCAGCACCAATCGGTCGGTGCCCACATCCAGGCGAACCGGCTGGCCGGGGTACTTGCCGTGAAACCGCTCCACCGCCGCCTCCACCAGCCCCTCCACCGGCACGGCCGTGAGGGCAATGGAGTTGTTCTTGACGGTGCGGTAGAGCTCGTCCATCCGCCGCAGCATTCCCTCGTTCAGCTCGTTGAGCTGAACGGCGCAGGCGCGCACCTGCGCCATGTCCGGAGGGTCCCCCGCCAAAGCCCGGGACAGCTTCTTGTGGAGCACCCGGCTGGACAGGAGCTGGTTCTTTACCCCGTGGACAAAGACGGATACTCCGGTGCCCGCCGCGTCGAACTTCCGCTTGAGGATCATATCCTGCCGGGTGTCGTCATAGGTAAGCTGGGTATAGCGCACCAGATTGTAGCTGCCCAGCACCACAAAGAACACCGTGCACAGACCCAGGATGATCCACCCCAGGGCGGGCAGCGCCCCGCTGATGTAGCTGCTGATGCCCAGGCGGATATACTCGGAGATGAACATGTTGTAGATCTGTGCCGGGTCCTTGCTGGCGTAGAGCAGGTAGAGGGTGGCGATACTGGCGAAGGAGAGCAGCACATAGCGGGTGTTGCGCTTGAAAACTGGCATGGTGGTGGCATGGTACTCCTGGAAAAACAGCAGACCCGCCGCCGCCAGATAAAGGATGATCCAGGCCAGCGAAACGTGAATGGTCAGCGGCAGGAGCCAGAAGCGCCCACTCACCACCGTGCGAAACACGGCCGGATAATAATAAACGAGGGACAATGCCGGTACCACACATGCCGCAAGGCGCAGGCTTTTCATCCTGCGCCGGAGGGCCGGGATCATGGTGGCCTCCAGTGCGGCCTGTAGGGCAAACAGGGGAAACAGGGAGCGGCCTACTGCCACCACATAGCCCAGCCGGTCCATAGGGATTGGAAGCGCATGGAGCCACACCTGCAGCTTTGGAACCAGAAACAGGAACTCCCGCTGTTGGGCTGCTGTGCCGCCGATGGCCGCGATATAGACAATGATGCCCGCAAACATGACCAGGTTACACACACTCATGCCCAGCAAATACAGGGAGAGCGAGTCCTTACGCCGCAGAGCCACATACAGCGATGTGGCCAGACACAGTATCAGTACGAGAATCAGCACGGTGCCTCTCCCCCCTGCGTGGATTCAGTTCTTTATTATATCGCGTTCTCTCCGCCAGTGCAACGCATAACACAAAGAGCGCCGGGGCTCCGCCAAATACGGAGCCCCGGCGGGGTTGGCAGTCATTTACTTCGCGGCGCTGTAGGCGTCGTAAGCCTCCTGCATTACATCAAAGAGCACATAGTCCTCCACAGGAACATTCTCGGTAATGGTGCCATTATCCAGGAAAATGCCCTGCTGGGTCTCATAGACCGTCTTGATGGCATCCATGTCGCCGCAGACCTCGGTGATGGTCTGCCAGTCGGCCTCGCCAACTGCGGCCAGCATGGTGTCCTCGGGGGCGTCCAGCTCCTTGGCCAGCAACTTGGCCATCTCCTCGGGATGGGCAGCGCGCCAGTCATGAGCCTTGTCCAGGGCCTGGGCAAAACGCACCAGGATGTCGTGGTTGGCCTCGGCGTACTCAGGGGTACAAATGTAGCTGGAGGGGAAGATGGCGCTGTCCAGGAAGTCGGCGTTGGTGCCCAGATCCACGTAGTTGTCGCCCAGAGCGTTCTGCAGGGTGACGGTATTGGGGGACCAGGAGGCGGCGGCGTCAATCTGCCCGGAGATCATGGCGGTGGTCATACCGTCCACGGTCATCTCTACAGTGTTGATATCATCCATGGTCATGCCGGCACGGGCCAGGGCCTGCTCCAGAATAATCTCAGAGGAGGTGCCGGAGGACACAGCAACGGTCTTGCCCTTCAGATCCTCGATGGTTTCAATGCCCTTGGCCTTGTTGCCCACCACCACATCGGACAGGGAGGTGGTGTGATCCATCTGGAAGATTTTTGCCTCGCCCTGAATGCACAGCTTATGGGCACCGTGGCCGATCTGGGAAATGTCAATGTCGCCGGAGGCCATGGCGGCAATTTCGGCGGGGCCGCCCTGGAACTCAAAGGTCTCAACGGTCAGGCCCACTTCCTCAAAGTAGCCCTGCTCAATGCCCACAAACAGGGAGCCGGCGGAGCCCAGGTTGGGCATGTACGCCACGCGGACGGTGGCGGGCTCATAGGTGGGGGTGTCGGCCGCGGGGGTCTCGGTGCCGATGGCAGGGGACTCGGTGTTGGGCGCTGGGGACTCATTGTTGGCGGGAGTCCCGCAGGCGGCCAGGGAGAATACCATTCCGCAGGCCAGTGCAAGAGAGAGCAGTTTCTTCTTCATGATAGTTCCTCCTTAATTATTTATGATGATCCGGCTCATCCCGGAACAATCATACTTACTTGCGGACAGAGAGGTACTCCTGATAGACCTGACTCCAGATGTGATTCTTCAGTTCCAGGAATCGAGGACTCATCTTGGTCTCCTGATCGCGGGGATAGGGGATGTCGATGTCCACAATCTCCTTGACACGGCCGGGGCGGGCACACATGATGACCACCCGCTGGGCCAGAATGATGGCCTCCTCTACGTCGTGGGTGATGAAGAAGCAGGTCTTCTGCTCCTTCTCCCAGGTGTTGAGCAGCTCCTGCTGGAGTTGGGTACGGGTCTGTGCGTCCAGGGCGCCGAAAGGCTCATCCATCAGCAGCACCTTGGGATTGACTGCGTAGGCGCGGGCGATGGCGACGCGCTGCTTCATGCCGCCGGAGAGCTCTTTGGGGTAGGCCTTGGCGAAGCCCTCCAGATCCACCATCTTCAAATACTTGTGGGCCAGCTCCTCGGCCTCCTCCTTGCTCTTACCCTGGAGCTTAAGCCCAAACTGAACGTTCTTCTCCACGGTGAGCCAGGGAAACAGGGCGTACTGCTGGAACACGATGCCACGGTCGGGGCCGGGACCTGTAACCTCTGCGCCATCTACCAAAACCTTGCCCTCGGTAGGGGTCTCCAGTCCGCCGATAATATTGAGCAAGGTGGACTTACCGCAGCCGGAAGGGCCGACAACACAGATAAACTCATTTTCATGAATATCCATATCCACGCCGTTGAGGGCCACCATCTCACCGTTGCGGCCGTTAAACTTCTTGACGACGTGGTCGATATGTACCTTTACTGCTGAATGGTTTCCTGCCATCCCGTAAACCTCCTCTCAAGGAATTTCACAATCTTTTCAAAGCAGATGCCGATAATACCCAGAAGAATGATTCCCATGAGCATTACGTCCATCTGGTAGTATCCATTGGCCTGCTGAATCATCATGCCGATGCCCTTGTCGCCGCCCACAATCTCAGAGGCCATCAGAGTGGTCATGGAGGTGGACAGGCCCAGCCGGGCTGCGACCAGGATGAAGGGAGTGGAGGCCGGGATGGTAATTTTGAAGAAAATGTCCTTCTGCTTGGCGCCCAGTACACGGGCCGCCTTGATCAGGGTGGTGTCCACTCCCTTGACGCCCTGATAGATGGTGATAACCATGACCAGGAACGCGGCGATGAAGATGACGGTGACCTTACTGACCTGGCCTACACCCAGTGCTGCGATGATCAGGAACACATAGGCCAGCGGGGGGATGTTGCGGATAAACTGAATCCAGGGCTCCACCACGTGGCGAAAGGGGTCATACCACGCCATGAGGAACGCCACCGGGATAGATACTACAAACGCGATGGCAAAGCCGGACAGTACACGGGACAGGCTGGCCCACACATGGCCCCACAAAACGCCGCTGGCGGCCTTACTGATAAAGGCATCCACCACAGCTTTCGGTGTAGCGAACACCAGTGGCCACGTATAGGCGGCGAACAGCCAGATTGCAATCGCAACGGCCAGTGAAATGAGCACCCATACCCAGTTGGGTATTTTGCTCCAGAAAGACGATTTTTTCAGTCGCATCGAAACCGAGCCTCCTTTGTTGCTTCTCAGTATACAAAAACCAGCCGGTTTCGAAAAGTATGAAGTTTTATCATACTTTCCCCGTACTGCGGTAAAAAACCCGGCCGGAGCGTTTGCTCCGGCCGGGTTCATCGGGAACCGCATGTTCAGAACAGTCGCGCCATGGACGGCAACTCCGGCCCCAGCAGGGGCCGGCACCAGCCGCAGAAGGCTTCGGTCACGTCGGTGCCGCCGGCGGTGAGGTACTCCGCCGGGAGCACCCGCTCGCCCAGCATGACCTCCTCGATGGGCACCAGGAAGGTCTCGCAGCGGTAGGGCGCGGAGGACAGGCGGCGGAAGGCCACCATCTGCCCCGTCTCCCCGGCCAGCACCGCCCGGCAGGCCGCGCGGCCCGCCTCCTCGGCTTCGGCGGCATCCACCGGGGACTGCCAGGCGATGGAGGCCCGGGCCAGGATGCCCGGCTTCTCGCTGCGGGCCTTGATGCCCAGCCGCCGCACCACCAGCTGCGCCAGATGGGACGACACATCTCCGAAGTACGTGGAGCGCCCGGTCTGGAAGATGGGGGGCACGATGGGCTTGCCCTCGTCGTCGTGGAGACCCTCGCTGGCCACCACGACCACGCCGCCCAGCTTGCGGTACATATCGCCCACCCTGTCCAGGAACTCGTCCTCATGAAACGGCCGCTCGGGAGGGTAGAGCAGGTGGGGCGCGTCGCCCTCCTGCTCCCGGGCCAGGGCGGCGGCGGCCGTGGTCCAGCCCGCGTTGCGGCCCAGAGCCTCCAGCACCACCACGTGGATGGGCAGGCTGCGCACGTCCACCCCCAGTTCCCGCACCGTGCCCGCCATGTAGCGGGCCACGCTGCCGAAGCCGGGGCAGTGGTCAGTGACAGCGATGTCGTTGTCCATGGTCTTGGGGATGCCCATGACGGAGATCCCCCTGTCCCGGCACACCGCCGCCAGCTTGCCGCAGGCGTCCATGGTGCCGTTGCCGCCGTTCATCAGCACGTAGCGGATGCGCTTCTCCGCCAGGATATCCGCCATGCGGGCGTAGTCCTCCGCCTCCAGGGCGTCCCGGGAGGTGCCGATGGCGGTGGCGGGGGTGGTGGGCAGCCGCTCCAGCTCCTCCTCGGGCACAGAGACGAAGTCCAGCAGCTTCTCCTTCAGCAGTCCGCCGGTGCCGCCCACAGCGCCGTAAACATGCTCCACCAGGCCGCTGGCCTGGGCCTCCCGGACCGCCCCATACAGGGAGCAGTTGAGCACGGCGGTGGGGCCGCCCCCGTGAATGATGATCAGGTTCTCCTTCAATGGGGTTCCCTCCTCGTTTTCAGTCCATTTCGTCTCATTATAATGCCGTCCGCCAAAATCCACAAGGAGGATTTCTCGTCATACCTTTTGACAAAGAAGGGGGGGCGCACCAGGCTGGCGCGCCCCCCCTCTTAAACTCCGCTACCGGGCCGCACGGGCGGCCAGGGCCAGCCGTTCTGCTCCCGCCGCTCAAACACGGCCAGGCCATTCCGCTCCAGAGCGGCCTCCACTTCGCCGGCCCGGGTGTCGATGATGCCGGAGCACAGGAACACCCCGTCCGTGTCCAGGAATTCCCCCGCCCGGGCGGACAGGGGTATGATCACGTCGGCCACGATGTTGGCCAGCACCAGGGCGTACTTCTGCCGGGCCAGCTCGGCCACCAGGGCCCCGTCGGTGAGGACATTGCCCGCCCGCACGGTATAGCGGTCCCGCCCGATGCCGTTGAGGGCGGCATTCTCGTAGGCCACGTCCACCGCCTTGGGATCAATATCCACTGCCGCCGCCGCGGAAGCCCCCAGGACCAGGGCGGCGATGGAGAGGATACCGCTGCCGCAGCCCAGATCCAGCACCGGCTTTCCGGGGACGGTGTACTGCTCCAGCCCCATGAGGCAGAGCTGGGTGGAGGCGTGGCTCCCGGTGCCGAAGGTGAGGCCGGGATTGAGGTACAGGGGCGCTTTCCCCGCCGGGACGGGCTCTCCCCGCTCCCACTCGGGCACGATGTAGAGCCTCTCCCCCACTGGCATGGGCTTGTAGTACTTCTGCCAGGAGTGGGCCCAGTCATTGTCCCCCAGGCTGGTGAGCGAATAGGGCTGGTCGATGCCCGCCAGCCACCCCCCAAGCTGCTTTCTGCCGTCGGCGTCGTCGGTGATGTAGAACTTCACCCGGCAGACGCCCTTCATGCGGGCCAGCAGGCCGTCGTCCACGTAGTCCCAGTACTGGCGGTTCTGCTCCAGGAAGGTCTTGAAGTCCTCCTCGTCCTCGATGGCCAGCCCGGTGACCCCATTGCCGGTAAGCCGGGCGCAGAGGGCGTCCAGCTCCGCCTCGGTGGTGTCCAGGGTCACCTCCAGCCACTTCACGTCCTCCATCAGCGGTGCCTCCCCAGGAAGAACAGGGCCACGGTGCCCGGGCCGGAGTGGGCGCCGATGACGGGGCCCACGTTGTTGAGCACCACGGTCTGCACGCCGAAGCGGCGCTTCACGTCCTCGGCCACCCTGTTGGCGTCCCCCTCGCAGTCGCCGTGGCTGATGAAAACGGTCTGGCCCGCGGGGTCGATGGCAGTCTCCGCCATGTGGTCCACCAGGGCCTTGAGGGATGCATTGCGGCCCCGGGCGGTGCCCACTTTTGTCAGGTGGCCCTCGTCGTCCACATGCATGACAGGCTTGATGGACAGCATGGTGCCCAGTACGGCGGTCGCGGAGGAAATGCGGCCGCCCCGCTTGAGGAAGTGGAGGTCGTCCACCGTAAACCAGTGGCACAGGTGAAGTTTGTTCTCCTCCAGCCAGTCCCGCACCGCGCCGATGCCCCTGCCCTCGTTCTTCATGCGGGCGGCGTACCACACCAGCAGGCCCTGGCCCAGGGAGGCGCACAGGGAGTCCACCACATACACCTTCCGCTCCGGATACTGCTCGGAGAGCTCCTGGGCGGCGATCTGGGCGGAGTGGCAGGTGGCGG
>OOBY01000913.1_pt1 | contig 13174 bp, 9 predicted proteins | sample 1671751 | NCBI WGS metagenome assembly OOBY01 (sample SAMN06348189, study PRJEB24527) | human gut metagenome | biome: human gut; feature: ankylosing spondylitis patient; material: feces | host: Homo sapiens | place: China | collected 2015-10
TGACGGACAGGTTGTTGATGGTGTGGTCCAGGCGGTTCTGGGTGGCGCCCAGGGTGCCGCGGACATCAGACACATAGTTGATGGCGGCCTTGATCTTATCCACGGCCGCCTTGGCGCCGGCCTGGGTGGAGATGTCAATATCGGCGATGCCCAGGGCCTTGGCGTGAGTGTCCGCGATGTTGACCTTCAACTGGTTGAAGTCGTCGCCGGTATCGCCGATCTGGAGGGTCAGCGCGGTGCCACCCTTCTTCACAGTGCCGTCTGCATTGATGGTAATGCCGTTCTTGGCGGCGGCGGCGATCAGGGAGTTCTTATCGCTGAAGGTGGCACCGTCGGAGCCGTCTGCACCCTTGGCGAAGGTGTACTTCATGCCGTCGATCATGACGAAGTCGCCTTCCGCGGCGGAGCTGGCTAGAGTGACCTTGGAGTCCGCACCCTTGGTCGCTGTGCTGACGGTACCGAACTCGGGGGCCCCACTGCTAAGCGCCTTGCCATTCTTGTCCTTATAGCTGATGGCAATGCCGGTAATGTTGGCCTGGCCAGCCTTGCCGCTCTCAGAGGCAGCGCCGCCTTCCTTGGCCGTAAACTTAACATTGGTACCGCTGGCCTTAATATCAAAGAGGCCGGACAGGGTGTCGTTGGCTTTCAGTGCATTTACAAACTGGCCGATGGTGGCGCTGGCTTTGAGATTATCCATCTTAACGGTGACGGTTTGCACTGAGCCCTCGGCGTCGCGGTAGGAAACCACAATATCGGCGCTGCCGCCGGTGGCAGCATTGGTGCCTTTGGTAAAAGATGCCTGGTATGCGCCAGTCACAGCGGCAGTACTACCAATGGGAGCGCCGTTAAACACACCGGTAATGGTGGTGGCGTCAAAGGTCTTGGCGACGGAACCGGCGTCCATGGAGCCGTCCAGCAGCTTGATGCCGTTGAAGTTGGCGGAGTCGGCGATGCGGTTGATCTCGCTCTTGAGCTGCTCAACCTCCTTTTGCAGGTTGGCGCGGTCGGTCTCCACGTCGTAGGTGCCATTGGCGGACTGGTCGGCCAGCTCCACCATACGGTTGAGCATGTCGTGGACCTCAGTCAGGGCGCCCTCGGCGGTCTGCACCAGGGAGATGCCGTCCTTGGCGTTCTTCTGAGCGGTCTCCAGGCCGGTGATCTGGGCGCGCATCTTCTCGGAGATGGCGAGGCCCGCGGCGTCGTCACCGGCGCGGTTGATCTTGTAGCCGGAGGACAGCTTCTCCAGGTTCTTGGACAGGGCGGAGGTGTTGTTGGTGTAGTTGCGGTAGGCGTTCATCGCCATAATATTGTGCTGAATACGCATGATGTCTTACTCTCCTTAACATTGTTCTCCGGGAGGTTCCTTCCTCCCGGGCCGCAGGGGTGGTGGGTAGTGCAGCCCGTAGCCGGCCGGGCAGGCCGCGCAGACCCGGAATCTATTTCAGACAGGGCAGCCCCGCCCGGGACAGCCTGTTTGAAATTTGGAGGAGGGAGGGCGGCGGTTTGGACTGAGGACGCCGCCCTCCAGTGCGTTGCACTATCTGTTTGATCGGTGCAAAGCTGGAATTATTAAGTCCTTTTTGAAAAAATTTTTGGAACCGCGGGATTTGTCTGGAAGGGGTTAATTTTTGAAACGGATGGACGATTTAAAAGTATAGAGAATATCCTCTAGTCCTATATGGATTTGATTTACTGGAAAGGAAGATTGTACCTATGCGTTATGAATTGACTCAGGACCTGCTGACCGGCAACCAGTTGATTGACAGTGAGCACAGACAGCTTTTTGACGCCATCAACGCCCTGCTGGACGCCTGTGCCCAGGGGGCCGGACGCACCAAGATCAATGAAACCGTGCAGTTTCTGAACAGCTATGTCAGCAAGCATTTCCGCGATGAGGAGCAGCTCCAGCTTCAAAGCAAATACCCCGGCTACAACGCCCACCACACCTTCCACGAGGGGTATAAGCGCGAATTGGCTGCGGCGGCCAACCAGATCAGCGCGGAGGGGCCCAGTGTGAAATCCCTGCATACCCTCAACACTCTGGTGGGCACACTGATTACACATATCCGCACCGAGGACAAGCGGGTTGCCCGCCACGTTAAGGGCGGCTGAGGCGGTGGGCGCCTGGGCAACGGCCGGGGACGCCCGCGGCGGCGGGGCGGCTTCTGCGGAAACCGTTTTCACTCCCTTTGCCCGCTGCCGCGCTAACGGAGGAGTACACCATGCGCGAAACACTGTTCGACTACTGTAAACGAACCGGGGAGCTGGAGCTGCTCCGGCAGTGGAATTCTGAGCGAAACGGAGCGCTAACCCCTGAGACGGTGAGCTATGGAAGTAAAAAGAAGGTGTGGTGGCGCTGTGGGAAAGGCCATGAGTGGCAGGCAGAAGTGACGAGCAGGACCAGCAACCACACAGGCTGCCCCTTTTGCAGGGGCGTCATGGCGTGGCCGGGAGAGACGGATTTTGCCACGCTATGGCCGGAGCTGGCCGCCCAGTGGCACCCGACCAGAAACGGAGCGCTCACCCCGAGCGAGGTGCTCCCCGGCAGCCACCGGAAGGTGTGGTGGCGCTGCGAGAAGGGCCATGAGTGGCAGGCGGAGGTAAAGACAAGGGTAAACGGCTGCGGCTGTCCGGTCTGCGCCAACCGTAAGCTGGCGGAAGGGGAAAACGACCTGGCAACCCTGCGCCCTGAGCTGGCCGCCCAGTGGCATCCAACCCGGAACGGAGGCCTGACCCCCGGAGACCTTACGGCTGGTACCAGACGCAAGGTATGGTGGCGCTGCGACAAAGGCCATGAATGGCAGGCCAGTGTGCTGTCACGAACCAGTCTGGGAAACGGCTGTCCGGTCTGTGCCGGCAAGCAGATCATTCCGGGAGAAAACGATTTGGCCAGCCAGTTTCCCCAACTGGCCGCTCAATGGCATCCGGACAAAAACGGCGCCCTGAGGCCGGAGAATGTCTCACCCAACAGCAATCGAAAGGTCTGGTGGCTCTGTCCCCTGGGCCACGCGTGGAAGGCCACGGTGACCTCCAGGAGCAGGGAGGGGGCGGGGTGTCCCTTCTGCGCCGGGCGGAAGGTTTGGCCCGGCTTTAACGACCTGGAGACCGTGGAGCCGAAGGTCGCCGCCCAGTGGCACCCGACGCTGAACGGCCAGTTGACGCCCAGAATGGTGACGGCTGGGAGCCGGAGAAAGGTCTGGTGGCAGTGCCCGGAGGGACATGTGTGGAAGGCGGTCGTCTACTCCAGGGCTGGAAAACGAAAGTGCGGCTGTCCGGTCTGTGCCGGACGGATCAGCGAAGCGCGGATGAAGGCATACCGGCACATGGTGGGGGAACAGCAAGGGAAAACGGAGCGCTGAACGGCTGTTCACTGCACGGATAAGAAAATAGGCAACAAAAAAGCTGCATGGAATTCAATTCCATGCAGCTTTTTTGTTGCGGGGACGCCTGGACTTTGGGAAGTCTGCTTTACGGCGGAAGGTCCCATCTGGTTACTGCGGAGGCTGAGCAGTACCGGTATCGTCCTTGCGGAAGGTGAATCCCCCGGTCAGCTCCTTTAGCAACTGAGCCTGCCCCGAGAGCTCCTCGCTGGCCGCAGCGCTCTCCTCTGCTGTGGCGGAATTCGTCTGTACCACACTGGAGATCTGGTCAACGCCCTCGGATACCTGGTTAATGGAGTGGGCCTCCGAGACAATGTTGCCGGCCACCTGGTCAATGAAAGCGACGGTATCCTGAACCAGACGGGTGGTCTCTTCCAGAACCGCGCTGACCTCCCCAGTCAACTGGCCGCCCCGCTCCACATTTTTGGTGGAGCGCTCGATCATCTCCTTGGTCTGCTTGGCGGCGTGGTCCGATTTGGCGGCCAGATTGCGCACTTCGTCGGCCACGACTGCGAAGCCCTTTCCGCTGGAGCCGGCCCGGGCGGCCTCCACCGCGGCATTCAGAGCCAGGATATTCGTCTGAAACGCAATGTTTTCAATTGTTTCAATGATTTGGCTGATCTCCTGGTGCCCCTTCAGAATATCGGACATGGCATCCGTCAGCGCAGACATCTTTTCATGGCTCACAGTCACCTTTTCGCCAGCCAGGCCGGACTTTTCCTTGACCTGGGTGGAGGCCTCGGCATTTTCCTGGGCTGTGCTGTCAATCTCGGATATGGTAGCGGAGAGCTCCTCCACCGCGCTGGCCTGCTCCGTGGCGCCCTGTGCGAGCGCCTGCGCGCCGGAGGATACCTGCTCGGCGCCGGCGGAAACCTGGTCCGCGGCCAGATTGATTTGCTGAAGCGTGTGACTGAGGTTGCGGTTGATGTTGCGCACGGAGGCCAGGATATTCGTATAGTCGCCCTGGTAGAGGTCATAATCCCTCGAACGGACATCAAAGTTCCCGTCGGCCATCTCCCCCAACAGGTAGCCAATATCACCGATCAGCTCCTGAAGCCGCGTGGTGATCTGCCGGGTAGTGAGCGAAAGGACACCGATCTCATCTCTGCGCTCGTAAGTGGGGACAGGGGAGGACAGGTCTCCCTGCTCCAGAAGCTGAAGGCGCTCGGCGCAGGCCCGGATCGGATTGCCGATCTCGCCCGCCATTCGAACCGCCAGGAGGATGGCAATGACCAGGATGACAATTAAAAGAATGGCGGTCAGAAGTGTGCTTGTATAGGTGGTGCCCAGAAAATCCTTAACGGGCGCGGTGACAGCGACGGTCCAGCCGTCGGTCTGGGGAACCGGGGCGTAGGCCAGATATTTCTGGGCGCCGCTTATCTCATAGCTGCCATAGCTGCTGTTCCCCGCCCGCATGTCCGCGTGCAGCGCCGCCAGGGCGGAGAGGGAGGAATCCTGTTGGGCCTCCTGCTCAATGTTCTGAACCGATACTGTGTCCAGCGTGGTGTCCGCAATCGTCGTACCAGTGGAGTCAATCATGTACGCGCCGCTGTTTTCGCTGATATGAATGGACTCCATGATGTCATTGAGGAAGGTTTCATGGGGCACAAAGTAGACTACACCGGCGACAGTGCCGCCCTCTATGCCGTTCAACCAGACAGGCGCGGCCACCATGATGGACAATTCCCCTGTAACTTTGCTCAGGGTTGGCACGGAGATACAGACCTCCCCCTGAGCCGCCTGCTGGAAATACGCGCGGTCGGAGTAGCTGTTTCCGTCAAACAGGCTCCTGCCCGACAAATCCAGCAAATTGCCGCGCTCCATACCATAAGACTGAGCCCAGTGGTCTACAATCCGCTCCTTTTCAGTGACGGGAACGGCGCCGTCGCTGAGCTCTGGAACCATACCCAGGCCGCGAACCGCGTTTTGATAGGACAACAGCTCGTAGGAAACACGGGTGGCGGCGAGGGATGCGGTGGACTCCAGGCTTTGCTCCAGCATCGAATGGGAGCTGATGTAGTTGGCTGCAATTCCTACGCCGCCGCAAATCAGGGTCGCTGCTGCGGTCATTGCCAAAATGCGGACCAAGAGCTTTTGTTTGATGCTCCTCATGATAGATTACCCCCCTAAATATAAGAACCTATTTCACCAATCCAAAAGAAAAAGGATAGGCGCCAAACACAGACTGCTGGCCAATTGATTGGGCCCACGAAACTCGTTTGACACTTATCCCTTCTCTTCCTGCGCCTGCCTTTGCACAGCCAGTACAGGAAGCGATTCTTTTACTGAAATCATCAGCGGTTATTGAGGTGGTTCATCAGAACACTGGCGATGTTGTCGCAGGAGGCCTGAACCGTGACTGCTCCAATATCATGGGCCACCATTGGCATGCCGTAGACTACGCAGGAGTCCTTATCCTGGCCGATCGTGTACGCCCCGGCCTTCCGCATCTCCAGCAGGCCGCTGGCCCCATCCCGGCCCATCCCCGTCATGATGATACCAACCATGCGGCAGCGGACCGAGGCGGCCATCGAGGAAAAGAGGACATCCACCGAGGGCCGGTGCCCGCTCACCTTTTCGCCCGGAATACAGGAGAGTGTGTAGCGCGGGCCCATGCGCACAACCTTGGCCTGATAATCCGCAGGCGCCACAAGTGCCAGGCCAGGGCGGATTTCATCGCCGTTGACAGCCTCACGCACTTCCATTTGGCATAGACGGTTGAGGCGCTCGGCATACATCTTGGTGAACCCGACCGGCATGTGCTGTACGATCACCATGCCGGGAATGTTGGCCGGGAGCCGCCTGAGTACGTTCAGCGTGGCCTCTGTGCCGCCTGTGGAGGCGCCCAGACCGATGACGGTCTGCTCCGGCGCCCCATCGCCGCCAAAACGCAGCGGAGCGGCGGGGGCGGCAGGGTGGGGCAGGTTGGCACGGGATAACCTGGCATGGGAGGCCACAATAATTTTATGGGTCAGGGCCTGGAGGAAGGATTCCCGGCTCTCTACCGCGTCAGGCTTGCGCACAAAGTCCACCGCTCCCGCGGCCAGCGCATCAAAGACCCGCAGGTTAAGGGAGGAGACGAGGATGACGGGGAGAGGATGTGACGGAAGAAATTGCTTTAAAAAATCAATGCCGTTGATGCCGGGCATTTCCACATCCAGCGTCATTACATCAGGGGAGAGGTGCTGGAGTTTTGTCTTTGCATCCATGGCATTGACTGCATACCCCACCACCTCGATGCGGGGTGAGGCGGAAAGCCCCTGGATGATGACGCTGCGTGCCACAGCGGAATCGTCCACGACCAAAACGCGGATCTTTCGATTTGTGGTCTGCATAAGTACCGGAACCTTTCTTTGCGAGATTTACTGGTGCGTCCCGAGTGGAAGCTTTTGATAAACCGCCGGGGCGGCCGTTCGGAACAGCCGGGTCTGCCCCAGAGATTCGGAGTGACTGATAAACAGGTATCCGGTTGGATGCAGGGCATCGTAAAAGCGCCGGACCAGGGCGTCCCGGGTCGCCTGGTCAAAATAAATCATCACGTTGCGGCAGAAAATTACATCAAATTTCAGCCGGAAGTGAATGGGGTCCATCAAGTTGAACGTGCGAAAAATAACATTCTGCTTCAGTTGGGGCGCCGCCGTATAGAGACAGGTGGCGTCATCCTTTACAAAATAGCGCTTGAGCCATTCGCCGGGCATATCAGCGGGCAGCTTGTACTGCCCCGCCTTGGCCTTGGACAGGGCCTGCTGAGAGATGTCAGTGGCCAGAATCCGGGTGTCCCACTGGGATGCCTGGGGCCCAAAAAACTCTTTCAGGTAGATGGAGAGCGTATAGGGCTCCTCACCACTGGAGCAGCCCGCGCTCCAGATGGAGAGAACCCGGTCTTTCTGATGGCGGCGGGAGAGCTCCGGCAGGATCACATCGCGGAAAAAGGTAAAATGGTCGGGTTCCCGCATAAAAAAGGTATAATTCGTGGTCAGCTTATTGAGTACCAGCTCCAGATCAGCGGGGTCCTGCTTTTTGAGCAGGCGGTCCAGAAAGGCAGAGAAGTCCGGATACCCGCGCTCCCGAAGGGAATGGGAAAGACGGCTGGTAATCAACTGCTTTTTTTTACTCAGGTCAATCCCGTAGTTATCCTGAATAAAGCGCACCATGCGCTGAAAATCAGCGTCTGAAACGGCCATATCGCGAAACAGCATATTCAAAACAGGAGCCTGCACTTTCTGCCCTAAGGCTGGTTGAGAATTTGAGGACAGTCAAAGACCAGCATGGTCTGTTCCTCGGACAGAGAACACATGCCGGAAACCAGATTCCGGGTGTCCTGAGAGGGAGAGGGCAGAATCAGCGCTGTATCCACATCAATCATCTTCTGCACAGTATCCACCAGAATACCTACCAAGGTGTCCTCAATGTTGAGAATGATGATACAGTTGTCACTCTGACTGGGCTGTCCCAGCAGCAGGCGGATGTCTACGATCGGGATGATCTGTCCCCGCAGGTTGATGATTCCCCGGATGTAATTTGGTACCAGGGGCAGCTTGGTAATGGCGTGGTTGGTAATAATCTCCACCACGTAATCTGCCGACACGCCGAAGAGCAGGTTGTCCGAGCAGAAGAGCAGATACTTCACCGTCTGGGCATCCAGTGCCGGGGCAGATACGCCCTCCTCCGGTACGGCGTTGAATTGGTTATCCTGATCCATGGTTATAATGCCTCCTTAACGAAAGGGAGAGTAGAGATTGGCCACATCCAGAATAATGCTGATGTTGCCATCCCCCAGAATCGTGCACCCCGCGATGCCGCTGCGCTTGATGTTGAAGCTGTTTAGGTAGCTGGGCAGGGGCTTGACCACGACCTGCTGTTCGCCCAGCAGCTCATCTACAAACAGGCAGTAGGAGAGTTCACCGGCCTCCAGCCAGATCAGGATGCCGTCCTCTACCTGGGTGCATCCCTCCTCGATCTGATAGAGCTCCCGCATGCGCACCACAGGATAAAAGCTGCCCATACACTTGAAGATCTCTCCGCCGGCAGCGTCGTGTACCAGTTGATCGGAGTGAATTTTGAAGGACTGGCGGATATTGTGGATCGGGATGGTGAAAATCGAGCCTCCGACAGATACCTCCATACCGTCCATAATTGCCGTGGTCAGCGGGATTTTCAACGTGGTGGTCATGCCTTTGCCAAGCTCGCTGGTGAGAGAAACAGTTCCGCCTACCGCTTCCACGTTCTGCTTGACGACATCCATGCCGACACCCCGGCCGGAAAACTCTGTCACCTCGGTATTGGTGGAGAAGCCGGGAGACATGAGAAAGTTGAGGATTTCACGGTGGCTGTACTCCACATCGGGGGAGGCAAGCCCGTTTTTGACGGCCTTGCGCAATACGGCCTCATCGTTGACGCCCTGGCCGTCATCCCTGATCTCAATGATAACCTCGCTGCCGGTCTGCCGGGCGGAGAGAGTAATCTCACCAACGGGGTCCTTGCCCGCACGGATGCGGTCCTGGACATCCTCCTCGATACCATGGTCCATGGAGTTGCGGACAATGTGCATGATGGGGTCGCCGATGCTGTCCACAATGGTCTTGTCAATTTCCGTCTCCTCGCCCACCAGTGTGAGCTTGGCCTGCTTGTTGAGCTTTTTGCACATATCCCGCACGATGCGGTGCATTTTCTGGAAGGTGGCGGATACGGGAACCATGCGCAGGGACATGGACACATCCTGAAGCTCATCCGTGAGCTTGCGCAGCTGACGGGCGGATTTGGTAAACTCATCCAGGCGAAGGCCCTTCAGTTCAGGGGAGGAGGTGACCATGGATTCGGTGATGACAATCTCGCCCACCACTGCGGAGAGCTGATCCAACTTGCTCAGGTTGACGCTGATCAGGCTCTCGCGGTGAGGCTGGGGTGCAGACTCGGCCTTGGGGGCCTCCCGGGAGGAAGCCGGGGCCGCCGGCTTTTCCGCCGGGGGGGACTGATGTTCCGGGGCGACGGGTGGGGGCGCCTCCTGATCGATGGCCTGGTAGGTACGCACAGAGCCGGCGTTCGTGACTGCATGGATTGCAGCATCCCGCTGCGCCTGATCCCGGAAATAGAGCGTAAAGCCGGAGTCCACGATCTGTGCCGCTGTGTCGGGATTGTGCTCCACATCGGCGGGAAGGTATTGGAAGCTATCCTCGGAGCCGCCGTCGCGGATTGTGCTCACAAGCATAAATGCCCGCAGGTTCTCCATGCCGGCACCCTCGTCAAAGAAGATCTGGAGAGCATAGGGGAAGCCGGGGACGGCTGTCGGACCGGAATCCGCCGGGGCCGGCGCCTCCGGCGCGGCCGGCGGGATCTCGGCCGGCGCAGCGGCGGCGCCATTTTGAATTTGCTGAATAAAACTATTAACTTTTTGGAGAAGACTGTCGATCGTCTGAGTGAGAGGTTGTCCGTTTTCAATGCGCTCAATTTCCCCGCGGAAAAAGTCGATGATCTGGAACAGCAGGTCGAACAGGGCGGGGCGCAGCGCCTCCGGGACAATCTCCATCGATTTGTCACGGACAATGGCAAACAGATCCTCCGCCCGGTGTGCGATTGTCATCAGGGAGCTGTATTCCATCATGGCTGAAGAGCCCTTGATGGTGTGCATGATGCGGAAGATCGTGTTGACATCCTCTTCGGAAAAGCTGTCCTTTTCCTCGGCGGCCAAAACAAGGCTGTCAAGCTGCTCCAGCAGGGAATTGGTTTCGAAAAGGTATGCCTCTAAAATGCTGTCGTTTCCATTGCCCATCGGTACATCCTTCCTTTGCGTTGAACTTCTGATGTTCCGATCGACAGGATTGGCCAAAAAATAAGAGCAGAACGCGAAAAAGATACATGGAGTGGAATCCGGCCGCATTGCCACCCTCTCCAGGAATGAGATTTTAGAAAAGGGTGATTTGCACGTGGCGAATTTAGTGGGCGTGACCAATCCGGTTCCCAATTATGACGCCTCAAATAACAACCGCACACTGCCGGCAGCTCCAAAGCCAAGTGACACCCGGATTCAGAACATCCCGGACCCCAGCCGGGTGGGCCGGCCGGACGCCCGTACCGATCAGCAGGGGGCCAATGATGCGCTGAACTCCGGTGTGCTGCGCTATGATTCCAACCTTCAGTTTTTCCTGCAGCAGATGCGGGATATGCCGGAGTTGGGGGCGGAACTGTCCAAGCTGGTCACACTGATGCAGGGATTGGTAACCACGCCCGGCTTGGCGGCAGGTGTGACAGAAGAGTTATCCGGATTTCTGGAACTGCTTAAAATGGACCCCGATGCGTTCCGACAGTTTTTTCAGACGCAGATGGAGGCGGGCAACCGATTTGCAGGGCCCCTCTTCTCCCTGCTGAGGGAGGTTTATCAAAAGACGCCCGGCGACACCGTGCGGGGGGCAATTCTGAACTTTGCCAAACGCTACAGTGATTTTTCCGCCACGGGTCACATTGGACGCAGCATGCTCTCCCTGCTCCGGCAGCTTTCGGACTATCTGCCCCAGAGTTGGAGGGGACAGTTGGCTGAGCTGACAGGAAAGCTGGAAAACGGCCTTCAGGCCGGGGCGCGGGCGGAGAATTTAGAGCTGCTGCAGGGACAGATTCTGCCCTACCTGGGCTCTTATATCAAACGTTATCACGATATGGGAACAGCACGGACGCTGCTTGGGATGCTGATGCTGCATATGGCCCGCTATGAAAACGGCGCGGAGGAGGGGGTCATGCTGGCGTTCCGGCAGTTGGGCGGCTATGGAGATACCCTGGCCGGTCTCAATCAGTTGGACGATCAGACGCTGTGGAAGCTGCTCCGGGAGAACCAGTTTACCAAGGCCGCCCAGGCGGATACATTTACGGAGCAGCTGGCCCGGACGGCGCAGCGGGCGCTGCAGGGAGAGTACGGCACGGATCTGCGGGAGGCGTTTCAGGAGATCGTGCGGTCCATGCTGCTGAATGAGAGCGTATTCCTCCCGCTGCACCATACCATTGTCCCGCTGGAGTGGGAGGGCAGGCGGATGTACTCGGAGTTATGGGTGGACCCGGACGCGGAGGAGCGGGAGGAGGCCCGGGATGGGCGCGGGGACGGACATAAGATCCAGTTCCTGTTCAAGATGGATCTCCCCTCAGTGGGCTTTTTGGAGATGACACTGGGGGCCGGAAAGGAGCAGGTGGATGTGAGTGTCTACGGCCCGGACAGTGTGACAGCCCACAGCGGCCTGATTGCGGAGGATTTAGGGCAGATTCTGGCCGATCACGGCCTGAAGGGGAGAAGTGTCCAGGTACAGAAGCACACCCGTCCGCTGACGCTGACGGAAGTATTTCCGGGACTGTTTGAAGGGGAGCGCGGTATCAATGTCAAAATCTAAACAGGGCGGCTCCGGGCGCGCGGTGGCCCTGCAATATGGCCCGGGCAGTGGTGCGCCGGTGATTGTGGCGTCCGGCATGGGCCACCTGGCCGAGCGGATTGTAGAAGTGGCGGTGGACAGCGGCGTTCCCGTCTATGAGGACAATTCCCTGGCGACCATTCTGTCCCAGATGGAGCTGGGCAGGGAGATTCCGGAGGAGCTCTATCAGGCCATCGTGGACATTTACATTTACTTTTTGCAGTTCGACCCGTCGGACCCGGAGAAATACCGCCGGGAGCGCCGGGAACGGCTGGAGGCGAAGCAGGCAAAGGAGTGAGCATGCGATGAGCTATAAATACATGCTGCTGGACAGCCGGGGAGCCCCGGTGGCCCAGGGGGTTTCCGAGGATGGACCGGAAAAAAACGTTTGGCAGCTCCGGATCGCCCACGGGGATATCAAGCGGGTGCTGGGGCATGAGTACATCAGCCTGGTGGGAACCTCGGAGCAGTTCCCGGCGATGGAAGGGCGGATTGTCCGGTGCCGGGATAATCTCGTCTCGGTAGAGTCGGTGCGCATGTTGGGGGAGGAGGTGCGCCGCAACCTGCGCATGCCGGTGCGGTTTGAGAGCTTCCTCTATCCGGTGAGCGGCCGGTGGCGCGGGCGGATGCCGGTATTGAGCAACGATCTGAGCTGCGGCGGAGTGGCCTTTTTCTGCGCCCGGAAGCTGGAGGTGGACGAGGTAGCCGAGATTGTAATCCCGGTTACAGCAGAGCCGCTGGTACTCAGGGTAAAGATTTTACGCGAGCGGCCCTCTCCGGAGCCGATTCCTCTCTATGCGGCGGAGTTTGTTGATATGCTCCGTGAGGAAGAAAATATGGTCTGTGAGGCCGTGTTCAGCCTTCAGTTCCGGCATACGGCAGAAATGTAAGCAGAGCAAGAGAAAGGATGGCGAAACGATGATGAACCTCTGGAAGGGAACTGTGCGCCGTGTAGGCGCCACCCTGCTGGCATGCGTCCTGCTGCTGGGGCTGCTCCCGCAGCTGCCCCGCCAGGCCGGGGCAGCCTATACAGACTCCTATTTGCAGCAGATGGTGGATTGGGGCTTTATGCGGGGGGATATATCGGGGAACCTCCGACCGGACAACCCCATTTCGCGGGCGGAGTTTGTGACGGTGATCAACCGGGCGCTGGGCTATGAGAAGCTGGGGGGCGATCCCTTCCAGGATGTGCCGGATTCCGCCTGGTATGCGGAGGATGTGGATATCGCCTATACGGAGGGCTATATTTCCGGCACGTCCAAGACCACCTTTTCCCCCGACAGCAGCATTACCCGGGAGGAGGCGGCCATTATCCTCACCCGAAATCTGATGCTGCAGCCGGATACCGGCGAGAACACCAGCTTTACCGACAGCCGGGAGCTGAGCGAGTGGAGCCGTGGCTATATT
>OOBY01000960.1_pt1 | contig 12442 bp, 10 predicted proteins | sample 1671751 | NCBI WGS metagenome assembly OOBY01 (sample SAMN06348189, study PRJEB24527) | human gut metagenome | biome: human gut; feature: ankylosing spondylitis patient; material: feces | host: Homo sapiens | place: China | collected 2015-10
TGAGAATACCTTTGGAACTTATGACGGTCACAGGCTATGAAAAGGGGATTGCAGGACATGAGGTTGTAGCAATCTTCGATAATATCAAGGTGCTAAAGCCAACAGGAAACGCACAGTATCAAGGCTTTCAGATTTTAATGAGTGGGAAAGGCTGTCGCAACTATGAGATTTTTTTACAGCTCAATGAGGAAACATGGTTTGATTTCTTAAACAGAGTTTGCCAGTATCACATCAACTTTCCTCGGATTGATTTGGCGATAGATGATAGAAAACCATATTTGAGTATTCCCGATTTGATTGTAAGGACAAAAGAGGGATTGCTTTCCACAAAGTTACGGGAGATAGATTTTCACGATTCGGGAGAACTAAAAGAGGAAGTCTTTCAGAGTAAAGGTGGAAGTCTTTATCTCGGCAGTTCAGCCAGTAATTTAAGATTGGTATTTTATGAAAAAGGATATGAACAGAATAAAAAGTATGGAACGGAACTGGATGAAAATTGGAATCGATATGAATTGAGATTTCGACAGGAAATGGCAGTAAGTGTCGTACAGGAATTATTGAGATACAGAGATGTGGCAGGACTGGCAATGGAAGTATTGAACAGTAAAATACGATTTTTAGAAAAGCCGACAGACAGCATGACAACTCGAAAAAGACTTTATCCCACTTATCGCGCGTGGGCGGAACTGATGAAAGACATAGGTAAGGTGAAACTTACCATGCAACCACAGAAGAAAAGTCTGCAAAAGGTGTGGGAATGGCTGGAAAAATATGTTGCACCATCTTTAAAGCTGTTTGCAGAGGTGGGAAAGATAGAGCAGAGAGATTATATTGGGAATCTCATAGCAAATGGAGAAATGAATATCACACAGAAGCAGTTGTATGAGGACTACTTAAAATCCTTAAAGTTAAGTGAAAAGAGAAGTTAAGGTAAAAGGGAATAATCGTTCAGACTGGACATATAAATGCAGAAAGGACTTTTAGGAGTGAACATATTTGAAAAAGACGAAACTGAATATACGTTTTCATAATCCGAATACGGAGGAAGAAACCGTTCAGTACATAGCAAAGATTTTCGTAGCAGTAGGTGTCCAAAGATTAGAAAAAGAAGTAGAAAGTGCTATACAGAAGAAAGAGTATGAAGAAGTAATGAAAATAGTATAGTAAGTTGCAAATTCATCTTGAGAAACAGAAGTGACTATGATAAGATAAAGAAGTAACAGAAAGATGATTAGTAAATAGGTAGGTGTTGGAGATGAATATAGCCGCTTATTGTAGAGTATCAACAGATAAATCAGACCAGTTAAATAGTTTAGAAGCACAGAAAAAGTTTTTTGCAGAGTTTACAGAGCGTAATGGACATAATCTTGTAAGACTATATGCAGATGAGGGTATTTCGGGAACAAAGATTAAAAATCGAAAAGAATTTCAAAAACTCATGCGTGACGCAAAGCAGGGGTTATTTGATATGGTTGTTGTAAAGGATATTTCAAGATTTGCCCGTAATACCGTTGATTTCTTACAAAGTATTCGTGCATTGAAAGCACTAGGAATTGAAACAACATTTTTAACAGCGAATATGACAGTATTGGGGAACTCGGAATTTGTTCTAACCATTTTCGGAGCTTTGGCACAGGAAGAAAGTGCAAACACTTCTAAACGTGTGAAATTCGGAAAGAAAATGAACGCAGAAAAAGGACGAGTTCCTAATATTGTTTATGGGTATGATAAAACGATTGGAGATTATTTCAATCTTGAAATAAATAAAGAAGAAGCTAGAAATGTAAGGCAGATTTACAAATGGTATATTGACGAGGGATATGGTGCGGCTAAAATCGCAAATATGTTGAATGAACAAGGGATAAAAACAAAACGTAATTGTGCGTGGAGTCAAAATGCGATTTGCCGTATTCTTACAAATGAACTCTATACGGGAAAAATCATCAATGGAAAAGAGGAAGTTGAGGACTTTCTGACTGGGGTAAGAACCACAAAAGAAGAAAGCGAGTGGCTGATTACGGACAAGCCGGAACTTAGAATCATTGAACCGGAGATATTTGATAAGGCACAAGAAGTATTAAAAAGCAGGCATAAGGCATTTAAACTAAATAAAGAACGACAGAGTAACAAATATATTTTTAGTACCTTAATTAAGTGTAAAGAATGTGGCTGGTCTTTTAGAAGAACAGTCAGAACCTATAAAAATACTTATATTCGTTGGGTTTGTTCGGGACATAACGGAAAAGGGGTAGATAATTGCCCGAATGCAGTCACGATAGATGAAGCGGAACTCATACAGGCATTAGATGAATATTTTAAAGAGATTTTAAAGGATAAGAAGAATATCATAAATCGTATTGTAAAAGAGTTTAATCGGATATATAAGAAAAAGGAAGATAATGAACAATACGAAAATGAACTAATGACAGAACTTGCAAAGTTGAAAAAGACAAGAGAAAAGTATATGGATATGTACACAGATGATTTAATCAGCCGTGAGGAACTGAATGAAAAAATCGGAGGTATGAAGAAAAAGATTGAGAAACTGGAAAACGAGTTAAAACTGGTAGAGTATAATCTGAATAAGGGCGACCAGTTGGAAGAAATCGTACAGCATACGTTCAAAAACATTGAGGGCATTACTTCAGTTGCAGATATGACAAATGAGCAGTTGAAACAGATTATACAGAAGATTGAAGTAGATAAAGAGGGGAATGTGGACATTTACCTTAGAATATTTGGTGATTTAGGTTTAGATGATAGCGTTCTAATTAGTTACGACCATACAAACCGCTGCATCGGAACGTACGCCATTGCAGGTATCATATGATCTACATGCTGCATTTTCCGCGGGAAATTCCTTGGTTCCATCTTCAGTTCCATATTGTTTGAAGCGGCGCGGCGGTTCTGCATATTGTTCGCACCGCAGCAGCCGCGATTCATACGGGATGAATCCATACCATGTTCCTCTTTCATTTTCTGTTCTTTATAGAGTATGAAGAAAATAAGAAAGTGTCAAAAAAGGCAGCGGTTTCTCTTCCGCTGCCTTTCTGTCATACTAATGAAATTTTCATCAAAACTGCATCTCATACAAATGCGCATAAATCCCGCCTTTCGCGAGCAGTTCCTTATGTGTGCCTTCCTCCGCAATTCCATTCTCCGTCAGCACCAGAATCCGCTTTGCATTCCGGATTGTGGACAGCCGGTGCGCAATCACGAAGGTTGTCCTGTCTTTCGCCAGAAGTTCCAAAGATTTCTGGACGACTTTTTCGCTTTCGTTGTCGAGCGCTGAGGTTGCCTCGTCGAAAATCAGGATCGGCGGGGTTTTGAGGAATACGCGGGCGATGGAAAGCCGTTGTTTCTGGCCACCGGAAAGTTTTACGCCGCGCTGGCCGATATCGGTGTCGTAGCCGTCTGCCAGCTCCATGATAAATTCATGTGCATTGGCCGCTTTCGCTGCGCGGATGACCTCCTCGTCGGTCGCATCCGGTCTGCCATAGCGGATGTTGTCGATGATCGTTCCCGCAAACAGGTACACATCCTGCTGCACAATACCGATTTCATCGCGCAGATCCTTCAATTTCACATCGCGGATATCCTTTCCATCCAGTAGAATCCTTCCTTCTGTCACATCGTAAAAACGCGGAATCAGAGAACAGAGCGTCGTCTTTCCGGCGCCAGAGCTTCCCACCAGCGCTACATAGTCTCCTGCCGGGACATGCAGATTCACATTGCTTAACACATTTTCCTTCGACTCCTCATAATGAAACGAAACGTTTTCAAAGGTTACTTCACCCTGCACATTCTTCAGTGGCAACGCATCCTGCTTGTCCTGGATGTCCGGTGCGATGCTCATAATTTCCAGGAAACGTTCATAACCGGAATAACCATTCTGGAACTGTTCCGTAAAGTTCACCAGCTTTTTCACCGGATCTGTACAGTTGTTAATATACAGAAGAAATGTAACCAGATCCGCCGCCCCAAGCTTACCACCTGTCATCAGCAATGCGCCGACAATCAGCGAAATAACGGTAATCAGCGTCGAAAAGGCTCCCATTCCCGAATTGTAAATTCCCATATAGCGGTAGCTGACCTTCTTCGAATCGACAAAACGGTCATTTCCCGCATTGAACTTACGCATCTCTTCTGTTTCATTTCCAAACGATTTGACAACACGGATCCCCGAAAGGCTGTCCTCAATCTGGCTGTTGATATCCGCAATTCTACGGCGGTTTTCCTTGAATGCACTCTTCATGCGGCTGTTCATCACTAACGCAAACAGCAGCATCACCACAATAACCACAAGCGGCACACATGCCAGCATCGGATTTACCACAAACAGAATAATCATCGCGCCGATCAGTTTGATAAACGAAATGACAATATCCTCCGGCCCATGATGTAAAAGCTCGCTGATATCGAACAGATCGCTTGTGATGCGCGACAACAGATGGCCGACCTTCTGGTTATCGAAAAAAGCAAACGAAAGCTTCTGATAATGGCCGAAGATCTCGTTCCGCATATCATGCTCAATCCGCGCCCCCATCACATGGCCGTAATAGGCAATATAAAAGTTACAGTACATTTCAACCAGAACCATAGCAATCATCAGAATACCGAGGCGGATAATCTCACCCGTTGCCTGCTCCAGCGGCTTTTCCACAACCGTACTCGTAATATACCGTACAATCAGTGGAATCACCAGTGTAATGGCTGCTCCAAGCATTGCAAAAAACATGTCGGTAAAAAACAATCCCTTATATGGAATGTAATACCGCGCCAGCTGGCGGATTCTTCCCTTCTCTTTTCCGATTTCTTTTTCTTTACTCATCCTGTCCTCCCTTTCCGTTGGAAACCATTTTGTAATCTTTTCGGAACTCAGACGGTGATACGCCGCATGCCGTTTTAAATGATTTCATGAAATGCTTATCATTTTCAAATCCAACCTGTTTGGCGATTTCCGTAATTTTATCTTCTGTTTGAATCAGCAGACGCTTTGCCTCCGCAATGCGGATCTCCTTCAGATAGTTCACAAAATTCACACCGGTATGTTCTTTAAACGCTGCTGAAAACAGCGAATAATTCATGCAAATATGGTTAGATACCATCGCCATATTCAGATCTTTTGCATAATTTTCCCGAATATATGAAATTGCCTCTTCCATTTTTTCTTTTCCGGCCGTCTGACTTTTCAGGCTTTCCCTGTAAACGTGTATCCATTCTTCAAACGCATCCAGAAACAGATCTGCATCACGGTACTGCAGAGGACGCGGACATTTTTCCTGTTTTTCCGGCACGCGGTAAAAAAGATCCAGTTCTTTGCAGATTGCTTCCGTCACTGTCAGAAGCTGATAGGGGGAGACCCTCTGATGCGCCGCCTCAAAATACCAGTTCCGCATTTTTCGCAGCACAGTATCTGCCCGGTCCGTTGGCACCTGCAGAATAAATTTTTCCTGAAACTGTGCCAGCTCCGGCTTTTCCTCAAAACATTTTTTCTGATATTCTTCCACAGGATTTTTCTGTATAAATGCCATTTCCCGGGCCAGCAGTGCTTCTTGGTATGCCTCTGGAATTTCCATCACAGAACGATGTTCTTTTCCCACTCCGAGACAAAATCTCTCATCTTTTTCTTTCATGATCCGCTCTGCCTCCGGTTCCGGCAGAAGATACAGAACTCCTCCTTCTACGCCTTCCAGCAGAATTCCGCTGCATTTCGAAAACCGTTCCCCATTTGCCTTGCTGGTCAGCAGGATCCGGAAGCTGTCGTTTCCGATGTATCGCCGGATCCTGCTTTCCATATCCATCCATTCTTTTTCTTCGGCCATTTCTGCATTCATCATCAGATAACGGAGCTGATTTAAAAAGCACCGTTCTTCCTCTTCTTCCGTTTCCCGGGTCTCTGAAAGCTCTCGTTCCAGATTTTCCAGAAGCTGTTCTATCGTCTCCCGCTTGATCGGTTTTAAAATATAGTCCCGAACTCCATGTTTCATCATTTCAACCGCATAGGAAAATTCATCATAGCCGCTTAAAACAATAACAACAGGTTTCTGTGATAACTCCTCCATTTTGTTGACCAGTGTCAGACCATCCATTTTGGGCATACGGATATCAGTGAACATGACGTCCACCCTCTGTTTTCTCAAAATCTCCAATGCCTCTTCTCCGTTTCGACACTCCAGAATCTCCTCCACCGGCACGCTGCTTCGCCGGATCATCGCCACGATTCCCTGTCGAATTAATTTTTCATCTTCTACAACCAGCAGTGTATTCATTTTCTTTTTCTTCCTCTTTCTCGTCACCCTCTTGATCCATCAGAGAATATTTCCCCCTCGTGATGGGAAGATGAATACTCACCTTCGTATAGCAATGCTCTTTTGTATAGACCGACAGCCCATACTCTGTTCCAAATTGAATGTGGATTCTGTCCTGTACATTCCGAAGCCCGATTCCATGTTTCGGCTGTGTATCTGAATTCAGGCGCATCCTTAGTTTACGTCTCAGAATTGCAAGCTGCTTTTCTGACATGCCTGTTCCGGAATCTGTGATTTCAATCTCAAAGCTCTTTTCATGCTCTATTCCTTTGATTTCAATGACGGCGTCTGCATCCAGCTCCTCAATTCCATGTGTGATTGCATTTTCCACAATCGGCTGAAGAGACATCTTGGGGATATCCTGCCGATACAAATTTTCCGGCATCTGAACGGACAGTGTTATTGTGAAATCATACCGCAGATTCATCAGTTCCACATAGTTCTGAATATAATTCATCTCATCCTGAACGGTTACCAGGAATTTATTCCAGCGCATATTGTAGTGCAGCATTTCACCAAGTGCTGTTACCGCATCGGAAATCGTATACTCTTCATCAATCTCAGCCATCATCTTAATGGATTCCAGAACATTATAAATAAAATGAGCGTTAATCTGGTTCTGCATTGCCCGGATTGCCGTATCTTTCAGCGCTGCCTCCCTTTTGATGCTTTCCTCGTTCTGTTTCTGAATTCTCTCCAGCATTCCGTTGATACCATAGCTCATTTCCCGCATCTCTTCTGCGCTGTAACAAACCTTTATCTTTGTTGTTCCATTGTCAATCTGACGCATCTCACACAGGACGTCATAAAACTCCTTCAGCAGGCCACGCACAATCAGATTGACCACCACAATCAGAAGCAGCCCGAAGCCGGCAAATTCAAGCAGCATTCTCTGCTGCTGTTTGATCATGTTTCCGGTTGCATCATCCAAATTGGTCAGTGTTACAAACATTCCATTGAGTTTATCGACTTTCCGAAGCACAATTGCAACGTTTTTCCGGTCAATCACCGCGCTCTGCTGACTCTCTTTTCTGTCACGGATTCCTGCCCGGAACAGAATCAGCCCCCGATAGGACTGCCATTTGCAGGCTGCCGCTGTTTTTCCGCAGTCATATAAATTCCAATTTTCATCAACAAAGCAGGCCCAGCTGCTGTCACCGGATCGATAAATTTCGGGAAATATGTCTGCCATACGCATGGATACCTCGATCACGCCAAGCCTTCCTCCGCTTTGATCCCGCAGTTCCCGTACATAAGTCATCAAATGGGAACCTTCTTTTTTTGTACCGGAGATAATATTTTTTTCCTGTATGTCAAAAAACCACTGTCCTCCGCCCTGATAGCTTCGGTACCAGGCGCAGTTTTTCATCTTTTCCTTCTGGTACAGGATCGGCTGCTGCTCCAGAAAACCATCTGCCATGGCAAAAATATGGATCTGGTACAGATCTGGCATTGCCTCCTGCATTTTATCGATTATGCTGATGCTGTTGTTTCGAAATTGCTGATAATAGCTCTCCGAGATCTCCTCTCCCCTCCTGAGATGAAGAAGATATTTTTCCAACGGTTCATACTCCTGCAGCGTATCTACAACCATTGAGCAGGCATTCGCTTTTGCATTCACCTCCGCACAGGTAAGATCTATTGCCGTTACTGCTTCATTTACCCCATGATCTATGGCATTCTTTTTGATACTCCTAAACCCAAAGCACATCATGCCAAAAAGCGGAATAAAAATAAAGATCAACGTTGTTACGGTAAATTTTTGGTTCAGTTTCAGTCCGCGAAACCAGTTTCGCATTTTTCATCCCCCAGTTTTCTTTTCGGTTCTGTAACCTTACTAATTTTACCAGTTTTTTCTTTAAAAAGCAATTTTTTCAGAAAAATTATTGACAAAAAGAGAAGACGGTACACTTTTTTTCCGTGCACCGTCTCTCTTTTCGCAAGACTCATATATGACGCAAAGCATGATTCCAGGGAAACAGCTTTCGTACCATTGTTATACTGTTGTCAGATCCCACGGTTCATAAATCTTTGGAACATCGCTGATCAGACGTTTGGTATACGCTGCTGTCGGGTGAAGAATTACTTCTTCTGCCGGTCCCGATTCCACAAATTTTCCATGCTCCATAATATAAACATTATCGGATACATAGTAAGCAAGACCAATATCGTGGGTGATGAAGATAATCGTCATATTGATCTCATCACGCAACTTCAGCAGCATATCCAGGATCGTTGCACGTGAGCAGGCATCAATCATAGACGTCGGCTCATCGGCAAGCAGAATCTTTGGTTTCAGAAGGAAAATACGTGCAATCATCAGTCGCTGCATCTGGCCTCCTGACAGCTCAAATGGATATTTGTTTGTCAGTTCTGCGTATTTTAAGTTTACAAAGCTGCAGGCCTCTGTCATCAGACGTTCTTTTTCTTCTTTCGGCAGATTCTTGTCACCGCGCATATTAATGCAATCCAGCAGAACAGAATCTACACGTTTAAACATATTGTAGGAAGCAAACGGATCCTGGAAAATCGCCTGAATTCCCTTCCAGTACTCTTTTTTCTTCTTTCCGTTCGAGATGTCTCTTGGTTTACCCTGGAAATCAATTTCACCTTCCGTTACGCTGATCAGCCCGAGCAACATCTTCGAAAGGGTTGTTTTTCCGGATCCGGATTCTCCTACGATAGAAACAAATTCACCTTCATGAAAATCGAAATCAACATGGTCTACAGCGACCGTTTTTGCATCGCCAAAGCCAAACACTTTCGTTACGCCTCTTCCGGAGAGGCATGGTTTTAATTCTTTACCATCACGCATTTGCATACACCTCCCGAACCTTTCTCTCAGACATCAGGCAGCGGTACTCTCTTCCGTTCGGCAGTTCGATGACCTCTGGTTTCATACCGCGGCAGGTTGGCTGTGCATAAGGACAGCGGTCTGCGAAACGGCAGCCCTCCGGCGGATGCTTCAGGTTTGGCGGAGTTCCCGGAATTGCAGTCAGCTTCTGTTCTCTTACACCTTCCTCCGGAACGATGATCGATCCCATCAGACCTTTGGAATATGGATGCAGCGGATCGAATACCATTTCTTTTGCGGTACCTTTTTCTACAATCTGTCCAGCATACATAACCATAATATCATCGGTTACGTTGTAAAGAAGCGGCAGCTCGTGTGTGATGAAGATCATGGATTTGATAAATCCTTTTTCCATCAGATCACGCATCATTTTAATAACCATTTTCTGGGAAGTTACATCCAGCGCGGACGATGGCTCATCGGCGATCAGTACCTTCGGAGAAAGAATGGTCGAAATTGCGATAACGGTTCTCTGTTTCATACCTCCGGAAAGCTCAACCGCATGCTTCTGCAGTACCTCCTCCGGCAGGCCTAAGATCTGAAAACGTTCTTTTGCCAGATCATAAATATCCTTTCTCGGCATTTTCGGATCATGCGCATGAATAACGTCTTCTACAAATCGGATGATTTTCTGTGTCGGGTTCAGAGCATTCATTGCTGCCTGCGGAATGTAGGCGATCTCATTGCCCAGAATATTTTTCCGGACATCGTCTGGTTTCATTCCGGAAATTTTTCTTCCATCTACGATAATATCGCCGCTGATGTAGTGAAGCGGTGCGAAATAATAGCCCATCAGGGACAGTGCCAGCGTCGATTTACCACAGCCGGACTCACCTGCTACACCGAGGGATTTTCCCTCCTCAATCTTCAGGGAGACTCCGTCTACGGCGTATACATCTTCATGAAAACGAGTTACATATTTCGTTTTCAGATTGTTTACTTCCAGCATTACTTTTCCCATAGCTGCCTCCTTAGTCTCTTAACTGCGGGTTGAATACCTGGTCAAGACCGGTGTTCATCAGGTTAAGAGAGAATGAAATAAGTGCGATTACAAGAATGACCGGGAAATATGCCCACCATGCACCGTTTAAGTGTGCATTGTACTGGGTTGCCCATTGCATCATAAGACCAAGTGTTGCAGTCTTTGTGGTTGCCGGTCCAAGTCCGATCATAGAAAGCTGTGCCTCTGCCAGAATTCCGGAGGAAATCTGGAGAATGAAGGCCATAACAACGTAGGATGCAACGTACGGAAGGATGTCGGTAAGGACAATCCGCAGCATGCTGTGGCCGGACAGTTTGGAAAGGTTTACATGGTCACGGTTTCGAAGAGAAATAACCTGGGAACGTACGGAACGTGTTGTCCACGGCCATGCGGTAATTCCGATCAGGAGTGCCACCATCATGATTCCCCTCTGAGACTCACCTACGCTGTAGGAGATGAGGATCAAGAGAACGAAGGATGGGATAACGGTGAACAAGTTGGTAAAGAACAGAATCAGGTTGTCCACAAAACCTCCAAGGTAACCTGCAAGAAGTCCGAGGAACAGTCCGATCACGGTTGCAATGATTCCCGCAACCAGACCAATTTTCAGGGATGAACCTGTTGCAGAGATCAGCTCAGTCAAAACATCACGACCAAAGTTATCTGTACCAAGCACGAAAGTCTGGCGGTTAATAACATCTTTTTCATTGATGTACTGCTTGCTGTCGATGCTCTGAACCTCTTCCAGCTCACCGGTCTCTTCATTTTTCTCGGCAATAATAGTTGGAACATCTTCTAAAATACCATCGATCTCTTTGTCAAGACGCTGATATTTTTTCTTTTTTGCTGCGATAAGGCCTTTCTGTTCTGCATTTGGGTCATATTTTTCCTCCCAGAGAGCAATCAGACCTTCTGCATCGGTAACATCGATTTCACTGGCATCTACACCGCCGTATTTTTCCAGCCATTCTGCCATCATAGAACGGTTGTCCATTGTCAGTTTGCTTTCAACGATGGATGCGGTTGCATCAACATTCATCTTATACGTTTTGCCGGAATTTACGGTGTCCTGAATCGAAAGATAGGTACCCGGTTTGAAAAAGTTTCCGTTTCCGATCATTGCCAGCGGATCTTTTGCCACAACAAGCGGATAGATGATAATAGTCAGGAGAATTGCCAAGAAGATTACAAATCCTGTCACGAATTTTCCTGAATGAAAAATCTGTTTGATTGTATTTTTCATAGCGTATTCTCCTTTCTAATCCTGCTGGGATGCTTTGACACGTGGGTCAATGACTGCATACAGAAGTTCAACAAGCAGGTTGGCCAGCAGAACCATGATAGTAATGATTAACGTACAGGCAGAAAGCAGCGGATAATCCTGGCCGGTAACTGCTGAGAGCATCGTTGTTCCAAGTCCCGGATAACTGAATACCATCTCAGCTACCAGGTTACCGCCTATCATGGTACCAAGGGACATTGCAAGACCGGTGATCTGCGGAAGCATTGCGTTACGGAACACATATTTCACAATCGTATGATCCTTGATTCCAAGGAAACGACTGTATTTTACATAGTCGGCATTCAATTCATAAATTGACATTGAACGCATACCAATAGCCTGGCCGCCGATCGTGATGATTACGATAGACCAGAACGGCAACTGGTAATGTGAAAGTACAGATTTCATAAAAGCAAGGCTCATATGCGGAATCATACTGCTCGCATAGCCGCCTGCTGCAGGTGCAATATGTAATTTCAGTGAGAAAACAAATAAAAGTACGGTTGCCATACCAAAGGCAGGTACGTTACTGATAAACAGGAATGCCGGAAGGATTGCCTTGTCGAAAACACCTTTCATGTAAGCTGCAATTGCACCAAGCAGGTTACCAAGAATCCATCCAACAATAATGGCCGGAAGCTGTAAACATATGGTCCACAGAACCGAACTGGAAATAATATCGGATACGGTACGCGGATACTGGCTGAAAGAAATGCCGAAATCACCGCGAAGTGCATTTTTTACCCAGGTAAAAAACTGGACATACATTGGTTTGTTAATACCAAATTTCGCTGCATAGTCTTCATATACTTTCTGAATTGCAGTCGCATCGGTCATACCTTCTACCGATTTGGACGCAATAGTTGAAACCGGATCGCCCGGCATCAGACGCGGAAGAATGAAGTTCAGCAGCACTGCAAAGACTAACGTCAAAAGATACCACATGATCTTCTGCGTATAATACTTTTTCATTCCTTTCATAGAGGAACCCTCCTTCTGATTTTGCAAAAGCG
>OOBY01000966.1_pt1 | contig 12314 bp, 8 predicted proteins | sample 1671751 | NCBI WGS metagenome assembly OOBY01 (sample SAMN06348189, study PRJEB24527) | human gut metagenome | biome: human gut; feature: ankylosing spondylitis patient; material: feces | host: Homo sapiens | place: China | collected 2015-10
GATTGATCTGGTATAAAGACCTGTTAAAGAACCGACCAGAGCAAAAAAGGAGCCATTCACACGAACGGCCCCTTTTCCTTGCTTATGAAATGCACGATTGCTGAATATTTTGAATAATATGCTCCATCAGCGCCACCCGGCGGAACGGGGTCATGAGGTAATAACCGTCGGTGTAGGGGAAGATCTCTTTGGCAATCGCCGTCGAAACGGTGACCGCCAGAGCTTCCGCTGCATCACGGTCCTTCCCCTCATATAAATGAATGATCTCATCGCACACCCGCATGCCTGAAATCTCATTGTTCAGAAAACAGGCGTTTCGGTGGCTCACCACGGGGAATATCCCGCCCAGAATCTTGCCCCGCAGAGTCTTGTGTGCCAATTTCAGGTTGTCCAGCGCCTCGGCGGACAACACCGGCTGTGTCAGAAAGCCGGAAACACCACATGCCTCTTTCTCCTGTGCCCGTCGCAGTTCCACATCAAAATTGCGGGCGTTCAGATTCAGAGCGCCATAGATACGAAAGGGGGTACGCAGGGTATTTTCATTCAGCATATGGACAAAGCGGGCCAGCTTGCGGGAGTTGAAATTGAATACGCTTTTGACTTCGTTCCGATCCTCGGTAGGGATAGGGTCGCCGGTGACCACCAGCACATTGTGTACCCCTTCCATGGACAAGCCCAAAAGCAGAGCCTTGGTAGCATTCAGATTGCGGTCACGGCAGGTCATATGGGGCAACGGCTCTATACCAATATCCCGCTTGATTTTACAGGCCAACAGGCTGCTGTCCGCCCGTGGGCGACCGATTGGACAATCTGCGATCGTCACCGCATCGGCCCCCGAGCCCCGCAAGGCCTGCACCCCCTCCCAAAAGCCCGCGCTGTCGTCATCTACGGGTGGGTCCAGTTCCACGGCAATGACACGCTTACCCGCCTCCAACTTCTCCCAAAGGGAGTTGGACGCATTGGCCGCAGGTTTGAGCAGCTTTTTCGGAGCAGAAACGGTGCACTTAGGAAGCGGCTCTTTCAAAGCCTGCGCCGTCTGGGCAATATGTTCCGGCGTAGTGCCGCAGCAGCCGCCTACGATGGAGGCGCCAGCCTGAACGATTTGTGCAATCTGCCCTGCAAAGTAGTCAGGCTGACCGCCGAATACCGTGCGGCGGCCCAGCACGGTGGGGTAACCGGCGTTGGGCATGACAGTCAGAGGCTTATCGCTCAGCTCCAGGGTCTGAATGTATTTCAGCAAATGGCGGGGGCCAGAAACACAGTTAAAGCCCACTGCATCCACCCCAGCCAGTTCCGATGCAAAGCGATACAGCTCGCTGCCCAAACGTCCGGCGCTGGTCATCCCACTATGGTCCACGGCAAAGGAAACCATAAGAAACGCATCCGGATTTTTTCCCTTCAGCCAGCCAGCCAATTCCGGGAGCCCCTCGTCACCAGACAGCGTTTCCACCAAAAAATGTGTCACCCCCTGTTCCAGAAACCACTGCGCCTGCGTCTGGTACAGATCTGCCGGGGCGCGGCTGTGGTCACGGGGCGCGGGGCCCAGATCTGCAAATACATAAGCCCCATAGGGTTGAGCGGCTTGCCGTGCCAGGCGGCAGGCCGCATTTACGATGTCGCAGGCGGTTTCATCGTTCCCATCGGAGAGATCTCCACTGATGGCAAAGGTATTGGTCTTGATGGCCCGGCAGCCGGCCTGCAAATAAGCGCGGTGGATGCGCAGAATCTCCTCCGGGCGGGTCAGGTTGGCCCGTTCACAGCGTTCCTCAGCCCGGCCCGGATGGGCGGCGAAATAAGTGCCCATAGCCCCGTCAAACAGCAATGGCTTTCCCTGCGATAAATAGGTGCGGATATCCATCATCCCATGACCTTTCTGGTGATCTCCACCGACTGGTGGGCATCCTTGGCGTAGTAGTCCGCATTCATTTGTTTGGCGTATTCCGGCGTCACCACCGCGCCGCCCACAAAGATGACCGGGGGCTCCTCCATAGTGTGCAGCAACCGGATGGTCTTTTCCATGGCGGGCAGTGTGGTGGTCATCAGGGCGGACAGGCCCACCAGGCGCACCCCCTGCTCCTGAACCGTCCGCAGGATGGTCTCCGGCGGCACATCCCGGCCCAGGTCCAACACCTCGTAGCCGTAATTTCCCAGTACGGTTTTCACAATATTTTTGCCAATGTCATGAATGTCGCCCTGCACAGTGGCAACGATGAGTTTTCCCTTCTTCACGGGCACACCGCCCTTGGCGGCGATAGAGCTCCGGATGACCTCGAATACTGCCTGTGCCGCCTGGGCGGCGCTGAGCAGCTGGGGCAGGAATGCCGTACCCTTGTCATAGTCCTCTCCCACCTTGTCCAGTGCGGGGATCAGGTGGTTTTCTACCAGAGACAGCTCATCCTCGGTCTCCAGCGCTTTGGCAGCCAGCTTTCCGGCATCGGCCTTCAACCCACGGATGACCGCATCGCCCAACGTCAGGGCATCCGCCTTCGGCGCTGCCTGCACGGCAGGGGACTCCGCCGCGAAACGGGCAACATAGGCTCGGCACTCCCGGTCCTCTCCGGAGAGTACACGGTACGCCGCCACCGCGTCCATCATCTCCGTTTGATTTGGGTTGATGATGGGCAGAGTCAGCCCGGCATGCATGGCCTGAATCAAAAAGTTCTGCGTGATCAGCTTGCGGTTGGGCAGGCCAAAGGAGATGTTGGACACGCCCAGCACCACCTGCAGCCCCAGCTCCTCCCGGATGGTCCGCACCGCTTTCAACGTCTCCGCAGCCTGCTCCTGCTGGGCCGAGACCGTCAGGGTCAGGCAGTCAATCCACACATCCTCTCTGGGGATGCCGTGGTCCAAAGCAGCCTGCAGAATGCGGCGGGCGATGGCTACCCGCTCTTCCGCTGTTTTGGGGATGCCGTTTTTATCCAGCGTCAGACCCACCACGGACGCGCCGTACTTCTTCACAATAGGCAGCACACGCTCCAGAACCTCCGGCTCTCCGTTGACAGAGTTCACCGCAGCCTTGCCGTTATAGACCCGCAGCCCTGCCTCCAGTGCGTCCGGGTTGGAGGAATCGAGCTGAAGCGGCACAGCGATCGCGCTTTGCAGCTTCTTTACCACTCTGGGCAGCATAACCACTTCATTCACACCGGGGAAGCCTACGTTCACATCCAGGATGTCCGCTCCGGCATCCTCCTGCTGGACACCCACATCCAGGATATAGTCCAGGTCATTTTCCAGCAGTGCCTGCTGGAAACGCTTTTTCCCGGTGGGGTTGATACGCTCGCCAATCACCCGCACACCATTCAGTCGGATGGGTGTCACAGGGGTACAGACAAGACCGGTGTTGTTATAGTGACGGGATACGGGCTTTTTTCCTTCCAGAACTGCCGTCAGCCGACGAATGTATTCCGGGGATGTACCGCAACAGCCGCCCACGATGGAGATACCAGCCTCCACGCAGGTCAGCAGAGCCTGGGCAAAGTCCTCCGGTCCCATATCATAGTGTCCATCCACCGGGTCCGGCAGGCCCGCGTTAGGCTTGGCAATGACCGGCAGGCGGGTATTCTCACACAGTTCTTTCAGCAGCGGCGCCAGCAGGTCTGGCCCCAGCGAACAGTTCAGTCCAATAGCGTCCGCACCCAGGCCCTCCAGTGTACGGGCCATGGAGGCGACCGTACAGCCGGTGAAAGTCCGGCCGCCGGCATCAAAGGACATGGTGACAAACACCGGCAGGTGGGCGGCCTCCTTGGCCGCCAGCAGGGCAGCCTTGGCCTCGTACAGGTCTGTCATGGTTTCCACCACGATTAAGTCCGCGCCGGCCTTTGCACCAGCTTCCGCCATTTCGCGGAACAGGTCATATGCCCGCTCAAAAGACAGCGTACCCATAGGCTCCAACAGCTCGCCAAGCGGGCCCACATCCAGCGCCACCAGGGTCCCGGTACCGGCCGCCGCTTTCTTTGCCACGGCGATGGCCGCACCCACGACCTCCTCCACACTGTGGCCCGTCTTGGCCAGCTTTAAGCCGTTGGCACCGAAGGTGTTGGCATAAATCACCTGGCTTCCGGCGGCGATGTACTCTTTATAGACGGAATCCAGCAGCTCCGGCTCCGTCAGATTCAGCAGCTCCGGCCGGCCTTGGGGAGACAGTCCCCGCTGCTGGAGAACGGTGCCCATAGCGCCGTCCAGGATCAAAAATTTGTTTTGAGGTATCTCAATTCCCACAGTGTTTTCCTCCCACGCGCAATTTGCAGGTCTCACGCATCGAACAATATGCGCATCCACGGATGCGGGCCATCTGGGGCCAGTCGGACAAGCCGATGATGGCGGTGACTGACTTGGATGGGTTCATCAAATAGCTCTCTGTTACATACAGTCCAAGCCGCCTTTGGGTATCCAGTGCGGCGCAGATCTTCGGCTGCAAAGACAACGGCAGATCCCCGTACCCGGGACTGAACCGGTCCGTTCTATAGCGGTTCGGAAGACAACGCGCCAGTTCTTGCTCCACCTGGTCGCACCCGGCCTCCACCCAGGCGCTGCCGCAGGCAGCCAGAATGACTGCCCTGGACATATCACGAGCCTGTTCCCTGCGCAAGAGGGCTTCAAACTGCGTCCCCAGAGTGCACGCCATCAGCACGGCCTGATCGCACTGCTCCAGCATTTTCGCTGCGTCCGCGCCCGGAAGGACCAGCTCGGCCTCCGGCCGCAGGAATCCGGCCTCTGTTTTTTGAAGGGAACACATGCGGTAGGTGTATCTGGGCTGTATAGCAGCCGTTAACTTGTCTGCGACAGCAGCCACACTCGCTCGAATGGACTCGGCTGCTTGTCCGCCGATGCCCAGATAACGCAACGCCTCGTCCACATTCAGCTCCACACGTTTCCCCTCCTTTTTCTTCTCTTATCACTGCTTCCATGCAGCGCAAGCTTTCCCACCAATCAATATGGATTAAATTAGTATAGCAACAATCTCCTACTACGTCAATGGGTTATCCGGCTTCGGTTTACTTGTTTTGCACGAAACCTACTTTGCGCACCTATAAAATTATATAAAGAGGGCGGTTGTCTCTCATTCCCCGCCCTCTCGCACAGCTCGGTTCCATTTGTATCCCTATAATCCTCAACAGAAAAAGTTCCGTGTGTTTCACTTAATCTACATATGTTGTTTATCTTGACATTTATTTTTGTCTGTGCTACACTTCTTCCCATCCCAGAATAAGGAGCGGATCCCATTGAAACAAACCAGCCAGCCCCGGGAAGATCTGCGGCAGCGCCGTACCCGGAAGCTCCTCGCCGACGCCCTGCTCTCCCTGCTGGAGGAGCGTCCGCTGAGTGAAATCTCGGTGGTGGATATCTGCCAGCGCGCCATGGTCCACCGCACCACTTTCTACGCCCATTTCGATGACAAGCTGGCCCTGCTGCGCTATGCTGTGGACGAACTACAGAAATACTTCGAGCCGGTGGACCCCTCCCTGGACCCACGTACCGGGCCCCGGGAGTATTTTATGGTCCTTTTTCACAACGCGCTCTCCTTCCTGAAGTCCCACAGGGGGATGTTCCTCACCGTCCAGGGCGCAGCAGAGTTCTACGTGCTGGACGAGATCATTACGGATGCGCTGAAGCGAAAGCTGTCGGAGAGCGCCCCGGCCGCCGGGTTTGACCCGGAGCTGACGGCCCGCTTCTATGCCGGCGGCCTGCTCGCCCTGATCCGCTGGTGGCTCTCCAGCGGTGCAGACGTTCCAGACGAAGTGCTGCTTCGGCATGTAGAGCACTTCATTCCTCAACCCGAGCTCCCGGTTTAGAAAGGCGGAATCCCACCCATGTCACAAACATCAAGCTCTGAAACCCCTGTAACCAAGCTGGCGCGGTTCATTGTCGACAAGCGAAAGGCCTTCTTTCTGGTCTTCCTGGCGGCGGTGCTCTTTTGCGGCAGCTCTATTGACAAGGTGGTGGTCAACAATGACATCACCTCTTATCTCCCCGCCGAAACCGAGACCCGACGGGGGCTGACCCTTATGGACGAGGAGTTCACCACCTACGCCTCCGCTCAGGTCATGCTCTCCAATGTGACCTACCGCCAAGCCGAAAAGGTAGCCGCTCAATTAGCGGAGCTGGATGGCGTGTCCTCCGTCGCCTTTGACGACAGTACCGACCACTTTAAGGACTCCTCCGCCCTCTTTTCCGTCTCCTTTACCGGTGAGGAGGGCAGTCCGGAGGCGGACGCCGCCCTCGCGGCCGTAAAGGAGCTGGCAGCGCCCTACGATCACTACGTCTTCCCCAGCGGCGATCCGTACGACTCAGACAGCCTTATGCAGGAGATGACGGTCATTCTGGCCATTGCCGCCGCCGTCATCGTAGCGGTACTCCTGTTCACCTCCAAGAGCTATCTGGAGGTCCTGGTCTTTCTCATTGTGTTTGTGGTCTCCGCCATCCTCAACATGGGCACCAACTTTCTCTTTGACTCGGTTTCCTTCATCACCAACGCCATCGCCGTGGTGCTCCAGCTTGCCTTGGCCATCGATTACGCCATTATCTTCTGCCACCGCTATATGGAGGAGCGGGACAACGGTCTGGACGCCCGAGAGGCGGACATTGCCGCCCTGAGCAAGGCCATCGTGGAGATCTCCTCCTCCTCCCTCACCACTATCTCCGGCCTGGTGGCCCTGATGCTGATGCAGTTCCGCATCGGCTTCGACATGGGTATCGTCCTGTCCAAGGGCATTGTCTGCTCCATGCTGTCGGTGTTTCTGCTCATGCCCGGTCTGCTGATGCTTTTCAACCCGCCACAAAAACCTAGTGCCCTCCATCGCAGGCTGGGGCCGCCTCATCATGAAGCTGCGCTTCGTGCTTCCGGCGGTGTTCGCCGTGTGCGTCATCGGCGGCATTTACTGCTCCAACCAGTGCGACTATGTATTCTCCACCAATTCCACCAACTCAGGCAACCGTCCGGAGACCCGTATCGCCATGGACAAGATCAACGAGACCTTCGGCTATACCAACACCATTGCCGTACTGGTTCCCCGTGGGGACTACGACAGCGAGGGTGCGGTGCTCCGCCGGGTGGAGGCCCTGGACAACGTGACGACCGCCACCGGCTTGGCCAACATTGAGGTGGAGGACGGCCGCTACCTCACCGACAAGCTGACCCCCCGGCAGTTTGCCGAGCTGGCGGGCGTGGACATCGAGCTGGCCCGGCTGCTCTACCAGGCTTACGGCCTGAGCGTGGAGGAATACGGCGCTATCTTTCAGGACACGGACGACTATTCCGTGCCCCTGCTGGATGTGTTCCAGTTCCTGCTGGAGCAGAAGGACAAGGGGGTTATCCGCCTGAGCGGAGAGCAGGCCAGCCAGGTGGAGGAATTGCAGGATACCCTGGACGACGGACTCCAGCAGCTCCAAGGGGAACAGTGGACCCGGATGGTCTTTACTGCCGATCTCCCCGAGGAGGGGGCGGAGACCTATGCCCTCCTGGACCAGATCCGCGCCATTGCCGCGGAATACTACGGAGACGATGTGGTGCTGGTGGGCAATTCCACCAACGCCCGGGATCTGGCCGCCTCCTTCACCGGGGACAACCTGAAAATCAGTGTGCTCACCGTGCTCTTTGTGGTGGTCATCCTGCTGTTTACCTTCAAGTCCGCTGGGCTGCCCATCCTGCTGGTGCTCACCATCCAGGGCTCCATTTGGATCAACTTCTCCTTCCCCTTCCTGACGGGCACCAACCTGTTTTTTATGAGCTACCTGATTGTCAGCGCCATACAGATGGGCGCTACCATTGACTACGCCATCGTCATCACCAACCGCTACTTACAGCTCAAGACCGTGCTTGACCGTCGGGCCGCCGCCGTGGAGGCGCTCAACCAGAGCTTCCCCACCGTGCTTACTTCCGGCTCCATCATGACTGTGGCCGGCTTTCTCATCGGCAAGCTGTCCACCGACACCATTATCTCCTCCATCGGCGATACCCTGGGCCGTGGCACCCTGACCTCCATCGTCCTGGTCATGACTGTGCTGCCCCAGCTCCTGGTGCTGGGCGACGCCCTTATCGAGCGCACCGCCATTACCCTCAACCGGGACCGGAAACAGCGCTTCCAGAACGGCACCATGCGTTTGGACGGACACGTCCGGGGCCACGTGTCCGGTTTCATTGACGGCGAGTTCAAGGGCGTGCTCCACGGCAGCGTGGATGCCCTCATTGAGAGCAAGCGGCAGGAACTGGATGAAACGGAGGAATAACGCCATGATGAACTATGCAAAACGGGGCGCCGCCCTGCTGCTGGCCCTGGTATTCTGCCTGGGACTGCTGCCCCCCGCCGGCGCGGAGGGGGATACCATCACCATTCATGATGCCAGCGGGCTGCTCAAGCTGGCCCAAAGCTGCACCTCGGATACCTGGTCTCAAGGGGTAACCGTGGTGCTGGCCGCCGACATTTCCCTGGCTGGTACCGGCTTTTCCACCATTCCCGTGTTCCGCGGCACCTTTGACGGGGCCGGACACACCATTTCCGGCTTCGCCTGGCTGGACAAGGGTTCCAAGGTAGGCCTGTTCCGCACGCTGGGCGAGGGGGCTGTCGTAAAAAATCTGATTCTGGACGGGGTAGTGGCCCCTGGCGGCTCCCAGTCGCAGGTGGGCATCCTGGCCGGTGAGAACCACGGCACAGTGGAACAAGTCACCGTCACTGGCGATGTGACGGGAGATGAGGACGTGGGCGCACTGGTAGGCGTCAACGGGAGCTCCGGCGTGGTGCGGAGCTGCACCAACCGGGCCTCTGTCACCGGAAACACCAACAGCGGCGGCATTGCCGGGCGCAATGAGGGCATGATCCAGAGCTGCACTAACCTGGGGGAAGTCAACACTGGTGGAAACGATGCCGCCACCAACAGCGGAGGCATCGCCGGGCGCAATACCGGCACCGTGGCCGACTGCACCAATCACGCCGCTGTGGGCTACGCCCACACCGGATACAACACCGGCGGCATCGCCGGGATTCAGAACGGCGCGCTGCTTCGCTGCTTCAACGATGGTGAGATCCTGGGGCGTAAGGACGTAGGGGGCATCGTGGGCCAGTTTGAGCCCTACGTGACCCTCACCTACGGAGAGGACCCCATGGAGCGGCTGGACGGCGCCCTGGCCTCCCTTTCCACCCTCATGACTCAGCTCTCCGGCCAAATCCATTCCTCAGCCGGAGATGCAGTAGACGATATCTCCGCTATCCATGGCTCCCTCTCCGCCATCCAGGACGTAATCCACGGAACGGGCAGCGATTTCAACACAGACACCTCAGCCGCCGCCGACCAGGTCTACGACGCGGTCCAGACCATCAACGGGGCCATGAGCGGCCTGCTGGACGAGGTGGACCGCCTCACCCGGCGGGCCAGCGCCGATCTGGACGAGGTAGGCAACCAGCTCACCGCCCTACGCAAGGGGCTGAAAAATCTGACCGGCACTCTGGAGGACAGCCTGTCCGACACCGGAGACAGTCTCTCCTCCACGCTGGACGCACTGGAGCGGGAACACAGCGGTCTTGTGTCGGAGCTGCGTCAGATCGCGGACGAGACCGACCGGCTGGAGTCCTTTGTCAAGGACGCCCTCCAGGCTGCGGCCCGCCTGGATCTGGCTGGCATCCTGGATGCCTATAAGCGCTGGGATGTGGGTTCCATCGATTTCAACGGGCACCTCAGCCGCATCAGCGGCCATCTGGAGGCCATGGGCTCCGACACGTTCCACTTGGCGGACCGTCTGACAACGCTGTGGCAAGAGGCCGGAGATGAGATGGGCGACGCCCGCCGTGACATGGACCGGGCCGCCCGGGCACTGGAAAAGGCCCTCGATGCCCTGAACGGCCATGTCAAGGACTTCAGCCAGGGCAGCGTGGAGCAGCTCCGGGTGGTTAACAGCCAGGCCGATATCATCGAGGATGTCCTGAACGGCTATCTGGACACCTTGGGCGACAAGGGACAGGAGCGCCTGGACGAGCTGGACGGGCACTTGGATGACATCAGCCAACGGGTGGATCAGATGACCCAGGGGGCCGGCCAGACCAACCAGGAGCTGCATGCCACCACCACTGCTATCATCGGACAGCTTGACGAGGCCCGGAAAGCCATTGTGGAACTGACCGAGGTTCCGGAAAAGACGGTGAAGGAGAACACTTCGGCCGAGGGGGCCCAGAGCGGCCCGGGCCGGGTGGTAGGCTGCCGGAATGAGGGCGGCATCCAGGCCGACACCAACGTGGGCGGCATTGCGGGAGCGGTCTCCCCTGAGCTCTCCCTGGACCCCGAGGAGAATCTGGAGCTGGACAGTGAAAATCTGCTGGTGGATACCACCGCTCTGCTCAAAGCGATCCTCTACCAGTGTGACAACCGCGGCCCCGTCACCGCCAAGAACGAGTGCGCCGGCGGTGTCCTGGGCCGGGGCGAGGTGGGCGCTGCCCTCTCCTGCACCAGTATGGGACCCGTGGGGGCCGACGACGGCTCCTTTGCGGGCGGTATCGCGGGGCTCTCCCGGGGAGTGCTCCGCTCCTGTGCAGCCCAGGCCGACGTAACCGGGGACAGCAGCCTGGGCGGCATTGCCGGCGAGGGCAGGGATATCGCGGACTGCATCGCCATGACCCGCATCGACGGCAGCGGCGAACGTCTGGGCGCGGTGGCCGGCTGGGCTGACGGCACAGTTTCCGGCAACTATTACCTTCAGGAGAAGGCAGTCGGAATTGACGGCATCGACTACGCCGGACAGACCGCCCCCCTCTCCTTTGGCGCCTTCTCCGCCCTGGAGGGCATTCCGGCGGACTTTCTCACCTTCCGCGTCACCTTCCAGGCCGGGGAGCGGGTGGTGGACACAGTGGAGGTGCCCTACGGCGGCAGCCTGGACCCCGCCGCCTTCCCGGAAGTACCCAGCGACGGCGGGCGCTATGGCGCCTGGGCTCCCTTTGACCACAACCACATCACCCGGAGCCTGACGGTGGAGGCAGTCTACGAGGACTGGGTGACCACTATCTCCTCCGGCGGAGAACGCCCCCTGCTTCTCGCCGAGGGAGCATTCTCTCCCGACGCACGGCTGGAGCTGGCACAGCGGCCGGAGCCGGTAGATGGCGCTGCCGCCTATGACTACCAGATCACGGACGGGGCGGAGCTCCCTGACACCGTGACGCTGCGGGTATGCGCCGACGGTCTTAGGGGATCTGTGCGCGCTGCCCTGCTTCAGGACGGCTCCGCCGTCCCTATCGAGGCGGAGCGGGATGGCAGCTATCTGGTGCTCACCGCCCCCACCGCCGGTACTCTGCTGCTCAGCGCCTCCGGAAGCGGAACCCTTCTCCCCTGGGTACTGGCCGCCGCGGCTGCGGCGGTACTTCTCGCCCTGCTGTTCCTCCGCCGCAGACGGAAAAAAACAAACGCAGCTGCCTCTGTTTAGGCCAAAACAGCGCCCCGTGGCAAAAGCCATGGGGCGCTGTTTCATGCTACAGCAGCAAAAGAAGGGTGCCGCAGGTGAGCACGAACAACCCGGCGGCAGCCCGCCGGCTCAGTCGCTCACGGAGCACCAGGCAGGAAAAGCCAACCGTCACCAGAATGCTCAGCTTGTCGATGGGGGCCACAACGCTGGCCGGCCCCTCCTGGAGCGCCCGGTAGTAAAACATCCAGGACAGCCCGGTAGACACGCCGGACACAGCCAGAAACCCCCAGTTTTTTCGGCTCAGCGCCGGAATCTCCCGCTGGAGCCCCAGCCCGAGCACCAGAGCCCAGGCCATTGCCAGCACCACCATGTTGCGGATGGCGGTGCCGACATAAGAGTCCACGCCGGTCATGCCGACCTTGCCCAGGATGGAAGTCAGGCTGGCGCACACGGCGGAGAGCACCGCCCAGGGCAGCCACCCCCAGCCGGAGGAGGCCCGTTCCCGGGGCTTCCGCTGGAGCATCCCCAGGGTGCCGGCCAGGATCAGCCCCATCCCCAATAAAGTATTCCAGTGGGCCGCCTCTCCCAGTAACAGGATGGAGAGCAGCATGGTCAGCACAGTGCTGGATTTATCCACGGGGGCCACCTGGTTGACCTCCCCAAGCTGGAGCGCCCGAAAATAGCACAGCCAGCTCCCTCCGGTGGCCAGACCGGACAGAATGAGAAACAGCCAGCTCCGCAGTTCAAGCGCCCCGACTGCGCCGCTGGAGCCCGCCACCCAAACCATTGCCCAGCCGAAGAGCGCCACCACAATGGTACGCAGGGCCGTGGCCAGATGGGAATTGACCCCCTCCATGCCCAGCTTGGCCAAGACGGCGGTCACTCCCGCAAAGAACGCGGAGGCAAAGGCATACAGAATCCACATACGCGCCTC
>OOBY01000970.1_pt1 | contig 12285 bp, 10 predicted proteins | sample 1671751 | NCBI WGS metagenome assembly OOBY01 (sample SAMN06348189, study PRJEB24527) | human gut metagenome | biome: human gut; feature: ankylosing spondylitis patient; material: feces | host: Homo sapiens | place: China | collected 2015-10
CAATGAGGTGAAAGAACAAACCGGCGGCAAGAATGCGGATTATATTCCGTACCTTGCCAACATAGACTCCAAACTGTTCGGCCTCAGCATCTGCCTGATGAACGGACAAACCATCAATATCGGAGATACGGACTACCGCTTCGGCATAGAATCCGTTTCAAAAGTGCATACCGCCATACTTATCCTGCGCCAATACGGTGCACAGAAAGTGCTGGATATGATTGGCGCCGATGCAACAGGACTGCCGTTCAACTCTATCATTGCCATTTTGCTAGAGAACGACCATCCCTCTACACCGTTGGTAAATGCAGGCGCTATCTCCGCTTGCTCCATGGTACAGCCGGTGGGCAATCCGGACAAGAAGTGGGATGCCATTGTACAGAATATCACAGAACTGTGCGGCTCCGCTCCGCAACTCATCGACGAACTGTACAAATCGGAAACGGCTACGAACTTCAACAACCGCTCCATTGCCTGGTTATTGAAGAATTACAACCGTATCTACGACGATCCGGATGTGGCGCTCGACCTTTATACCCGCCAATGCTCGCTGGGCATCACAGCCGAACAATTGGGCATTGCAGCCGGAACGATTGCCAACAACGGCGTCAATCCCGTTACCAGACAAAGCGTATTCGATGCGGGGCTCGCACCGAAAATCACTTCAATGATTTCTACCGTGGGCTTCTACGAGCATTCGGGCGACTGGATGTACACTGCCGGCATACCTGCCAAGAGCGGCGTAGGCGGTGGCGTAATGGCCGTATTGCCCGGTGTGATGGGCGTTTCCGCTTTCGCTCCACCGTTGGACGAAGCCGGTAACTCCGTCAAGGCGCAACTGGCCGTCAAGTTCATCATGAACAAGCTCGGCCTGGGCGTATTCAACGGGGACAATGTGACAATTACAGAATAATCTCTCGTACTCTTTTTTCCAAGGTTGCTCCGAAAGCGTTACGGACGCTGAGGGGCAACCTCTTTAATGATGAATTACGGGTTGCCGACGGCAATTCCGTAACCAAACAGACCTTCATTATGAAAATGGCTCTATCGGAATTCGTTTTACGAAAGAAAGGGATATACGGCATATTGCATGTCATCATCCTGCTGCTTTCGCTGTTCCTGGTTATCAGCATCTCCATTGATACGTTCAAAGGCATCCCCTTCTACGAGCAATCGGTGTACATGGAAGTACAGCTATGGATTTGCGCATTGTTCCTGGCGGACTTTGTACTGGAATGGTTCCTGGCAACAGACAAGATGCGTTATGTAGCCACTCATTTCATCTTTCTGCTGGTAGCTATTCCTTATCAGAATATCATTGCCTATATGGGCTGGACTTTCTCACCCGAGGTTACCTATATGCTGCGTTTCATCCCATTGGTACGGGGCGGCTATGCCATGGCCATCGTGGTGGGATGGCTGACGTACAACCGCGCATCGGGCTTGTTCGTATCTTACCTGACAATGCTGCTGGCTACCGTCTATTTCTCAAGCCTTGCATTCTACGTCATGGAGCATGGGAGCAACCCTCTGGTAAAGGGGTATGGCGACGCCTTGTGGTGGGCGTTCATGGATGTGACTACGGTAGGCTCCAATATAATAGCGGTCACCGTCACAGGACGGGTACTGTCCGTGCTGCTGGCAGCGCTGGGCATGATGATGTTCCCCATTTTCACAGTATACGTAACGAGCCTGGTAGAGCGGCGCAACAAGGAAAAGCAAGACTATTACAAAAAGATAGAACAGGAACCGGCAAAGAGCGCTCCTTAATTGTTAAAGCCGGGATTTTCCTCTACCCGCCGGGAACAACTGTTCCCAAGGGTTGTTATAAACGCTGATTTCGAATATATTTTTCACCAAAAACCTTAACTTATGGCAAATATTAAACAAACAGTGAAGCTGGGAGTGTTTACCCTGGCAATCATGAATGTGACGGCTGTAGTATCCCTGCGTGGACTGCCCGCCGAGGCCGTGTACGGAATGAGTTCGGCCTTCTATTATTTATTTGCAGCCATTGTCTTTCTTATCCCTACGTCACTCGTGGCTGCGGAACTGGCTGCAATGTTTCAAGACAAACAAGGCGGTGTGTTCCGCTGGGTGGGTGAAGCCTACGGAAAGAAACTCGGCTTCCTCGCTATCTGGGTGCAGTGGATTGAAAGTACAATCTGGTATCCTACGGTACTGACGTTCGGTGCTGTGTCCATCGCTTTCATCGGCATGAACGACGTACACGACATGTCGCTGGCAAACAACAAGTACTACACGCTGGCCGTGGTGCTCGTTATCTACTGGCTGGCAACTTTCATCTCCCTGAAAGGTATGAGCTGGGTAGGAAAGGTAGCCAAAGTCGGCGGTCTGGTAGGTACAATCATCCCTGCCGGATTACTGATTGTCCTCGGCATTATCTACCTTGCCACAGGCGGACATTCCAATATGGACTTCCACAGCAGCTTTTTCCCCGACCTGACGAACTTTGACAATGTGGTGCTTGCCGCAAGTATCTTCCTCTTTTATGCAGGTATGGAGATGGGCGGTATCCACGTGAAGGATGTAAACAATCCGTCCAAAAACTATCCGAAGGCTGTGTTTATCGGTGCACTGATTACGGTGCTTATCTTTGTGTTGGGCACATTCGCTCTGGGTGTCATTATTCCGGCCAAGGACATCAGCCTTACACAAAGTCTGCTGGTAGGTTTCGACAATTACTTCCGTTACATCCATGCTTCCTGGCTGTCGCCGGTTATAGCCGTTGCACTGGCGTTCGGCGTGCTGGCAGGTGTGCTGACATGGGTTGCCGGTCCGTCCAAAGGTATCTTTGCCGTGGGCAAGGCAGGTTATATGCCCCCGTTCTTCCAGAAAACAAACAAGCTGGGTGTACAAAAGAACATTCTGTTCGTACAGGGTGGCGCTGTAACCGTATTAAGTCTTCTGTTTGTGGTGATGCCTTCGGTACAGAGTTTCTACCAGATTCTTTCACAGTTGACGGTGGTCCTTTACCTCATCATGTATATGCTGATGTTCTCCGGAGCCATCGTATTGCGTTATAAGATGAAGAAACTCAACCGTCCGTTCCGTATCGGTAAAGGCGGTAACGGCCTGATGTGGCTTGTAGGCGGTCTCGGCTTCTGCGGCTCACTGCTTGCATTCGTACTGAGCTTCATCCCGCCCAGCCAGATTTCTACCGGCAGCAATACCGTATGGTTCTCCGTACTTATCATCGGCGCACTTATCGTGGTGATTGCTCCGTTCATCATCTACGCTTCCAAGAAGCCGAGCTGGGTTGACCCTAACAGCACTTTCGAACCGTTCCATTGGGAAGAACAACCGGCTGCACAAGTTGCAGACAAAACCGCCACGGCTACGGCAACTGCCGGAACAACCGCTTCGGCCACTGCAAACGAAAGCGTTGCGTCTCCCACGGGCAATGCTCCGTCAGCAAACAACAGCAACAACAGCGGTAAAGCTCCGAACATTCCCCCTAAAGGATAAAGGCAGGCTTGCTCTCATATAATTTTGCCTATAGTGGAAATCCGGTACAATGTACGTCAAAAGGATTTTTCACTATAGGCAAAATCGTTTATATCAACTGTCAAACGTCCCAACGCTCGCAAACATTGGCGGCAAGCGTTTCGCATGCCCGCTGATAACCTGTTACCAGTTCGTCCATCACTTCTGCTACCGTCTGTATTCCTTTCTCATTGAGCAAGGCGGAAGCCTGACCTATTTCAAGTTCGCCCTCTTCAAGGTCTCCTTCAAAAATGCCGCGTTTGGCACGTCCTCTCGACAAAAGGATACGTAAATCCTCTTCCGTAGCCCCTGCAGCTTCGGCAGCCGCCACTGCCTGCTGAAAATTACCGCGGGCCAGACGTACCGGAGATAGTTTCTTCAATAATAAACGGGTATCCCCCTCTTTCAGATGCAGGCAATATTCTTTAAACACTTCGCTGGCTGAACTTTCTTCGGTCAAAGCAAACCGCGTACCCACCTGAACACCATCGGCCCCCAAAGCACGCATGGCAAGAATCGCCTCACCGGTAGCAATGCCGCCGGCAGCAATCAAAGGCAGTGAGGTAACTGCACGTACAGCAGGTATCAGGCAAAGCGTAGTCGTCTCTTCACGCCCGTTATGTCCGCCGGCTTCAAAGCCCTCGGCCACGATGGCATCTACACCGGCAGCCTCGGCTTTCATGGCAAAACGCGATGACGAAACAACATGCACCACTGTAATGCCATGCTGCTTCAGCCAAGCGGTCCATGTCGTAGGGTTTCCGGCCGAAGTAAACACGATACGCACCCCCTCATCTACCACAATCTGCATGATTTCCTCTATCTGGGGATACATTAAAGGAATGTTCACTCCAAACGAATGATGCGTAGCCGCACGGCACTTCCGTATATGCTCACGTAAAGTTTCGGGATGCATGGAGCCTGCACCCAACAGCCCCAAACCACCGGCATTACTTACTGCCGACGCCAACCGCCAGCCACTGCACCATACCATACCGCCCTGAATGACGGGGTATTTTATTCCAAACAAAGAAGTTATTCTATTCATTAATTTATCCTTTAAAGGTTTATTTTTATGAAAACAAGAAGCGGAGAAATAAAGTTCAATACTCAAAGCGGAATATCCCTATTTGATAATCGTCTCTTTACGGCGGGCAGTTATGGAATCGCCGTAAGTCCTTAATACTTCCAAAGTACGTGCACGGCGTCTGGCAGCTTTCCTGTTCCAGAAATCTTTTGTAAAAGGACGCATGAAATCACCTGCAATGCCACCACCGCCGACACTTCGCCAACTCCCCACTGCCATATTGTTGGCACGTTCGGTCACCATATAGCGCAAACCGGTAGCTTCTATCTGTTCGATACTCTCACGCGGCCCGGCATCCAACGGACGCTTTGCCCAGTCTGTATAGATTTTAAGCCTGATCAGTTCGTAGAACGGATTGCCCCGCCATGTATTCTTGTTCACCGTAATCTTCTTCTGATAGACGGGATCCCAGTTGTATTTGGTGTTTGCGGTATAAGGCCGTAAGGTAAGCACTACCTTTTTCTCCGGCATCCGAGGCATTGCGGGTAAGGAAGCATCAAAGTCCATCCACGTCTTACTTACATCAGCCTTTGGAGAGCCCAAAGGAGCATCAACGCCCATTTCCTTCAATACATCCGGATTCAGCTTCATCTCCCCCCCGCCATCCAGCAACCGGTGCAGACGCAAAGAGTCTTGCGGCGTCCACTCTTGAGCGTAAAGAGGAAAGGTTACCGCACAAAGCAACCCCAAAAAGAGAATAGAATACTTCACCCCGATTGTTTTTTATACCTTACACTTTATACCTAATCTCACCACCACATATAGCTGCTTCCGCAAAGCGGTTCATCGTAACAGGGGTCTATAGTCCACATGGTACGCGGATATTTCCGGCCTTCCCACCAACGGCGATAACGGGCGGCTGCATCGAGCACCTCCTCATCGGTCAGGAAGTAGATGCCTTCATAATTCTCGGCATCGGTATGCACCATCTTACACCCCATCGAAGCATTATGTCCCAAACGAATCGTTTCCACCGTCCACAAGATACATTCGCCTAACCGCAGTTTTCCGCCTGCCGAATAGGATACGGGAGCCAACGGAAAAGAAGGTATTACCGTCAAATCCTCGGCATACTTCAGGAGTTCTTCAATATCTTCTTTGGCAAACTTGGGAACATTACTCAGTCCTTCAGGACTTTGAGTAGAATATTTGCCGGTTTTCAGTTGTTTTACAAACAAATCTACATCCGGATGATTGTAATCCAGCGATTCTTTACCGCAGGATGCAAGCATAAGGCAAGCTGCCATTGCAAGTATCAGATATCCGTATTTATATAGTTTACAGAGAGTCTTCATTTTGTTGTATTGTCTTTAAGGTTAATAAGTCATGCGCACTCCACACAAAAGATTCAGGTTCGTAGGGCGTTCCGTCCGCAAGGTTCCGGTTTCGGAGTCCGTACCGAAATGGTGGGAAACCGAAGGCTCGGCAAACAAAGCAAACCGGTCATTCAATCTGTAACGCACCCCTACTCCTGCCGCTACCGACAGTTGAACGGGTTCCGCATTAAAGCCGTTATCCGCAGCGCCGGCAATGCACTTTTCGGCAGTTCCGCCTACAGTGGCATATAAATCGAGTTTGGGAGTACTTGCCAATGTCATATTCAATTTTACGGGAATCCCTAAAGTATGGAGCGTGCGGTCGGCATGCAAGCGATTATACAGAATACCCGTTTCCAACGCGAACCGGCTGTTCAGACTGCGTTCCACTGTAACTGCCGCCGTCAGCGGCATATTGTAGTCCCCTTTAGGAAGAGAGGTTCCAAGAGCTGCTTTCAACGCCCACTTACGCGATTTCCGGTATTTTAAAGGAGTAGTTGCCTGCTCTTCTTCCGCAGGAACAGCGGAAAAGGTGTCCGAAGCAGAACTTACCCGCCCGGTGGTGTTCTGATAAGAACTGCCGGTTTGTGCAACGGCACTATTGCTGAAGTAACCGTCACCGGTCTGCTGCACCCGCTGCCTGATAGTGATGGAAAGCCGGACGGAAACAGACTCGCTCTCAGTTTCCGATTGGGCAGTCATGCCTGCGGGAATTCCATCGGCAGGTGGTTTTGTACCGGAATTCCGCACCATCGGGGTTGCCTGATGGATAGATGGAAAAGATTCCTGCACCACATCTCCGTCCAGACTGCCTTCCGGCGTCAAAGCAGCCACTTGCGTAAAGGCTTCCTTTATCTCCTCTTTCGGAGAGAAATACCAGAAAGCGGCCGAAGCGGCTCCCAGCACAAATATAACGGATGCGGCAGCTGCCACCCGATAATATTTAGGAGAAAGAACAGCCGCTCTCTTCCGGCCTGCAGCCGGAGATGCCGCGTCTTCCTGCAACTGCTCCCAAAAGCCATCGCGTACCGTCATCTCTGTGCCGGACAGACGGCTGCGGAACAATCCGGTTATTTCATCTTTTTCTCTCATATTCAGTATATTCTTTAATTCTTTTCGCTAACATACACTTGGCACGGTGCAACTGCGAGGTAGACGAATGCTCCTTGATATGAAGCAGTTCCGCAATCTCCTTGTGCGACTTCTCCTCGAACACGTACAAGTTGAACACGGTACGGCAGCCGTCGGGAAGTTCCGCTACAAACGCCATCAACACTTCCTCTGAAAGCCCGCTTCCGCTTTCGGCAATACTCGCTTCGTCCTGCACATCGGGAAGTTGTTCTTCGTTTACCACCAGTTGGCTGAAACGGTGTTTCCGTCGCAGATAGTCGATAGCTTGTGTCACCATCACCCTCGTTACCCACGTGCCCAACGCACATTCACCGCGAAACGTGAAGCGGGTGAAGATTTTGATAAAGCCATCGTGCAAAACATCGTGCGCCGCATCCATATCGCCCGTATAACGGTAGCATACCGCCAGCATCTGCTTGGAATAGAGAGTGTAAAGTTCCTTTCGGGCGGAATCCTTTCCTGCCCGGCAGCCCTCTATCAGTTCTATCTCATTTTCCAATGTCAGTGCTCGTTTTACGGACGCCTCTTCGCGTCGTTTGTTAGTTAGACGCAGCATCCGGCAGAATGCTGCAATAGAATCTCTAAAAAGAAGTTAAAGAATAAGATTATCCATATCTTTCCGTTTCATCATTTGCCCTTTATAACATAAGAAAAAAGCCCCTCACAGACCTGCCCTGACGGGCAGCATTCCCTATGAGAGGCTTTCTCCTGTATTATATCGCCTTTATCAGCAGGCTTTGAAGCTCATGTCCAATCCTTTTACGGAATGCGTCAAAGCACCTACCGAGATAAAGTCTACGCCGCATTCGGCATAGTCGCGCAGTGTGTCAAAGGTGATGCCGCCGGAAGATTCCGTTTCATAACGGCCTGCTACCATTTCTACGGCTTTCTTCGTCATTTCGGGTGTAAAGTTATCGAACATGATACGGTCTACACCGCCCAAATCGAGTACCTGTTGCAGTTCGTCGAAGTTACGTACTTCAATTTCTATCTTGAGGTCCTTGCCCTTCTCCTTGCAATATTCCTTGGCACGGGTAATGGCCTTGTCGATACCGCCGGCGAAGTCAACATGATTGTCTTTCAGCAGAATCATGTCGAACAGACCGATTCGATGGTTCACGCCGCCACCTATCTTCACAGCCATCTTCTCCAGAATACGCATGCCCGGAGTCGTCTTACGGGTATCGAGCACACGGGTATTCGTACCTTTCAGCTTCTCGGCATACTTATGGGTCATGGTAGCGATGCCGCTCATACGCTGCATAATGTTCAGCATCAGGCGTTCGGTCTGCAACAAAGACTGCACCTTGCCTTCCACAACCATAGCCACGTCGCCCGGCTTCACTTCAGTGCCGTCATTGATGAATACTTCCACTTTCATGGTGGGGTCGAAACGACGGAACACTTCTTTAGCAACCTCGATACCGGCAAGAATACCGGCTTCTTTAATCAAAAGCTTGGATTTGCCCATTGCCGTAGCAGGAATGCACGAAAGGGTGGTGTGGTCACCATCGCCTATATCTTCGGCAAAGGCCAGGTCAATCAGCCTGTCAATCAATTCTTCTTCCTTATTCATTTGTCTTATCTATTCTTATTTGGTGTATCACATATTTGCCTGCCACTTTTCTAAAGAAACAATTCACCCGGAAGTTTCCGTTCGCGGTTGTCAACGAACCGACTATGAAACTCGACTCATTGCGCTTTCCCTGGTGATTCACCGTAAAACCGCTCACCCGATTACCGGAAAAGAAAGATGCCATCTTTTTCTCTGCCGCTTGGTTGTCGACATTGATTGAACGACTCTCCAGAATCAGTTCCACTTTATCACTCAGATACCCGTTCAGTTCCTGAGAATTTCCTTTTTTAAAGGCGGCGACCACTCCTGCCGGTACGTCTTGTGCCATAAGCGAAACTGTCCAGACAAAGAAGCAGAGCCATAATATTACTACTCGTTTATTCATTTTCACAAGTATTAATGATAGGCAAAGGTAAGCAAATCTTATAAATAACAAGAAAAGAAAAGCGACATTCTCACAGGAAAGGATTATTTTTGCACGAAAATCAGTAATTCATATGAAAATGACCTTGCTCGTCGTAGGACGAACCGTAGAACAGCACTTTATTACAGCCATCAATGACTACATACAGCGCACGCGACGCTATCTCTCGTTCGATATGGAAGTTATCCCGGAACTGAAAAATACCAAAAGCCTCTCCGCGGACGTACAAAAAGAAAAAGAGGGCGAACTGATACTGAAAGCGCTCCAACCGGGCGATGTGGTGGTGCTACTGGATGAGGGCGGAAAAGAAATGCGCTCCATAGAGTTCGCAGACTATATGAAGCGCAAGATGAACACCGTAAACAAACGGCTGGTTTTTATTATTGGCGGCCCTTACGGCTTCTCCCCCAAAGTCTATGAAGCGGCACACGAAAAGCTGTCTCTTTCGCGCATGACCTTTTCGCATCAGATGATAAGACTTATCTTTGTGGAGCAGTTATACCGTGCCATGACCATACTGAACGGCGGGCCGTATCACCATGAATAAACCGGAAAGCCTCTCCCTAAACAATCTCCTGCAATAGGGCCGGAATTTCGGGAGTGCTGTTTTTAATGACCGTAATACGGCTCTTCCCTTCCGGCGTCAGCGCAAAGTGCATCTGACGCTTATCCGTTTTTCCCACCAGACGGGTAATCAGCTTCTTGTCCTCTACCGAGCGGATTACCTTGGAAGTATTGGAAGCTGACAGTCCGAGCGCTTCCGCTATCTCGCTGGAGGTGAGTTTGGGCGTATTGAGCAGGGTACACAACAGCATACCCTCATTCAACGACAAGTCAAACTCCTGCATGAATTTTACTTCAAACTCGGCTATCGCCCGGTAAATATCGCGGATTCTACATAAAGTTTCCATTATTCCGTTTATATAAATAGATTCACATTCGCCTTGTCCGCGCGCTCCATATAGGTCGCCACACCGCCTATGGTAACTTCGTCCAGCAATTCTTCGCGCCGGATGCCCATCATATCCATAGACATCTGACAAGCAATAAACTCAACCCCTTGCACCAACGCCTGAGAACGCAACGATTCCAAAGAATCTATTCCTTTCCGCTTCATCAGGAAGCGCATCATCCTGCTGCCCAAGCCCATCATATTCATTTTGGACAGTTTCAGCCGCAATGAACTGGACGGAAGCATCATACCGAACATCTTTCCGAAAATATCTTTCTCTGTCCGGGGTTTCTGTATCTTCTTCAAGACATTCAATCCCCAGAAGGTGAAGAATATCGACACTTTCTGTCCGGTTGCCGCTGCGCCGTTAGCGAGTACAAAGGTAGCTAAAGCCTTGTCTAAATCATCGCTAAAAAGAATTAAAGTTTTTCCCCGTCCGCCTGCTGCCGGAAGAGACGACGGGCAGGCACAAGCCTCATCGCCTTTTTCAAGCAATACCGTGTAGCGTCCTTTTTCTTCCTTTTTCTCTATCAGCTTGTTGCCCGTAGTGGCACACCAGGCAGAAGCATCACGTGCGAATCCGGCATCGGTCGCCACAATTTCCACCCGCTCGCCCGGAGCGATGCTATCCATGGCTTTCTTTACCTGCATGATAGGGCCGGGACATTGCAGGCCGCAGGCATTAACCCTCAAAGGCTCTTTGGCAGAACCGCTCTGTGCCGATTGCGACGGAGCGGATGCAGCAGGCTGAGCCGGCGATGATGCCGTAGGAGCAGGAATGGGCGCCACTGCTGCAGAATAGGTTTTATATCCGCCTATCAAGTTAGCCGTATTGCGATAACCGCGCCCTATCAGAATACGTTGTGCCAAATATCCGCGCAAACCTACGGCACAGAAAAGCACGACGGGCTTATCCGCCGGTATTTCCGACAAACGGTCGCGCATCTCGTCCAGCGGGATATTGACAGCTCCCGGAATCGTTCCGAACGAGAATTCTTCAGGGGTACGGGTATCTATCAGCATTACTTCGTCTTTCTTCTCTGCCAGTTCGCGCCAGGAAATAACCGGCATGGCGCCGCTGATAATATTGGAAGCCACGTATCCGGCTATGGCAATAGGGTCTTTTGCCGATGAGAAAGGCGGTGCATAGGTGTGCTCCGTTTCCATCAAATCGTAAACGGTTCCGCCATGTTTGATAAGTCCCGCTATCTGGTCGATGCGCTTATCCACTCCCTCGTAGCCTACGCATTGCGCTCCATAGAGTTTTCCGGTTTTCGGATGGAACGTCAGTTTCAAGGTCAGAGGCAACGCATCGGGATAATAACCTGCATGCGAAGCAGAATGGGTTACCGAGCTTTGATACTCCATGCCCCATTGTTTCAGACGCTTGGCGGCAAGTCCGGTAGAGGCTACCGTCATATCAAAGACTTTGGCGATGGATGTACCGATAGCTCCTTCGTAGGATGTGGTATTGCCCAAGGCCATATTATCGGCAACGATACGTCCCTGACGGTTTGCCGGATTGGCCAGATAGTTGAGCCACGGTTCTCCGGTCAGCGGATGGGGATATTCAATGGCATCACCCACGGCATAGATGTCTTTTACGGAAGTTTCCAAGTGCTCGTCTACCCGGATACCGCCCGTTTCGCCCAACTCCAAACCTGCCTGTTGCGCCAATGCCGTTGCCGGACGCACACCGATAGAAAGCAATACCATATCGGCAGGAATCGTTTTTCCGCTTTTCAGAAAAACGGTAATTCCCTCTTCAGTACGCCGGAAACGGGTAACGCCCTCTTCCAGATAAAGAGAAACGCCTTTTTCGATCAGATGCCGGTGAATAGGTGCAGCCATGGAGAAGTCGATAGGCGCCATAACCTGATTGCCCATCTCTACAACAGAAACCGTAACGCCCGCATGATGCAGGTTTTCCGCCATCTCAAGTCCGATGAAGCCTGCGCCTACTACAACTGCGCGTTTTACTTGCTTGTCTGTGATATAAGCCTTAATCCGGTCGGTATCTTCTACATTGCGAAGCGTAAAGATACCTTCCGAGTCAATGCCTTCCAAAGGCGGTTTCACCGGATTGGCTCCCGGAGAAAGCAGAAGTTTGTCATAGGTTTCTTCATATTCCTTTCCATCCGCTTTACGGATAGCCAATGTTTTCTTTTCCGGATCGATTGCGATTACTTCGTTCTCTACCCGCACATCGATACGGAAACGTTTACCGAATGATGCGGGAGTCTGAACCAATAATTTTTCGCGATCGGCGATAACGCCGCCTATATAATAAGG
>OOBY01000976.1_pt1 | contig 12206 bp, 6 predicted proteins | sample 1671751 | NCBI WGS metagenome assembly OOBY01 (sample SAMN06348189, study PRJEB24527) | human gut metagenome | biome: human gut; feature: ankylosing spondylitis patient; material: feces | host: Homo sapiens | place: China | collected 2015-10
GCTCTTCCGATCTACAGCTCTGGATGATATACAGGTAACTAATATAGCATTTAGGAAGGTGTTCTAATATATTAAAGTGCTTATATTAAATGGTGTGATAAATTATAAATTCGCAAAAACATAGAATGTATGTTGTTGTAAAAATTGTACATTTATATCAATAAATATAATTATAAAAATAGAAGCCTGAGTAACAAAGTATTAATGACAATTATGTTAAAGTAAGACAATAGTATAGTGTGAAAATGGACTTTTCACACGCGGGATTTGTGTCGACGCATACCTGACACAATTCGTTATGCGCAAAAACGTGCGCAGAAATGAGGATTATTATGGAAAACAGAAATCTGGATAAGGCGCTTGATATAGTATCAAGACTTATAATGGGTGAACAGGTGAGTGAGAGTGGCGATAACAGCCAGCTTTATCAGGAATATAATACCAATGCAGAGGTTTATGATATTGTTCATATGTCACTTAAGAAGTTCAATCTTAATATATATGAGTACAATAATGGACTGTATGTGAGTGCCGGTGATAATAACAGAGTGTTCGGTTACACTAATGAGGAGCTTAGAAACAGACTCGGATTACGTGTAAACAGAGAACTCTATCTTGTATATTTTATCATATATAATATAATAACAGAATTTTATACGGACTCAGCAAGTACGACATATGCAGAATTTGTGAGAGTAGAAGATATTGTGCGTAATGTGGACTCGTCAGTTGCTTCCATAGTTGATAAAAAGTTTGGGATTATCATCGATGATGTTGAAGAAAACAGTTTTAAGCAGATAGCACTAAGCTGGGATGCACTTCCTGTAATAACAGTTGCGGATACGGCGGACGTAAGGGCTGCAAAGAATTCAAAGACAGGCTTTGTGAAGATTGCGCTTAACTTCTGCGTATCGCAGGAGCTTCTTACAGAGGTACAGAACAGGTTCTATCCAACAGACAGGTTCAGGGCGCTTATAGAGAATTATTTTGATGAGTATAAGGGACGAATGGCAGAACTTATGCAGAGCTAAGATTGTATACAGGAGATTGACTGTAATACAGAAAGAATAAACCGGTTAAAGTTATGGAGGATTGATATGCCACAGATTAACAGAGTAAGGGTGAACAACGTAAAATATAACTTTGGTACACAGTTTTACGATGATTTTATAATGCGTTTTAACTGTAGAAATACGATATATGACCTTGCCAATGGTGGTGGCAAGAGTCTTCTTATGCTGCTTCTTATGCAGAATATGATACCTAACTGTACGTTAGATGATAAGCAGCCGATAGAGAAGCTTTTCAGAAAAGGCAGCGACAATACGTGTATACATTCGCTGGTGGAGTGGAAGCTTGATTCTCATTGTATTAAAGATGGCTACAGATATATGACAACAGGCTTCTGTGCAAGAAAAGCAAGAAGTGCTGAGGAAAGAGAGCTCACAGAGGAGAGGGAGGCATTGGATACCTCAGGTACAGGTGAGGTTTCAGGTGCAAATGTGTCTTCATCCGATAATACAAGCATAGAATACTTTAATTACTGCATATTTTACAGGCAGACAGGTCCTAATGACATAAAAAATCTTCCACTTGTGCATAATGGTGAGAGAGTTACATTTAACGGACTTAAGGCATATCTACGTGATGTAACAAAGGAAGATAAGGGGATAGAAGTCCATATATTTGACAGAAAAGGCGATTACCAGAGCTTTATATCCAGATATGGCATATATGAGAGTGCGTGGGAAATAGTAAGGGGTATCAATAAGACTGAGGGACACGTCAGGACTTACTTTGAAACGAACTACAGGACAAGCCGTAAGGTTGTTGAAGACCTGCTTATAGAGGAGATTATCCAGAAGTCTTACAACAACAGATTATCCGTTGATAATGACGATGTTATGATGGCACAGACACTCCTTGATATAAAAGATAAGCTTATTGAGCTGTCAAGAAAAAACAGCCAGATAAGTGATTACGACAGCCAGACAGAGGCGCTGGCACATTTTAAGGAATATATTGATACATATACAGCATTTTATAATAACAAGAAGGAAAAGGAAGAAAAGCTGTATACAATGCTTGCATCAGCAGTGCATATGACAGAGGATAAGCAGCTTGAGCTGGATGAGCATAACAGGAAAAATGAAGCACATATAAATGAACTTGAGGATAAGAAGTACAGAATAGCAGTTGCAAAGGTACTTTCTGAGAAGAAGTCGTTAAGGGAGGTTGAAGCGCTTGTAAAGAATTCAACAGAGGTGCTTTCACAGAAGGAAAAAAAGATTAATGATGTTAAGAAACGTCTTATGCTTATGGAGTCAGCCAATGATTACTGCGATTATGTGGAGTATGAGAAGGAATTATTAAAGATTGATACTGCACTTGATAACAGGCTGCGTGAGGATGAGGACATAACAAATGAGCTTGAAAAGCTTGCTTATGAATATAAGGTGTACTATGAAGGGCATATCAAGGATTATAAAGATATGGCAGATGAGGCGGCACTCAGTGAAAAGCAGGCACATGATATGCTTGAGGAGGCAGAGAATAACCATAAAAATGCTGAGAAGGACTGCGCTGTCATATTAGGCCTGAGAGATAATATGCAGGAAAAGATAAGGGACAGTGAGCTTAAACAGAAGGAACTCTGTAACGAGTATGGCGTACTTGTTGCTGACACAGCACAGGACGAACTTGCACGCTGTAATGATAATATATCAGCTATAAGTAAGGATATAGAAGATATTAAAAATGAGCTGGAAGAGGATACAGCCAGGCTTTATAAGGCACAGGAAAACGACAGCATTTTAAAAGCCAGAAAGAGTATGCTTGAAGAGCGTATAAGCAGGATGAAGGAGCAGCAGCTTAAGATAAATGCAGGGCATGATAAGCTTAATGACATAGAGAAAATATATGGTGTTAAGCTTGCAGATGGGCTTGGTGAAGCTGTTCTTTCGACTTATACACAGATAAATACAGAGTATAACGAAAAGTTAAAGGAACACGATAAGCTTAAGAAATACATCGAAGCAATAAAAGAGGGCACATACTATATAGACAGTCCTGAAAGAGATATATTTAAAGATTATCTTTACAATATGTATGGCGATGATGTTGTTGAGGGCTATAAGTGGTTATCGCAGCTTGAGGATGACACAAGAAAAGATGTATTAAAGCGTATTCCTTTCGTGGAGTATGGCTTTGTTATTAAAAATGATTTTGCCAGAGTTAAGAATAATGATGCGCTGAAAGCATTTGGAAAAGGAACACAGATATATCCTGTCATAAGTGAAAATGTTGCAAAAAATACAGACTATGCTATCGATAAGGATATGGTTGTATTTGCACTTAAAAATATGAATTTTCTGACAGATGCAGCGAAGAAAGAAGCAGAGCTTAAAAGGGTGGAGGATGAGCTTGATAATATAAGTGCAGATATGCATAAGCTTGACGGCAGAAAGCAGATGATATGGGAAGATTATACATTTGCAGTAAAGTACGAGTCTGCACTTGAAAGCGTACCTGAGGCTGATATAAAAGAGGCAGAGCAAGAGCTTTCTGACATTACAGAAAAGCTTAATAAGTGCCATTCAGAGCATGAAGAATATAAAAATAAAAAAGCTGCTGATACAGAAAAAATTGAAAAATTCGGACATGAACTTGAAGAATTAAAAAAGCAGGCTGACGGACTTAAGAAGATAGCAGATGTATATGCAGACATATCTTGTGATTATGATAAGCTGACGTCATATAATGACAGACTTGCAAAGGCTGAACGTGCCATAATTGAGTATGCAGCATATCTTGATAAGGCAAGAGAGGAATATATTAAGGCTGGCGGCTATAAGGACAGTGCAGACAGCAGATACACAGAGCTTGTATACAACTGGGAGAATAATTTCTCTAAGTTCTGTAAGAATAATTCTGATATTTCTGACACTGATATAAGTGATAAGGAATACAGCGAAGAGGATATAAGGGAACTTATCGGACGTTTTACGGGACTTAAGGATATTCTTAATAATAAAAATGCTGACTTAACCGATAAGGAGGCTTTAAGAAGCCATCTTGAGGCAGCTATGAAAAAATGTATTGAGTCAATAGAATATCGTGGTGAAGATGTAGAAAATCTTAAGGAGCTTTATATGCAGGGAAAGCTGTCTGTGAGCAGTCAGGAAAAGCTTCGTGAGCTTTCAGATGAACTTGCAGGGCTGCAGAAGCAGTATAGCGAGGCTGACAGAGAACTTGGCATGCAGGAGGCAATGTTTAACAGACTTGAGGGAAGTGTGACATATGCAGTTTCACAGATAGAGGAGCGTTACAGCACTTATGAGGAATTCGATTGTGATAATCCGGATGAATTCGTAAAAAACAATACACTCATAGTACAGCAGCTTGAGAAAGACCTGAAGAAAGAAACGGCGGCGGGAAAGCAGCTTGAAAACGAACTTAAGAATATTGAAATATGCAGAATGGATATTGAGAGGATAATGTCGGATGCTGGAATAGATATTCCAGATGAAGAAATATTGAAAAAATCAGACATAAAACCACTTGATTATAATACCTTGAGTAAAGACTATAATAAGACTGCAAAAGAATATTCTACTATTCTTAAGCTTGAATATAAGAAGCTCGATGAGTTCGCAAAACATAAGAGTAAGCTTATAGATAACCTTAAGCAGCATAATGGTGATGACCTTGCAACACAGATAAGCCTGTCTGTTAATATGCCTAAGGATGGACAGCAGACGGCGCTTCTTATAGAGTCACTTGATGAAACCAGCGGATATATTGAGCTTGAAAAGACAAGAGTACACAAGGGTATCGAAGATATGGAAAGAATAAAAGATAACTTTGAAAACCGTTGTATACAGACCTGCAGCAACATCCGCACAGAGCTTGAAAGACTTCCTAAGCTTTCACATATAAAGATGGATAATGAGGATATATCAATAATCAGCCTTTCAATACCTTATGTTAAAGAAAGTGCATATAAGGAGAGAATGTCTAAGTATATAGATGAAACTATAGAGGCAGCAGAAGGCTTTAATGAGCAGGATGATAAGTTCAGGTACATAAGAAACAGACTTACGTGGAAAAGACTGTTCTCTGTTATAGTTACGGATATGAATTCGATAAGAATTAATCTTTATAAGAGAGAGCGTATCAAGGACCAGAGCAGATACTTAAGATATGAGGAGGCAGTCGGTTCAACAGGACAGTCACAGGGTATATATATACAGTTCCTTATAGCGATTATTAATTATATATCTAATATAAATGCGGTATCAGATGGAAGTATCACGGGTAATACTATATTTATAGATAATCCGTTTGGCGCAGCAAAAGACATATATATATGGGAGCCTATATTCAAGCTTCTGTCAGTAAACCATATACAGCTTATTGTGCCTGCAAGAGGCGCAACTCCTGCTATAACAGCAAGATTTGATGTTAATTATATATTAGGACAGAAGTTGTCTGATAATAGACAGCAGACAGTCGTTGTCGACTATTACAGCAGTGTTAAGGAACAGGAGTTAGAGTATACGCGTATGGATTATGAACAGGCAAGCTTTGACTTTATCAGTCCGAAACAACAGTAAATGGCAGTTTACAACAATACCTCACTGTGATAAAATTATACGGAGTGTTTAGAAATTTCGAGTCATTGACACAATGGAGGTCTTTAACGTGGATAAATACGAGTTTAATATAAAGTTGGAACAGATTAAAAAGCTTGCTGCAAAGAAAGAATATAAGCAGGCTGCAGATATTGCAAAAGAGATGAACTGGAACAAGATAAAGGACTGGTCAACTCTTGCAACTATAATCAATGTGCAGGAAGCTGCCGGTGATTATGACGCTCTTCCGATCTTGCCTATAACCGTAATCTTGGTGGAAGAAAGCTTATATATAAGCTTACAGAGTTTTTTATAAAAGTAGATGATTTTGAAAATGCAGAGGATTTGTATAATGAGTATGCTAAGATGTCACCTCATGATGTTAACAGATTCATACTGTATTATGACTTAAGAAGAGCACAGGGGGCACCTGATACAGAGCTTGTAGAGATACTTGAAGAGTATAAAGAGTCAGAGATAGACGAAAAGTATATGTATGAGCTTGCTAATCTTTATTATAAGACAGGACGTAAGGAGGACTGTATCAAGACTTGTGATAATCTTGTGTTATGGTTTCAGGATGGCATATATGTAGAGATGGCTGTAAAGCTTAAGGAAAAGCTGGGAGTTAATCTTTCTAATACACAGAAGAAGATACTTGTTGAGATTAATGCAAGAAAGTCAGATGAGGAAGCTAACAAGGAAAAGCTTTTTATGGAGCAGAAAGAGCTTGCGCGTCTTAAAAAGGATGAAGTGGGAGATGTTCTTGATGCTGACGATAATAAGAATACATTTAAAAAGCCGGAAACAGGTAAGAAAGCCGCTGCAAAGGCTGCAAAGGTTTCAACAGCAGGTACAAATGCAGATGATAAAGAGGTTGTTACAGCACCAAAGAATGACAATGGTAAGGTAGTTGATAAAGATACTGTAAGTATGGAAGGCGTGTCTATTGACCTTGTGCAGAATAACCAGAACAGCGCACTTAAGGATTCTATAGTAAAGGCTATAGAGAAGCAGAATGAAGTAAAGAATGAAGCCGCAGGCATATCTGCTAAAGATACAGGATTAACAGGTATAGCAGGTGACGGTGCTGATGATGGTTTCTCAGATAATGTAAATAAAGCTTCATTATCTTTAAAGGAGCTTATAGAAAGTGCCAAAAAGAAGATAGAAAACAACTGCGAAAAGATAACAAGAGAAGATGAAGAAGAGGCAAGAATAGCAGCAAAGAAGCGTATGGATGAGAAGGCAGAGACTATGGATATAGAGGTAGCTGTGCCTAACTATAGTATGTATGATACGCACAATCTTCAGGAAGAACTTGCGCAGAATGTAAAGAACTTGTTTAAGGATGAGCAGGAGGAAACATTCCGACCACCTTTTGAAAGAAATGCAGTTAATGCACAGGCGGCTGATACATACAGACCATCTGGTGCGGATGAGGTTGTGCAGGATGATGGACAGATAGAAGGCCAGTTAAGCATAAGTGACTGGATGCAGACTGTCAGGGAAGAAAAGTATGGAAAGCAGGATACAAGAGAGTTTTCTAAGGTAGAGCTTGAACGTCTGCTTGATGAGAAGGATGAAAAGAGTCAGGCTTATGAGCGTATAATTGCCAAGAAGAAGGAAGAAGCACTAAAGAAGGGTGATAAGTTCGATGAGGCAGAAGCTAAGAGAGCCGCAGAAGCAGAAGTACTGCTTGACTCAGTAAAGAGAGACCTGTCTATGAGAACAGGAAAGGCAGCATTTATACTTGAGCAGAACACTAAAAATGCTATTAAAAAAGCAGAGGAAAATGTTATACAGCAGCCTGAAAATGAGGCTATAGATGCAGCGTTTTCACAGGATATGCAGGAAATAACTGCTCCTTCGGATACAGCACAGGATGTAGAATTCAATAATGTGGAAGCTACTGAGGAGATGACACTTGACACAGCACAGTTTGCTCCTGTGACAGATGAATTACTTAAAGCTTATGTGAATAAGTTAGGTGATGATACTCTTAAGAATATTTCAGATGACAGTGTATCAATACAGCAGCAGGAAACAGCAGCTTACTTAGTATCAGAATCTAATACTTCTGATTATGATAATACTGAGGATGATGAGGAAGTACAGGAGAAGAAGCTTTCAGGTGAGCTTGCAAAGATATTCAGAAAGTACAGAGAAATGCCGGGACTTGAGAGCCAGCTTGTTGAGCTGTTTGAGTCGCTTGACAGTGAAATGAATATGAATACTTCATCAACAGGTAATATTCTTATCTCTGGCAATTCAAGCTCGGATAAGACAGACCTTGCAAGAACAATAGTAAGAGCTATTAATTATGTATATCCACAGAAGCCAAAGAAGATAGCAAAGACATCTGGTGAGAGTATCAACCAGAGAGGTATCACAAAAGCTATGGGTAAGCTTAAGGGAACTGCTCTTATCGTAGAAGGCGCAGGAACTATACAGCCTAAGAGAATTAATGAGATTATTGAATGCATGAATCAGGTTACAGACAGAATGATAGTTATATTCGAAGACTCTGATGCAGAGATGAATGTACTTCTTAACTTCAATCCTGAACTTACGAAGACATTTAATCATAAGATAACTCTTAAGCAGTATAATGTTAATGAGCTTGTTGAGATGGCAAAGAGATTTGCAAGAAAGAGGCAGTACGAGGTTGATGATGATGCACTTCTTGAACTGTACTTAAAGATAGATAAGCTTCACAATATGAATGATAATATCAAGCTTGACGATATCAAGGAGATTATTAACAAGGCTATTGCGAATTCAGAGAAGCGTGCATCAAGAAAGTTCTTCGGTGGTCTTAAGAAGAAGCGCAGTGACAACGGGGATGTAATATTCCTTACAGAAGCGGACTTTAAGGACTGATGACGGATTAAGACAGTAATATTAATGGTAATTATCATAAAAGGTTTTTTCTGCCTGATATTGATAATATACATATGTACTGTTATTATAGCAATATGTAGGACCTGTGTCTGTGCGCACCTGACACAGGCCCGTTATAAAAAATGTGTGCAGAAATGAGGATTAATATGAATATTGAAGAAATGTCAGTAAATGCAATAAGAGTGTTATCTGCTGATGCTATCCAGAAGGCTAATTCAGGACATCCGGGATTACCACTTGGAACAGCACCTATAGCTTATGAGTTATTTTCAAAGCATATGAATTATAACCCACAAAATCCTGAATGGGTAAACAGGGACAGATTTGTTCTTTCTGGTGGACATGGTTCTATGTTACTGTATTCTTTATTCCATCTTTTTGGAATAGGTAATCTTTCACTTGATGAAGTAAAGAACTTCAGACAGTTTGGTTCTTTAACACCGGGACATCCGGAATATGGACATACTGTAGGTGTTGAGGCGACAACAGGTCCTTTAGGACAGGGTATGGCTATGGCAGTTGGTATGGCTATGGCAGAAGCACATCTTGAAGCAGTATTTAACAAGGAAGGTTATCCGGTAGTTGACCATTATACATATGTTCTTGGTGGTGACGGATGTATGATGGAGGGTATCTCATCTGAGTGCTTTTCACTTGCTGGTACACTTGGACTTTCTAAGCTTATTGTATTTTATGATTCTAACAATATTTCAATAGAGGGAAGCACAGACATAGCATTTACAGAAGATGTTATGACAAGATTTAAGGCATTCGGCTTCCAGACAATAGAAGTTGAGGACGGTAACGACCTCGAAGCTATCGGAAAGGCTATAGAAGAAGCAAAGGCTGATAAGACACGTCCTTCACTTATCAAGGTTAATACACTTATCGGTTACGGCTGCCCAGCCAAGCAGGGTAAGGCAAGTGCACACGGTGAGCCTCTTGGTGTTGATAATGTTGCAGCACTTAAGGAAAATATTGGCTGGCCTTGCAAGGGTGACTTTGAAGTTCCACAGGAAGTATATGACCACTACAAGGAGCTTGCAGCTAATATGGCTAAGGCAGAGGATAAGTGGAATGAACTTTTTGCTTCATATGTAGAGAAGTATCCAGAAATGAAAGAGTTATGGGATAACTACTTTGACGGATATGATATGTCCGATTTATTCAATTCTGAGGAGTACTGGGCTAAGGGTGACAAGCCTGAAGCAACAAGAAGCACAAGCGGAACTATTCTTAATATGATAAAGAAGGCTATGCCTAATCTTATAGGTGGTTCAGCAGACCTTGCACCATCTAATAAGACTAATATGAAGGATGCAGGAGATTTCTCAAAGGATAATTATGCAGGCAGCAATCTTCACTTTGGTGTAAGAGAGCAGGCTATGGCAGCTATTGGTAATGGTCTTATGCTTCACGGAGGTCTCAAGGCATTTGTTGCTACATTCTTTGTATTCAGTGATTATGTTAAGCCAATGGCAAGACTTACATCACTTATGAAGCTTCCATTAACATATGTATTCACACACGACAGTATCGGTGTAGGTGAAGACGGCCCAACACATGAACCTGTTGAGCAGCTTGCAGCGTTCCGTTCACTTCCAGATTTCACAGTATTCAGACCTTGTGACAGAACAGAAACAGCAGCAGCATGGATGTATGCAGTTGAAAATGAATGTGGTCCTACAGGTCTTGTGCTTACAAGACAAAATCTTCCACAGATGGCAGGTTCATCAAAGGATGCACTTAAGGGTGGTTATGTAATCGCTGAGTCAGAAAAGGCTGTTCCAGATGCTATTATCATCGCAAGCGGTTCTGAGGTAAGCCTTGCAGTTGAAGCAAAGGAAGAACTTAAGAAGGATGGCATAGATGTAAGAGTTGTAAGTATGCCAAGTATGGAACTTTTCGATAAGCAGTCAGCAGAATATAAGGAAAGTGTACTTCCAAATGCTGTAAGAAAGAGAGTTGCAGTTGAGGCACTTTCTGACTTTGGCTGGTATAAGTATGTAGGTCTTGACGGAAAGGTTATTGCTATGGAGGGCTTCGGCGCTTCAGGTCCTGCCGCTACATTATTTGAACATTTCGGATTTACAGTTGATAATGTTGTTAAGACTGTTAAAGAAATTATGTAAAAATCGGACATTTATAATAATGGATATATAAAACCCCCGGGTTAACCATAACAGGTTAATCTGAGGGTTTAACTAATATCTGTATGTTGCAGGATTGTTTTATCAATGTCTTAGTTATCTGGAACTTTAATTAATAATCAGATATATTGTACGCCTCATCAATGATTATGGAACAGCCTGTACGGATATTATTAAGTATGGTAATCATTGCTGACTGCGGAACGGAAACACATCCATATGTAGGGTTTCCGTTAGAACAGTGCAGAAATATGGCACTTCCGGCACCCTTAACGCAGGAGGTATTATAGTCAATAGCGATAGCATAGGCATAAGGAACAGGGTAGTCAATAATGTGTTCTGCACTTGACCAGTCCGGAGTTGTCGTGTTTGTTGTAACAAATCTGTTGTACCAGTCAGATGAAGGGTCATCCACCCAATAATAGGATGAGTCTACCTGTGTGTAGGGAAGTGCTGTACCTGGGTTGCTATTTACACCGAAAGCAATGTTCAGGCTGTATATCCCGCTAGGCGTAATATGTGCATATTCGCTTGCATTACCAACTCCGTCAACGCCGACATAACCATTGGTATCAACAATAGTTTCCCATGTGTCATCATTATTTTTATTATACATGGCTACATTGGCGTAAGAGCCATTGGCAGCCACAATTATAAGCTGGTTATTATATGAGGAAGCTGAAAGGTTATTAATCCATGCATTGGGATTAGTATATTCAGGCTGACTGTCGTTATCGGAAGATGAGCTGCCGTCTGTACCATAGATGTCAGTTTCAGATGGACTATCATCAAAAGAATTATCTGAAGAGCCAGAATTATCAAGATATAAAGCTTCTTCTGTCGGGTCATAATTATCAGAGTTATTACTATCAGAGCCATCATCAGAGCTGTTAATATCAGCGTCATCATCCGGGTTGTTAATATCAGTGTCATCATCAGAGTCATAATCTGTAAAAGCAGTGTCATCAAAGGAAGTATAATCGGACGATATATCCGGAAAATCCCAGTCATCATAAGTGTCCGCGTAAAAACCATCTCCGCGGATAGAAAAAACAGTACAGTTATCATTATTAGCAGATAAGTAACTATCTTTATCAGCCTTGTCAACAGCCGTATTCATGGCATGAGAACTTCCACAGCCCGTTATAAAAAGCCCTGCTGTAAGTACGGCAGCAGTTGTCATATATTTTATATGTTTAAAACAATTAATGTGATTAGACCTGTCAGATGTGTCAGAATGTATAATTTTCATTATATCACCTCCGTGTATATTTATTTATATTATAGTGCGATAAAACAGATAATTAAAGGTGGAAAATGCTTTTTATAAAACAATCTTTTGCTTAGGCATAAAAGTAAGATATGTCCAGTATATTAGAGGAGTAGTGCGAAAATACATTTGCAATTTAATGCAAATGTAAAAAATAAAACTCATTTTCTGAAAGAAAAATAAAATACATATAAAATACAATAAATTATGTCATATTTGCTTGAAATTATGAAGAAAGAGGTATATACT
>OOBY01000980.1_pt1 | contig 12160 bp, 9 predicted proteins | sample 1671751 | NCBI WGS metagenome assembly OOBY01 (sample SAMN06348189, study PRJEB24527) | human gut metagenome | biome: human gut; feature: ankylosing spondylitis patient; material: feces | host: Homo sapiens | place: China | collected 2015-10
GAAGGAAAGATGAGGGAATGGCTTGTTTACTCTGCCGCCACGTCGATGGCGCGTTCGGACAGTTCCGCGGGGACGGTCAAGCCGTATGCCGCCAGCGCATCGGGGTTGACGTACAGGTACGAATTGCTGATGGTCTCGTAGGGGATATCCTCGGCGCTTTCGCCGCGCAGGACGCGCGCCGCCATGCGGCCGGTCTGACGACCAAGTTCGGTATACTCGATACCTTCGGACGCAACGCAGCCGTTGATGACCTGCTCAATTTCGCTGCCGAACACGGGCTTGCCGTATTCTTCGGACTTCTCCAGCACAACGGCGAGGTAGCTGACGACGGTGTTGTCGGTCAGGTTCGTGGTGCAATCCACCTGCGGGAGCAGTGCGTCAAGCGCCATCGGGAGGTCGGCACCGGTGGAAATGCCTTTGTCGATGATTTCAAAGCCGTAGTTCGGGGCAAGTTCCTTGTAGAGGGCGAGGGTCGCGTCGCTGTTTGTTTCGCTCGTCGTGTGCAGGATGCCGATCTTCGTTGCATTGGGCATCAACGCGCGGATGAGCTTCAGCTGGGCTTCCACAGGCAGCGCGTCGCTCGTGCCGGTGATGTTGCCGGGGTTCTTGCCGTCGGCGCCGGCGAGCATGGCGCTGACCGGGTCGGACACGGCAGTGTAGATGACCGGGATGCCCGCATCCTCCGCGGCGTTGAAGGCAGCCATCGCCGCCGGGGTCGCAATGGCGCAGATCATGTCGTACTTGCCCGCCATCACGTCGGCAATCTGGGCAGAAATGGCGGTGTCCGCCTGCGCGTTCTGAACGTCAAACACAACGTTTTCGCCTTCGACGAAGCCTTCTTCGGCAAGACCTTCGATGAAACCGATGCGGCAGTTGTCGAGCGATCCGTGTTCGGCGAACTGAATGATGCCGATGTGAATCACCTCGTCCGCAAGGGCGGTCGCGCCCAGCAGGAGGAACAGGGCAGTCAGCAGGGCAGTCAGCTTCTTCATCATAATGGGGTACCTTCCTTTCCTAAGTCGTCGTTTTTTATTGGAACAAAAAACGCCCCAGTCGTTTCCGACTGAGGCGGTATTCCCGCGGTGCCACTCAGCTTCGCTTTTCTGTACGAAAAGCGCACTCATCCGCATACACTTGATATGCGCTGCCATGATAACGGGTGCAGATTCCCGTTCTGCCCTACGATGCGGCTGATGGAAAGCAATCGCATCCGCATGTCTCCATGCATCCGCCCTTACGCCCTGCGCCCTTGCTCTCCCAACTCCCCACCTTGGGGCAAACCCTCCGGAGCCCATTCGCTGCTGCCGTCCGCGCCGCCGTCCCACTATCAGCGACTCCCTGTGCCGGACTGAGAAGCAGGTACTCTTCTCCGTCACCGGTTTATGCGACAATCATACACGCAATTTGCGCGCTTGTCAAGCCCTTTTTGCTGTTTTTGTATTGTTTTTTGGCTGTTCTCCCCATTGATTTTCGGCATATAATAGAAGGAACTTGCGCGGAAAGGGAAAATGTGCTATGATGGGAAAAAGAAGCGAAAGGAAAATGCGCATGACGAACGAAGCCGAAGCAGCGATTCGGGCGCTGCAAGGGGCGTCGGAGAACGCGGAAGAGGCGCTCTGGCGCGCGGTGGTGGCGTGTCAGGGGATGCCGTTTCGCACCGCGACGGGGCTGCCGTTCACCTACTGCCTGAAAATCGGGCAGAACGGGCAGCCGAACCGCGAACTGCTCATCGACCGGCGCGAGAAGAGCAAGACACTCTCGTGGAGCAGTGTCTGTCTGGCATTCCGGCGCGCACGGGAAATTGGGTATGCCGACCGCCCGAAGGCGCTGGGGGATATCCGCGGCGTGAGCTATGTGTACCCGCTGATGTGGCGGTTCGGGGTGCTGCGCGTGCCGGAAATCGTGGAGAAAAACATGTCGCTCACCCTCGAATTTGGGTTCTTTCGCGATTTGAAGGAGGCGGAAACCATGAATCAGCTGATGCGGACAACCCCGGAAGAAATGGGGCTGCACAGCCGGAACATCCTGAAGCTGCTGGAGCGGCTGGAAAAAGAGAACATCAGCGTTGTCAGCATGATGCTGCTGCGCCATAATCAGGTGCTGTACGAAGCATATTGGCCGCCCTACACGCAGGAGCAGCTGCGCACTGTCTATTCCTTGAGCAAAACGTTCACGGCCATGGCGATTGGCATCGCGGCGGGCGAGGGGAAAATCCGCCTGGATGAGCGCATTGTCGATTTGTTCCCGGAGCAGGCGAAGAACGCGCCCGATTCGCCGCAGCTGCAAATGCTCACGATTCGGCATCTGCTGATGATGTCAACGGGGCAGGGAAGCGAGCCGTTCCATCAGGAAAATGCGTGGGATGACGCGATTTCGGCGTTCCTGCGCGAGCCTTTCGTGGATACACCCGGTGAAACTTTCCGTTACAATACGGGCGCGACGTATATGCTGTCTGCCGCCCTCAAACAGCGCGGCATCGACCTTGAAGAGTACCTGCGCGAGAAACTGCTTACGCCGATGGGCATCACCGGAACGCGGTGGATTCGCGATCCGAACGGCATCTGCACGGGCGGCTTCGGCTTTTCCCTGCACCCGGAGGATATTGCTAAACTCGGCATTCTGCTGATGCAATCCGGGCGCTGGAAGGGGCAGCAGCTTGTGCCGGAATGGTATGTCCGCGAGGCGACGACGCGGCAAATCAGCAGCGGCGACGACTCGAACAGCGACTGGGCGCAGGGTTACGGCTACCAGATTTGGCAGTGCCGGCACGGGGCGTTCCGCGCGGACGGCATGTACGGGCAGTTCTGCGTCGTGCATCCGGCGACGGACACCATTCTGGTCACGAACTGCATCACGCAGAACATGGGCGGCGTGCTGAATGCGTACTTCGACGAAGTGCTGATGAAGTACAAATCGGATGCTGTTGTGGATGAACCAGAGGTTACGGAGCAACTGCGCCAAAAGACGGCGAACCTGCGCTACGAACGCGATTTGCCGGAGGACGACGGCAGTGACATTCCGCCGGAATACCTGAACTTGGATGCGCCGAACGTCTGGATGCGCCTGACGCTGGACGGCGATATGCTGACAATGCGGAATACGCAGGGGCAGCTGCTCGTCACTGCCGGGCGCGGCAAGTGGCACACGATTCACCGCGCTGTGCACTGCGAACCCTTCTTCACGCGCGATAAAGCCGATACGCCGGCGTTGGGGGCATGGGGGATGAAGGACGGCAGGCTGACGGTGAAAATCTTCGAGCCGGAGATGGTGGAGGAGGACACGCTGACGGTGGAAAAGACGGAACGCGGCGTCCGTGTACAGATGAGAATCACCACGACGGGCGACGAAAGGGTGCTCCTTGACCGGACTGTTTCGTAACTGATGGGTAATACTATTTCTAAATTCACTTGCACCATCTGCTCGCGCATTTTGGCGCATTCTCATTTGGGAATAGTATAAACAGAAACGCGACTGATTCGAGTGTGAAGCAGTCGCGTTTTGGTTTAGGATTGTGTGAAATTGCGCATTTTCATCGGCACAACCGCCCGGTAGAGGGTCAGATATGCCTTGCGGAGCGGCTTCATGCCCTGCCAGAGCGCCTGATACGCCTGCCGAAGCGCCTGCGTGTCGCTGGGCAGCAAGTCCGCGCGGGCATAGAACGCCAGCGTCTCGATTTCCCCGACGACGGCCAGCGCACCCTGTGCGTGAACGGCTTCGTCCGCGCGCTGGAAGAACTGCTGCGGCGTTTCGCTGCGTCCGCGCCGCAAGCCTGCCATCCGCAGGGCATCGTGCGTCGCCTGCATCCACACCATGCAGCGTGCGCTTTCATCCTTCGCCTGCTTGTCGCGCGTGGTCGGCAGTGTCCACCAAATGCGCCCGCCAGCCGCCGCCATCAGCGCAAGCAGAATCAGCAGCAGCCACGGAACGTCCGGCGGTGGATTGTCCGGCGGCGCCGGTGCGGGTTCAGGGGTATTCGTCGGCAGATTCGCTTCCGGCGAGGGCGACGGTGCGGGGGATGGCGTGCTGGTCGGTTCGTGTGAAGCCGATGAGTCATCCATCTCCGGCGAAGGCGAGGGTGTTGGCGACGGCGACGGGGAGGGCGAGGGAGACGGCGAAACCGATGGCGTAGGCAGATCATCCGGCTGGTTGGGCGCGGACGAGGCGTTCTGCGTGGATGTCCACGGCGTTGCGTCGAACGTCACCCAGCCCACGCCCCGAAAGTAGATTTCCGTCCACGCGTGGGCGCTTGTGCCGGTCACGACCGTCTGCCCTGATGCGTCCACATCCGCCACGAAGCCTTCCACATACCGCGCGGGCAGCCCGACCATGCGGCACAGCACCGTCATGGCGGACGCGAAGTGCGTGCAGTAGCCTTCGCGCGTCATCAGCAGGAAAGTCGAAACGAAATCGAGGTTCGACGCCTGTTCGGGAATATCCAGCGAATAGCGGCAGTACGCCTGCAAATACGACTGGATGCTGCGCGCCATTTCGTAGGGTGAATCGGCGCTTCCAGCGGCATTGCGCGCGAAGTCGAACAGGCGCTGTTCGAGGTGACCGGGCAGCCCGGTGTACAGCTTGCGGATGTCCTCGTACTGGGCGTCGGTCAGCTGCGCGCCCGCATCAATCAGCTCCGCCAAGCCGCTCTGCCCGGCGGTCAAATCAACATACGTCGCTGTCCATGTGTCGCCGGAGGTTAAATTCCGCGTCGCGAAAATCTCGCTGCCCGCGTTGAAATACGGAACGATGCCGCTGCCCACGGACAATTCGCGGATGCGCTGCGGCACAAACAGGCTGCTTGCGCTGTCCGACAGCATGGTGACGGTGACGGTCTTTGTTGGCAGATTCGCCGCGATTGTCTCGTTCGGCAGCGTCAGGTCGAATGTCTGGGAGCGCAGATTCTGCCAGCGCGGGCTGCTCCACAGGTAGCGCCGCCCGCCTGTTTCGTCAATCCACATGCTGCCTGTGTATGAACTTTTGGTTACGGCACGCAGGTAAATTCGCCCGCTGCCGCTCACGCGAAGAACGGGGCGTTCGCTGGGGGTCGCCGCGCCGCCAAGCTGCGTCGGCCCTTGAGGATAGTACCCCTGCGAGGCAATGGAAAACACGTCGCGCGCGCTGGTGAAGAAAAGGTAGTCATAAATTTTCTGGCGCAGGGCATCCGCTGCTTCCTTCATCGGCTGAACGGTGATGCCGCCGATGGCAACGCCTGTGAAGCTCAGCAGAACGACAACAAGCGTCAGCGGCAGCACGCGCGTGACGGAAATTTCGTCGTACCCGGACACCATCAGCAGCGCAATACACGGGATGATGGCGGGCAGCAAGCCCCACAGCGCGTCCGGGCGATTGCCCAGCCAGAGCAGCAGCGCCATCAGCAGCACCGTTGCCAGCGCCGGATATGCGCCCACGCGGCGGCTGGTCAGCCCATAGCCGATGAAACCGCAAGTTACGCCGAGAATCGCCGCAAAAGGTCGCGCGACAAGCGGAAGCGCCGCCGTCAGCCCCGAAAAATGCAGCAGCAGCGCCCGAACGACCTCAACCGCGTCCGCCGCGCCGCCTGCAATCAGCCATACAATCACGCCCGCCGCGGTGATGCCCGCTGCGAGCACTTTTCCGCCGGGGCGCGTCCGCAGGATGGACAGCAGTGCAATCACCGGCAGGCTTGTCCCCAGCGCAAGCGCCCAGAGCGACGATTCGCCCGTGACGCACAAAAGCGTCAGGATGAGTCCCGACGCCATCAAAAGTGCCAGAATCCCGCGCGAAACCGCGCTGCGCAATTCCTTTGGCAGAGCAGACACCTCCTCACCATGTTTGTTTGGAAGAAATCAACCAGTTTCGTCCAACTGTCCGCACAGGCACGGTTGGACTCCTTTGGGTATTTTGCTTCCATCGTCATCATTTTCGCCAGCAGACGCTGCGTCACTTCGGGTGATTTTCCATTCGCGCACAGCAGCGTATACGCCGCGCCCCTCGCCGCTTCCTCCAACGGGGATGACGGCTTTCTCCGACGGCGTTTCGCGCTCGTAGAATGTCCCCAGAAAACCCTCTTTTTCCAAGGTGCAGTATTGCATGGCGAAATCCCCTGCTTGCGAGAAAGACAAGCTATGTCTGGAAGACAGGCAATCCGGTCGCGCCCATCGTTGCCCCAAACCCCACAAGGGAGCTCCGCCCCTTGACCCCGCAAGGGGGATTCCCCCTTGACCCTTTTTTTGCCGCCCGGCTTGAGTGCTTTTCCCTACGCTTTGGGTTAAGCGGCTTTTTTCGCCTTTACAGCGGCAAAGGCTTCACATACCCCACCTCTACCCCAACTTCCTGCAGCTTCAAAATCATCGGCATCAGCCGCGCGTCCTCCGGCGTCTGTGTTACCAGATACAGCCGCACATTCGGCCCCATCCTCCGCATTGACAGCATCACATCCACCATCTGACTATCCAAATGCGCTGTAATCACCAACGTACACCCAACCTTCCGCATCCGCCGCATTTCCAGCAGCAGCACCTTCGCGAAAGGCTCCGGATTGCTGAAATCCGCGCGTGCAAGGTTCTCCAGCAGCATTTTCAGCCCCATGTCCTTGTCCAGCTCCACCGGGTGCGCGCCGGGCAACGGCAGCCGCGCCGGATGCTCGGCTTTCGCTGCCTGTACCATCACCGACGCGGCGGTTTCAATCAGCGCGTCGCGCAGGTCGGCGTCTTCCTCCGAATCGGCCTGCTTCGGCGGTTCGGCGCAGTCCAGCAGGACGAGCGCGTCCGGCTGAACGGGGTCTTCAAAGCGGCGGACGAGCGCCTCCTGCTTGCGGGCGGATAACTTCCAGTGGATTTTCTTCATCGGGTCGCCGGGCTGATAGGTGCGCACGTCGGTGGGGTTCGTCACGTCCTCGGAGGCGCGCGCCATGGCTTCTGTGCCCATTTCGCCGGAGGACAGGCGGAGCGGCGCGATGTCGAACAGCTGCGGCAGCACGAGCAGTTCCCCGCCGTCCATATTCGGCTTCTGGCGAATCGTGCATACGCCAAAGAAGTCCGACAGCATCACGCTCTGCACGCCGGGGTGAATCGCGCCGACGTGCGCGGCATGGAAGGTAAGCTCCAGCGCCTGTGACCGCCCCGGACGGAGCTGCATCATCTGCGTACCGCTGGCAGTGCTGTTCGCGCCGTTGACGCCGGAGAGTTCCAGCCACATCGGGGCAAGCGGAATCCAACCGCGCCGCTTGACCTGCACGTTCAGCGTCACATCCTCGCCGCGCTGCACCCGCTCGGTGGAGGCGCGGGAGGATACTTCCAGCGTGGCGGATGCGCGGAACACGCCGTAAATCCCGCTCAGGCACAGCAGCGCAATCAGCAGCGCGGGCATCAGGAAAACGGGACTGCCGGTGGAGAACGCCGCCGTCAGCAGTGTCAGCGTGACGAGAATGGGCAGCGTCAAATGCAGCGTCACCTGCCGCGCCGGACGGGGTTCTGCCTGCTTCATGGCGCTCACAGCTTCACCGGCACGGGCGTATTCTGAATGATGCGCCGGACGACACTTTCCGGCGTCACGCCCTTCATGCGCGCTTCGGGGCTGAGCACGAGGCGGTGCGAAAGCACTTGCACCGCCATGTGCTGCACGTCTTCCGGCACAATGTAGTCGCGCCCGGCGAGCAGCGCGCACGCCTGCGCCCCGTGGATGAGGGCAATGGCGGCGCGGGTGGATGCGCCCAGCTGCAAGGCGGCATCCTGACGGGTGGCGGCGGCAATGGTTGCCACATACGAGCGAACCTCCGGCGAGCAGTAAATCTGCGTGACCATTTCCTGCATGGCGATAACATCCGCCGCCGAGCAGACGGGAGAAAGCGTCGCCATCGGCTTCACCACGCCGGAATAGCGTTCCAGCACGTCCATCTCCTGCTCAATCGTCGGATAGCCGATGGACAGGCGCAGGAAAAAGCGATCCATCTGCGCTTCCGGCAGGGGATATGTGCCCACAAATTCGCCCGGATTCTGCGTTGCCAGCACGATAAAGGGCTGCGGCACGGGGTGCGTCACGCCATCCACCGTCACCTGCTGCTCTTCCATCACTTCCAGCAGGGCGGACTGCGTTTTCGGGCTGGTGCGGTTGATTTCGTCCGCCAGCACCACCTGACTCATCACCGAGCCTTCGCGGTATTCCGTTTCGCCGGTCTTGAAGTTGACCAGCGTGTAGCCTGTCACGTCGGAGGGCATCAGGTCGGGGGTGAACTGAATGCGCCGGAACGTGCAGTCCAGCGATTTCGCCAGGGCGCTGGCGAGCGTCGTCTTGCCCACGCCCGGCACGTCCTCAATCAGCACATGCCCCCGGCACAACAGCGCAATCAGCGCATATTCGATAACTTCCTGCTTGCCCACGATAACGGTGCTGATATTGTTCATCAGCCTTTGAATCATTTGCCGCGGCTGCATACTGCGCCTCCTCTTTGTTGATTCCTCCATCAGTATACCCGTTTTCGGCGGATATTGCAAGCAAAGGGCGCTGTTTTTACATTTGCGCGCCGCGGAGAGAGAATGAATTTTCAACGCTCGTTTATCTTTCTGCTGAATGCTTGACACGGTCAAGGTTTTATGCTATGCTTCGTATTTGTTGATATTCCCGGCATTTTGCCGCATTATGGGAGGAAAGCATGATTCGCATCGTCACCGAATCCATGTCCGATTTTACGCAGGAGGAAGCCAAGGCCGCTGATCTCATCGTGATGCCGCTGCCGATTCGCTTCGGCATGGAGGAATACTGGGATGACGGCGTATCCCTGACGCAGGATGATTTTTATGCGCGCCTGCGGGTTGCCAAGGAACTGCCCAAGACCAGCCAGGTGCCGGTGGAACATTACCGCAAGTGCTTCAACCGTCTGCTGGAGAATCCGGAGGACGAAGTGCTGGTGATAACCGGCTCGTCGAAGCTGTCCGGGTGCTACCAGTCGGCGTGCATTGCGCGTGAGGCGTGCCACGACCCGGCGCGCGTGACGGTGCTGGATTCGCTCAACGCGACGTGCGCGGAGTACATGCTCGTCGATCAGGCGCTGCGCTATCGCCGCGAGGGAGTCAGCGACATGCCGACCATGCTGGCGAAGCTGCGCGATGTGATGGCGCACTACAAAATCATCGGCATGGCGGCTGACCTCAAATATCTCGTCATGGGCGGACGACTTTCGCCTTTGGTGGGCAAGCTGGGCAACCGCCTGAGCATCAAGCCGACGCTGAAGATTGAGGACGGCATCGTCAGCAAGGCGGGCATGGTGCACGGAATGGCGAAGGGGCGCGCGTGGTACATCGAGCAGCTGAAGGAGTGTCCGCCCGATCCGGACGTTCCGGTCTATATCGGCGGTGCGGACTGCCCGGAGACGGTTGCGCTCATCAAGTCGCAGATTGAAGCGGCGAATCTTGGCATTCAGGACATCCGCTGCGTCAAAATCGGGTGCCTGATTGGCACATACGTTGGCCCTGAACTGACGCTCGTTGCGTGGAAGCGGAAGTAATCAAAACGGCAGCTCTCCCCAAATCGCGGGAAGGCTGCCGTTTCTTTATCTGAATCTGCACAGCGCAACGTGCAAATCCACCGTCACATGCGCATCTGCCCTTTGCGCCAGCGCATCCTTTTCTGCCGCCGACAAATCGTGATTCAGCGGCGTCATGCGCACGAAATCACCCCATAATTCCGGCGAAACGGGCAGCGTCTCATGTACCCGCACCGATTTTACCAACTGCGCCTTCTCCCGCAGGTACGCATCCACTTGCCCTTCCTCGTAGGCGGACATGCCCCGCGCCGCGCGAATCTCCCGCAAATAGTCCTGCCCCGGATAGACCTTCACCAGCATGCCGTCCGGGGATAATACGCGACGGAACTCGTCGTAATTCGCGGGGGTCAGCACATCCAGCACGGCGGAAAACGTGCCATCCGCAAAAGGCAGGTGGCGCAAATCCCCCACGCACCAGACGGCTTGGCAGGGCTGGTTGGTTGCTTGCAGAATCGCGTCCCGACTGATGTCGATGCCCGCACCGATGCTGTCGGTTCGGCGTGTCAGCAGGGCGTTCAGGTACCAGCCTTCGCCGCAGCCCGCGTCCAGCAGCTTTTGTGGCGCATCCGGCAGCAGCGCGTCGATGGCGTCCGCGACCGGCTGATAGCACCCCGCCGCGAACACGCGCTCACGGGCGGCAAACAGCGCCGCGTCATAGAATGTATCCGCCTGCGCCGAAAGCAGATTAACGCACCCGCGCCGGTTCACATTTATGGCGTGGGCGCCCGCGCAAATTAAATTGTCGCCCTGCCGGGAAAGCAGCTGGCGGCAGACAGGGCAAATCAGCCCGTGCAGGTCAGAAACGGCGGCAAACAGCTTTTCGCGCTTGGAAAGCATCGCAAAATCCTCCTTGATATGCTGGACAAATAGGTCAAAGGGGTGTACAATATGCCTGAAATCCATCAGGAAAGGATGAGGAATATGTCTCGAATCGAAACCGTACGCGCTGCGATGATGCAGGCAATGAAGGAGCACGACAAGGAACGCAAGGAAGCGCTGTCGCTGCTGCTGTCCGCGCTGAAAAACAAGGCGATTGACAAGCGCGCCGACCTCACGGAGGACGAAGAGAACGCCGTCGTCCTGCGCGAAATCAAGCAGTGTCAGGAATCCATTGAGCAGGCGAACGGCCGTGAGGATATTATCGCGGAAAACACGCTGCGCATGAAGGTATATCAGGAGTTCGCGCCGAAGATGATGTCCGAGGACGAGGTGGAGGCGGAAGTGACCGCTGTGCTGGCGGAACTGGGGCTGGATGCGCCGACCGCGAAGCAGAAGGGGCTTATCATGAAAACGCTCATGCCGCGCGTGAAGGGCAAGGCAGACGGCGCGCTGGTGCAGAATGTGCTTGCGCGGCATCTTGCGTAAGTCATTATACCAGAAATCGAAATCAAAGAAAAGGGGGAGCAGCCCGCATGAGCTGCTCCCTTTTCGATTGGGTTAAGGCACTACCGCACAATTCGTCGGCAGCGCTGGCGATGCCTTTTCTGCCATCTGCTTCTTGCAGAAATCTCGATTTACCTCCAGTAAACCTTCGATTTCTGCAATCGCATCTGACAAAAAAATGCATTCGCCATCGCACCAACTCATTTGTGCGGTATTGCCTTAATAGCATCAGCTGTTCGCCGCCAGCGTAATCACCGTTTCCGCCGTTTTCGCGCCCACCACGTCGCCCCTGCAAGGCTCAAACGCAACCGTGCGCGTGCCGCTGCCCGCGTCCGTGAAGGACAGCTTGTAGGTCATCGTCCCGTCCGTTACGTCGTAGATGTAGCGGTTCACGCTGCCGTCAATGTACACGCGGATGCTCGTCGTGTTTTTGACCGTCATGGTGAAGGTGATTTCCTCGTTCAGCGCCGCCGTCGTTTTGTCCGCGCTGATGGCGGAAATCGTCGGCGCAGGTTCGGTCGGTTCGCTCGTGTCGCGGCGCGGCGGGTTCGTCGCGTCGATGAACGACGCGGCAGGCGCGGAAGCCTTCACCGTCGAGCCGCCCTTCGTCACGCTGATTGTTCCCGCCGTCAAGCCACTCGCCGTTGCCGTAACCTTCATCGTTCCGGATGCGCCGTCGTGCTTCACCACGCAAAGGCACTTGCCGCTGAATGCGGCGTGCGTGCTGCCGGAGAGCTTTTCCACATTCGCGCCGTGACCGTTGTCCGTGCCGATAATCGTTCCGCCCATGACCGTGAAGGTCACGCTGTTGTCAGCGTTCGGGCAGAGCGTGCCGTTCTTGTCCAGTACGTCGCAGGTGATGTAGACCAAATCATCCGACGCGATACTGACCGCCGTCTTGTCGCTGGAAAGCGCCAGTTTCGCGGGCGTTCCCGCCGTGTATTGAATGTCCTGCGCAATCAGGTTGCCGGAAGCGTCGTAACCATTCGCAACCAGCGTTCCCGCCGCGTATGCCACCGTGTAGGCGTACTGATTCTTCGTCCCGCGCTGCGAAAGCGCCTTTTTGCCCAGCGACGTTCCGTTCAGGAAGAGTTCAACCGACGCGCAGTTCGAGTACAGCCATACGTCGATATTGCCGGATTCGTGCGTCCAGTGCGGCAGCATGTGAATCATCGGGCGGCTGTCCCACATGGACTGGTACATGAAGTAAATGTCCTTCGGGAATCCGCAAGTGTCCACAATGCCGAAATAGCTTGATTT
>OOBY01000991.1_pt1 | contig 11999 bp, 11 predicted proteins | sample 1671751 | NCBI WGS metagenome assembly OOBY01 (sample SAMN06348189, study PRJEB24527) | human gut metagenome | biome: human gut; feature: ankylosing spondylitis patient; material: feces | host: Homo sapiens | place: China | collected 2015-10
GGGGGGATTTGTCTATTGGGCGGACTGGTCCAGGCGGGTGAGCAGGCGCTCCAGACGGACGGCCTGCTCCAGGGTACAGTACTCCACCGGGCGGCCCTCCACCAGATCCAAAAACGCCGCGGCCTGCCGCGCAAAGCGGAGCCCGGGCGGCTCGGCGAGGTGCTCCGAACGCGCCTCCCCCTCCGGGGCGTAGGGACCGTCCGGGGCTTTGGGCCAGTAAGTGAGGACGCCTTCCTCCACACTGGCGCGGAGAAGCCCGCCCTCGCCGGAGATGCACAGGTGGATGCCGTCCAGCCCCACCCGGCTGACGGAGACGCTGCACAGCGCCCCGCCGGTTCCCCGGCCGCAGAACACGAAGGCGTCGTCGTTCTCCACACAGGTGTTTCCCTGGCCGTCCGGCCGGCGGTTGGGGAGGAAGGTGCCGCCGTAGCCGGCGGCCTCGGCCAGCTCCACGCCCGCTGCATATTGGAGCAGGTCCAGCAGGTGGCTGCCGAAGTCGCCCAGAGCACCGCTGCCGGAGGCGGAGCGGCGCATCCGCCACTCCAGAGGGACCGCGGGATCGGCCAGGCGGGTGCTGCCCTGGCTGGCCTGGGCCAGATAGACCCGCCCCATCCGCTGGCGGAGGAGCGCGCGCAGCCGCTCCACCACGGCGGTATAGCGGTAGACATAGGCCACCATCACCCTGGCGTCCCGCCGGGCCAGCAGCCGCTCCGCCTGCCCCGGCGGGGCGGTCTGGAGCCCCAGGGGTTTTTCCAGAAGCACGGCCTTGCCCCGCTCCACCGCGCGCTCGGTATAGGGCAGGTGGAACTGGTTGGGAGTGCAGAGCACCACTGCGTCCACCACGTCCAGCAGCTCCTCCAGGCGGGTGGTCATCCGTACCCCGTCAAGCCCGTGCCGGACGCACAGCCGCCGGCAGCCCTCCAGGGTGCGGCTGCACACGGCGGCGACGGTACAGCGCCCCTCCTGGGCCAGAAAGCCCTCCACGTGCCGGTCGGCGATGGCCACCGTGGTGCCCGCGCCGACGATTCCAATCCGAATTCCCATACGTCCGCTCCTTTTTTCAGCTTCACTCCATCATAGCACGGAGCGGGACGTTTGCAAAGCGGTTTCAGCGCAGGCGGAACAGGCGGCGCAGGTGGATGCCCTGGGCCTGGAGGGCGGCCAGGTAGAGCACGCCGCCGAACAGCAGGCAGGCCAGGGCGGCGGGGAGAGCTTCCAGGCCGGCGCGGCGAAGCACCTGGAACAGAAGGTTGATCACCAGCCCCATGAGCAGGGCGGAGAGGGCGGGGGCGGTGCACCACTGAAAAATCTGGGCCCGCAGGCCGGTCGCCCGGCGGACGGCCCACCAGTTGAGGAGTACCCCCAGGGCGGCGGAGGCGAGAAAGCCCGCCACATAGCCCTTGAGCCCCACGCCGGGCAGGCCCATGAGGAAGAAGGTACAGCCGAGCTGCACCACGCCGCAGAGGATGGAGTTGCGGGCGGCGGCCCCCGGACGGCCCACGCCGTTGAGGGCGCTGGCGAGGACGGACTGGTAGCAGGACAGGAGCACCCCGACGGACAGGGGGAGAATAGAGCGGCCCACGGTGGGTTCCCGGAACAGGGCGGCGCCCAGGGTGGGGCCCAGCACCACCAGAAAGGCCATGGCGGGGAGGATCAGCACCGAGGTGGCCAGCATGGAGCGGTCCACCCGGTGCTGCACCAGACCCCGCTGCCCCAGGGCGGCGCCTTCAGCCAGCTTGGGCACCAGCACCAGGCCCAGCGCCCCGATGAAGGCGGTGGGCAGGCAGAGCATGGGCAGGGTCATGCCGCACAGCACGCCGAAGGCGCTCATGGCCTCCGAGACCTCCGCCCCCGCGTGGACCAGCCGCTGGGGGATGAGCACAGAGGTGGCCGAGCCCATCAGGTTGCCCAGCAGGCTGGTCAGCCCGATGGGGACAGCGATGGAGGCGATGCGGCGGTTGAGCTGCCGGTGCTCCAGCGGCGCGCCGGTCAGGCCGCCCGCCCGGTTCAGGTGCCGCCGGGCCAGCAGGAGCAGGGTAACGGCGGAGAACAGCTCGCACAGGATCATGCCGGTGACAATCAGCCCCACCGTCCGCTCCGGGTTCTGGGGGAGAAAGACCACCAGCAGCCCCAGCACCGCTCCGGTGCGGATGAACTGTTCACACAGCTCCACCGCCGCCGGCGGACGGATGTTGCCCGTGCCGTAGAAGAAGTGCTTGTGCAGGTTCTCCACCCCGGTGAGCAGGATGCAGGGCAGCAGGAGCAGCAGGCCCAGCTGGGTGCGGGCGTCCCCCAGCAGATAGACCGAGATGGGGTCGTAGAGCAGGACCACCACCGCAGCCACCGCCGCAAAGAGGAGGAGAAATACCGCCAGGCAGCGGCGGAGCACCTGGGCGATGGCGGCCCGGTTGCCCCTGGCGTGATACTGGGAGGAGAGGTTGGACACTGCCACCGTCAGACCCACGGCGGTGAGGGCCATGATGACGGAGAACACCGGCATGATGAGCTGGTACAGCCCCATGACCTCCGCGCCGATCAGCCGGGAGAGCAGGATGCGGTACACGAACCCGAGAAATTGGGAGACGATACTGGTGCCCGTGAGGATCAGGGTACCGTAGAGCATAGAGGTACGGTCGAGTTTCAAGGCGCACCCTCCTTTCCCTAAACCCTATTCACCACGGGTTGTCCCCCATACGCGGGAAAATCTTTGACAAAACGGCCGCAAGCGCGTATGATAAATCCATTCATACTTTGTAGTATGGAAGAAAGGGCCAACCGTGGCGGCCAAAGTGATCCATGTGCCCTGATGTTCCCCAGCAGCGCGCCGGCTCTCCTGTTCAAACACTGCGGGAGGGCACCGGGCCCAGCATACCGGGCCTTCCACGTGGGCAATGGATACCGCCCCATGTTCCTGTCCCTGGCCGATCTGCCTGTGCGGGATGCGCTGCCGGATCTGCGGGTATGGGTGGAGACCGCCCGGCTTGCCATGAAAAACCGGCCGGTTTGCTGATTATCCTGAGAGATCTGGAGTGGCCTTTTCCTGATTTATGCATCCTGACCACAAATTTTGATAAAAAAATAACGCTTTTTTCTTGCATTTCACTTGCCTGTTGGCGTGGAAAGCAGTATACTTATTAGGAAGGTTTGTGTTAAAAAAATAACGATTATAATCGCAGGCTTTGATATTGGATTAAGGAGGCAGAACAAATGGGATTTGTGAAGCTGGAAAAGCAGGGCCATGTGGGCATCGTGACGATCGACCGGCAGGAGGCCCTGAACGCCCTGAACAGCCAGGTTCTGAGCGATCTGGACGCGGTTATCGACCAGGTGGCGGCGGACGATGAGATCTATGTGATGATTCTGACCGGCGCGGGCCGCTCCTTTGTGGCGGGAGCCGACATCGGTGAGATGAAGGGCTTCTCCTCGATCGACGGCAAGAAGTTCGGCGTGCACGGCGGCGGCGTGTTCCTCAAGCTGGAGAACCTGTCCAAGCCCGTGATTGCGGCGGTAAACGGCTTCGCCCTGGGCGGCGGCTGTGAGCTGAGCATGGCCTGCGACATCCGACTGGCCAGCGAGAAGGCCCGGTTCGGCCAGCCCGAGGTGGGCCTGGGCATTACCCCCGGCTTCGGCGGCACCCCGCGGCTGCCCCGTATCGTGGGCGTCTCCAAGGCTATGGAGCTGATCCTCACCGCCAAGGTCATCAAGGCCGACGAGGCCAAGGCCATCGGCCTGGTCAGCGAGGTCTACCCCGCCGAGGAGCTGATGGATAAGGCCATGGAGCTGGCCAACGCGATCTGCGCCAACGCCCAGATCGCCGTGTGCGAATCCAAGCGCTGCATCCGCATGGGCATGCAGACCGACATCCACACCGGCTCCGCTTTCGAGGCCGAGGCCTTCGGCGTTACCTGCGGCACCGAGGACAAGAACGAGGGCATGGGCGCGTTCCTGGAGAAGCGGGCTGAGAAGCACTTCCAGAACCGGTAAGCGGTACATATGACGCCTGTCATCGCAAACCTGTCCGACCAGGTATGGAATGTTCTGATCAAACCAATAGAAAAGAGGTTTTTTACTATGAAGAAGATTGTGGTCATCGGCGGCGGTACCATGGGGCTGGACATCGCCCAGGTATTTGCCCGCAACGGCTATGACGTTGTGGTGCGCGACATCAAGGACGAGATCATCCAGGCCAGCGAGGCCCGGCTGAACAAGGGCCTGGATAAGCTGGTGAGCAAGGGCAAGCTGGACGAGGCCAAGAAGGCTGAGATCCTGTCCCACATGAGCTTCACCACCGAGCTGGCCGCCGCTGCCGATGCCGATCTGGTGGTGGAGGCCGCCATCGAGAACCTGGACATCAAGAAGAGCATCTTCGCGGAACTGGACAGCCTCTGCAAGCCGGAGACCATCCTGGCCTCCAACACGTCCTCCATCTCCATCACCGCCATCGCGGCGGCCACCAAGCGCCCCGACAAGTTCATCGGCATGCACTTCTTTAACCCCGCCACCGTCATGAAGCTGGTGGAGGTCATCCGGGGCGCCCACACCTCCGATGAGACCTACAAGACCATTGCCGAGCTGGCCGCCGCCATCGGCAAGGAGCCCGTTGAAGTCAATGAGGCCCCCGGCTTTGTGGTGAACAAGATTCTGGTTCCCATGATCAACGAGGGCATCGACCTGGTCTACACCGGCGTGGCCAGTGTGGAGGGCGTGGACACCGCCATGAAGCTGGGCGCCAACCACCCCATGGGCCCCCTGGCCCTGGGCGATCTGATCGGCCTGGACGTATGCCTGGCCATCATGGATACCCTGTACGACGAGACCCACGATCCCAAGTACCGCGCCTCCCTGCTGCTGCGCAAAATGGTCCGCGCCGGCAAGCTGGGCCGTAAGACCGGCATCGGCTTCTACGACTACTCCAAAAAGTAAACAGGGCAGACGCAGTTCCCTATGCGAGCAACGACGGGCGGGAGCCCCTGACTCCCGCCCGCCCGTTCTGAAATATAAATCTTAGGAGGAAGGCAACAAATGGATCTGCACCTTTCCAGAGAGCAGGAAATGCTCCGCAAGATGTACCGTGACTTCGCCGAAAATGAAGTCAAGCCCCTGGCCGAGTGGGTGGACGAGAACGAGGCGTTCCCCGAGGAAACCGTCAAGAAGATGGCGAAGCTGGGGATGATGGGCATCTATTTCCCCAAGGAGTACGGCGGCGCCGGCGCGGACGTTCTGTCCTATGTCATGGCCGTCGAGGAGATGAGCAAGGTCTGCGGCACCACCGGCGTTATCATCTCCGCCCACACCTCCCTGTGCTGCGCTCCCATCTATGAGAACGGCACCGAGGAGCAGAAGAAGTATTACCTGCCCAAGCTGTGCTCCGGCGAGTGGATCGGCGCGTTCGGTCTGACCGAGCCCGGCGCCGGCACCGACGCCCAGGGCCAGCAGACCACCGCCGTGCTGGACGAGAAGGGGGAGAACTGGATCCTCAACGGCTCCAAGATCTTCATCACCAACGCCGGCTACGCCAACGTGTTCGTGATCTTTGCCATCACCGGCGTTACCACCGACAAGCGCGGCCGCAAGAAGAAGGAGATCTCCGCCTTCATCGTGGAGCGCACCGACCCCGGCTTCTCCGTGGGCAAGCACGAGAAGAAGATGGGCATCAAGGGCTCCTCCACCTGTGAGCTGATTATGGAGGACTGCATCATCCCCAAGGACCGCCTGCTGGGCAAGCAGGGCAAGGGCTTCGGTATCGCCATGAAGACCCTGGACGGCGGCCGTATCGGTATTGCCTCCCAGGCCCTGGGTCTGGCCGAGGGCGCCATCGAGGAGACCATCAAGTACACCAAGGAGCGCGTCCAGTTCGGCCGGCGCATCTCCCAGTTCCAGAACACCCAGTTCCAGCTGGCTGACATGCACGCCAAGACCGAGGCGGCCAAGTGGCTGGTGTACTCCGCGGCCATGAAGAAGGAGAACCATGAGCCCTACACTGTGGACGCCGCCATGGCCAAGCTGGTGGCGGCTGAGACGGCCAGCGACGTGACCCGCCGCTGCGTGCAGCTGTTCGGCGGCTATGGCTACACCCGTGAGTACCCCATGGAGCGCATGATGCGCGACGCGAAGATCACCGAGATCTACGAGGGTACCAGCGAGGTGCAGCGCATGGTCATCTCCGCCAACCTGGGCGTGAACTAAAGGAACTGGAGGGAAAATTACGATATGAAATGCATCGTTTGTGTCAAGCAGGTACCTGATACCTCCGGCGTGGTGGCGGTGAAGGAAGACGGCACCATGGACCGCGCGGCCATGGCCACCATCACCAACCACGACGACCTGGCTGCGGTTGAGGCCGCGCTGCGCATCAAGGACGCCACCGGCTGCAAGGTGGTTGTGGTCTCCATGGGCCCCCCTCCCGCTGAGGGGATGCTGCGTGAGCTGCTGGCCATGGGCTGCGATGAGGCCGTGCTGGTCTCCGCCCGCGAGTTCGGCGGTTCCGATACTTACGCCACCTCTCAGATTCTCGCCGCCGCCATCAAGAAGGTGGGCGTGGACGAGGACGACATCGTGTTCTGCGGCCGTCAGGCCATCGACGGCGACACCGCCCAGGTGGGCCCCCAGATCGCCGAGAAGCTGCACCTGCCCCAGGTCTCCTATGTGGCGGAGATCGCGGTGGAGAACAAGGCCGTCACCGTGAAGCGTCTGCTGGAGGACGGCTACATGACCATCAAGGTTCAGACGCCCTGCCTGCTGACCTGCGTGAAGGAGCTGAACGACGCCCGCTACATGAGCGTGGGCGGCATCATGGAGTGCTACAACAAGCCTCTGGAGATCTACAACTACGAGACTCTGAAGGACGATCCCCTCATCGACGTGGATACCATCGGCCTGAAAGGCTCTCCCACGAATGTGTACAAGTCCTTCTCTCCCCCGGTGAAGGGCGCCGGTATGATGATGGAGGGCGCCGACAAGGCGACCGTCGAGAAGCTGGTCTCCATCCTCAACGACAAGCACATCATCTGATAGAGTGAAAGGAGAGCAACACAATGGCTTTTGATAGTAAGGATACCGCCGCCTTCAAGGGCGTATGGGTTTTCTGTGAGCAGCGCGAGGGCGTGATTATGTCCACCAGCTACCAGCTCCTCTCCGAGGGCCGCAAGCTGGCCAACGACCTGGGCGTGGAGCTGTGCGGCGTGGTGCTGGGCAAGGACATCAAGGAGGACTACCTGAAGGCCCTGGGCGGCTACGGCGCCGACAAGGTGTACTACTGCAACCACGAGCTGCTGGATGTCTACACCACCGACGCCTACACCAAGGTCATCTGTGACCTGGTGGAGGACAAGAAGCCCGAGATCTTCCTCATCGGCGCCACCAACATCGGCCGTGACCTGGGCCCCCGCTGCGCGGCCCGCCTGCACACCGGCCTGACCGCCGACTGCACCCACCTGGACGTGGACGTGGAGAAGTACAAGGCCTTCCTGAAGACCACCTCCACCATCGACGTGGACAACACCAAGTTCGAGGAGAACACCAACCTGAAGATGACCCGTCCGGCCTTCGGCGGTCACCTGATGGCCACCATCATCTGCCCCCGCTTCCGTCCCCAGATGTCCACCGTGCGTCCCGGCGTCATGCAGACCCAGCCCTATGACGAGGCCGGCGCCGCGAAGACGGAGATCGTCAACGTGGACGTGAAGCTGGACAAGTCCGACATCCATGTGGATGTGCTGGAGGTCAAGAAGGCCGCCAAGAAGCTGGTCGATCTGATCGGCGCCGACGTGGTGGTTTCCGTGGGCCGCGGCATCAGCAAGGACGTCGAGGGCGGCATCAAGCTGGCTGAGGAGCTGGCGGGCGTCCTGGGCGGCGTCGTGGGCTCCTCCCGCGCCTGTGTCGACGCGGGCTGGATCTCCGCCGACCACCAGGTGGGCCAGACCGGCAAGACCGTGCACCCCCGCATCTATGTGGCCCTGGGCATCTCCGGCGCCATCCAGCACCTGGCTGGCATGCAGGACTCCGAGTGCATCATCGCGGTGAACAAGAACGAGTCCGCCCCCATCTTCGACGTGGCCTCCTACGGCATCGTGGGCGACCTCTACAAGGTCACCCCCATGCTCATCGAGGCCATCCGCGCCGCCAAGGCCGCGAAGTAAGAGGCACATTGCGCCACCAATACAGCGGAGGCCCTCCCCGGAGGGCCTCCGCTTTCTATCACAGCGGGGGAGGGGTTCCATGGCGGAGCGGAACGCAAAACTGATTCTCATGGTGGGTGTGCTGGGCGTCTCCGCCTCGGCCATTCTGGTGCGGTTTTCCCAGGCGCCGTCCGGGGTGACCGCAGCCTACCGCCTGGGCTGGACGGTGCTCCTGTTGCTTCCGGTAGTGCTCCTGCGGTGCCGTGCGGAACTGAGGCGGGTGACGGCGCGGGATTTGGTCCTGTGCGGGGCCAGCGGCGTTCTGCTTGCACTCCACTTCCTCACATGGTTTGAGTCCCTTAAGCGTACCAGCGTGGCCTCCTCCACGGTGCTGGTGAGCACCGAGGTGATTTTCACCGCCCTGGGCTTCGCCCTGTTCCTGCATGGAAAAATCCCACGGCTGGGGGTGTGGGCCATTCTCCTGGCCTTTGGGGGCAGCGCCCTGCTGGCCCTCTCCGGAGGCGGCGGGGCAGGGGGGCTGTCCGGCAACCTGCTGGCCCTGGCTGCGGCCTCGGCCGCCGCCGTCTATACCCTCATCGGACGGATACAGCGGGGCCATCTGTCTACCACGGTCTACACCTTTCTGACCTATCTGGCCTGCTTTCTCACCCTGCTGTTGGGCACCGCCGCGGCGGGGACGCCCCTGACGGGCTACGGCGGCCGGGAGTGGCTCATCGGTCTGGCGTTGGCGGTGCTGTGCACTCTCCTGGGACACAGCCTGTTTAGCTGGTGCCTGAAGTACCTGTCCCCATCCTACGTGTCCGCCGCAAAGCTGTGTGAGCCGGTCTTCTCCTCCCTGGCGGCCATCCCACTGTTCGGAGAGGTGCCCGGTCCACTCCAGCTTGCCGGAGGCGCGGCGGTGCTGGGAGCTGTCCTCCTCTACACCTGGGCGGAGCGTGAAAAAACTCCTGCCGGATGAGTCCGGCAGGAGTTTTTTCAGTCGTTAGGTGCCGAGGGCGGCCACGATAAAGGGCTTGAACTTGTCCCAGTAGCCCATGATGAAGATGATGAGCACAATGACGGGCAGGACGTACTTGAAGTAGAGGCGGAACTGGGCGGGGAAGCGGACGCCTCTGCCCTGGTTTGCTTCCTCCAGGAAGTGGTCGTAGCCCCAGCCATACTTTTTGGATACACAGCAGAACAGCAGGTAGATCATGGAGCCGATGGGGAGCAGGTTGTTGCTCACCAGGAAATCCTCCCAGTCCATAATGCCCATGCCCAGGGCCTTCACGCCGCTCCACAGGTTGTTGCCCAGCAGACAGGGCAGGCTCAGCAGGAAGATGAGCACCAGATTGGCCAGTACCGCCCTGCCACGGGAGATACCGAAGCGGTCCATCCAGCAGGCGAGGATATTCTCAAACACGGCGGTTACGGTGGACAGGGCGGCAAAGAACAGGAAAACGAAAAACAGCGCGCCCCAGAGCTGGCCGCCCGGCATGGCGTTGAACACATTGGGCAGGGTCACAAAGATCAGGCTGGGGCCCTGGCCGGGGTTGACGCCGAAAGCGAAGGCGGAGGGGAAGATGATCAGGCCGGAGACAAAGGCAACGCAGGTGTCCAGAACGCCCACGTTGATGGCCTCGCCGAACAGGCGGCGCTCCTTGCCGATGTAGCTGCCGAAAATGGCCATGGCGCCAATACCCAGGCTGAGGGTGAAGAAGGCCTGTCCCATGGCGTCATAGATGGCGCGGAACAGCCGAAAGCTGCCGTCGGCATCGTACATCAGGTTGTGGAAGTTGGGCACCAGGTAGAACTTCACGCCCTCCATGGCACCGGGAAGGGTGAGGGCGCGGACGGCCAGCACTACCAGCAGGGCCAGCAGGCAGAGCATCATGGCCTTGTTGACCTTCTCCACGCCGTTTTTCAGGCCGCGGCTGCAGATCAGCATACCCAGCACCACCACGATGCCCATGAACAGAAGCTGAATTCCTACGTTGCCCTGCATGGCGCCGAAAGCGGTTTCCACACCGGCGGCATCCAGGCCCCGGAATTCGCCGGCAGCCACCTTGAAGAAGTAAAGCAGCAGCCAGCCGGCGATGGTGGTGTAGAACATCATCAGCAGGTAATTGCCCGCCATGCCGAACCAGCCGTACCAGTGCCACTTGCTCCCCTCGGGCTCCAGGACCTGAAAGGAGGCCAGGATGCTCTTCCGGCTGGCCCGGCCTACGGAAAACTCCATGGCCATGATGGGCAGGCCCATGATGACCAGGAACAGCAGATAGATCAGCACAAAGGCCGCGCCGCCGTACTGCCCCACGATGTAGGGGAACCGCCAGACGTTGCCCAGGCCGATGGCGCACCCGGCGGAGATGAGCACAAAGCCCAGCCGGGACGCAAAGGTCTCTCTCTCTTTCACAATTGCATACCCTCCTTGGATCAGCCGCCACACGCGCAGCATTACACACATAATAGCGGATTTTGGAAGGTATGTCAATCAAAAGCGGCGCGTAACCCTTGTGTCATGGCGGAACGGGTACTTTTAAAGCCAATCAAGAACCACGTCCCGCAGGGTGACGGGGGAGACGCAGTTGCGCCGGAGGAGCTCCAGAAGCTGGTCAATGCGCTCCACGCTGACCGTGATGTTGGGCACCGATGCCTCCTCTCCGTCCGGTCCTGCCACCTTAACTCCATAGCTCTCGCAGGACAGGCCGCCGCCCAGCTCCATCTCGTCCACCAGAATGTAATACTGGAAGGAGTGTGCAGTGCCGTCCTCCTCTTCCCCTGTACAGGTATCGACTAATAGTTCCCTCATCTTGTATCTGCTCCCTTCTTCTTTGATCCGTAAGACCATTATATTGTATTTTCCAGCATTTGTAAAGGAGCGATCACCGCAGGTTTCGACACGGGAGGGCGGTTATGTCACCCGCAGAGAGGACTTCTGTCAACGAAAGCGCGAAGAAGGGGAGAGAACGGCGGGAATGGTCGAATTTGAGGGAGTGAATGTGGAAAGAAAAGAGGCGTCCGCCGGCGGTGGACGCCTCTTTGTGGAAAAAAGGGGCTAGGAGAGGGGAAAAGCCGCCTCTACGGCCTCGGAAATGGCCTCGGCAAAGGTGGGATGGGGGCGCACCGGGCGGAGCAGCTGCTCCGCCGTCAGCTCCAGCGTGACCGCCAAGGCGAGCTCGGAGATCAGATCGGTGGCCCGGTAACAGCACAACTGAGCCCCCAGCAGGGCGCGGCTCTCCCGGTGAAATACCAGCTTGACAAAGCCCCGCTTTCCCCCCTCGATGAGGGTACGGGCGTTGCCCCCCAGCACACACTTGCCGGCGGCACAGGGGATGCCCCGGGCCCTGGCCTCGTCGGCGGTGAGTCCCACCTGGGCCAGCTCTGGGCTGGTGTAGACGCAGGCGGGGATGGGGGCCACTCCGCGGAGGGGGGCGCGGCCCAGCAGGAGGTCGGCCACAAAGCGCCCCTCCGCCTCCGCCTTGTGGGCCAGCATGGCCCCGCCGATGGCGTCCCCGATGGCGTAAAGGGAGGGGATGGAGGTGCGGAACTGTCCGTCCACCCGGAGGAACCCCCGCTCCAGCTCCGGCAGGAGGTCCCCGGCAAAGAGGCCGCCGGTGGCGGGCCGCCGCCCGGTGGCCACCAGAACGGCGTCGGCCTCCAGCCGGTACGCCTCCCCCCGGTGGGTGAAGGCGACGGCAGGGCCGGGGGCGACGCCGGTGACGCCGGCTCCGGTGAACACCTCCACCCCGTCCTGCCTGAGCTGCGCGGCCAGACTCTGGCCCAGCTCCCGCTCCAGGGTGGGCAGGAGGCGGGGGGCCGCCTCCAGGATGGTGACGCGGGCGCCTGCGGCGGCCCAGACACACGCCAGCTCCACCCCGA
>OOBY01000996.1_pt1 | contig 11948 bp, 9 predicted proteins | sample 1671751 | NCBI WGS metagenome assembly OOBY01 (sample SAMN06348189, study PRJEB24527) | human gut metagenome | biome: human gut; feature: ankylosing spondylitis patient; material: feces | host: Homo sapiens | place: China | collected 2015-10
GATGGAAGAGTTTTTACGGACTGTGTGAGTTCCTGACAGGATTCATTCTGATACCCAAAGAGATCCACCAGATTTTCAGAAAAAATCTGGTGGATCTCTTTTCTCTTATTTCAAAATATGTTTTACAGATATGCAATACTTTGATTCTCAAATACAGCACTTCCATCTGTAACTCCCAGGCAGATTCCCTCCCCAGGATTTGTATACATGCGGGTATTCAAGGCAACTCCGTCCACATACAGTGTAGCAATCGTATCATCCACGATAATCTGTACATGATATTTCTTCCCCGGAACCAGACGAATCAGACGTTCCAGTCCCATATTGTTCATCTGCGGCCATGGCCAGTTCGGAGATTTCTCGAAGATCACACGATCCTTCGGGCATTCAAATGTGAAAGAATAGAATTCATCATCTGCTTCCTGCGCCCGTACGCCAACGGAGAATCCACGTGTTCCCTCAGTAAATGTAACATCTGCTTCGTATCGATAGCAGTCACCGGTCTTCGTTACTACATGCTGTAATGCTCTTCCTGATTCTTTTTCCAGTTTTACATCATCCAGCTTTTTCTCATCCTGAAACGCATTCCATACCGTATCCGGGATCCGGCAGCCTAATGTGCCGTCTTCTCTCTGGTACAGTTCATGTGCTACAAAGGTTCCTGCCCAGATAAAATCTTCTTTATCTGCCTCCGGTCTGTACCAGAGATTTGCACTGTCTGTCTCGTTGGCACGTGTCGGAACCCATCCGAACAGAATCCTCTGATTGTTCAGCATGAAGGTTCTTCCTGCATAATAAGCTCTTCCGTCAAAAGCATCGTCATCCGGTGCGATCCACGGTCCTTTCAGACTTTTTGCCATACGGTACACCTGTGTGGATGCATGGGAATATTCTGTTGTGATCAGATACCACCAGTCTCCCATCTTGAAAAGATCCGGCATCTCATGCATGGTAAACAGATCCGGCGCCCAGAAATCCCCCTGGAACTCCCAGTCTGCAAGATTATCTGATGTAAAATAAACGGTTCTTCCTGTTGTTTTATGCTTGTCTCCTTCCAGACGTGCCCCCAGGATCAGAATATATTTTTCAGATTCGTCATCCCACAGTACAAACGGATCTCTCCAGTCATCCGGATCATATCCCGGCTGCGGAACAAAGGTCACTGCATCCTGCGTCTTTGTCCAGTGTTTCAGATCCTCACTGACCGCATGCATCAGTACCTGAGATGGTTTTCCCTGTTTTGGATAATCTCTGTTGTAACCGGTGTAGAATGCATGATATTTTCCTTCTCTGTCTTCGCAGATACTTCCGGCAAAGATAAACTGATCCTGCTCTTCATCCGTTCCTCTCGGAATCGCCACACCGCAATCCTCATAAGTCACAAAATCCTTTGTGGTTGCCAGATCCCAGCCAAACGGCTCTCCAAAAGGACACGGGACTCTGGTATCTCTCTGGTGGAACAGATAGAATGTATCGTCCTTTCCAAAAGGCATGCAATCGCCAAACCAGGTATTTGGATGCTGATAATAAATTTTCATAATTTTCCTCTCTTTCCTGCCCGCAGGCATATGATTATCCTTTGACAGCTCCGGCGGTCAAACCGCTGAGCATGTACTTATTCGTAAAGAAATAAAACAAAAATGTCGGTAACACAGTGACGGTAATTGCCGCAAATGTAGCACCCCAGTCTGTAGTTCCCATAAAACCGACAAAGTCGTTCAGCCCCAACGTAACAGTTTTCATATTGGTAGATCTCGTAAACGTATAGGCATTGATAAAATCATTCCATGTAAAGACACCCTGCATCGTTGCTACCGTCAGCAGCGAGTTCGTCGACATCGGAAGTACAATCTTGAAAAATGTCCGCATCGGTGAACACCCATCAATGATTGCAGCCTCGATAATCTCATCCGGCAGGAATTTACTGAATGAATAAAACAGCTGAATCGAGTATGACAGAGAGAACGCAATTTGTGGCAAAATGACTGCCGGATAGGTGTTGAGGATTCCCATCTTACTAAAAATAGTGAATAACGGAATCAATGCAACCTGAAACGGAAGCATCAATCCAAGTAAAAAGTAAGACAAAATCTTCTTATTTCCCCTGAATTGGATCTTACTCAACGCAAACCCTGCCATAAAACTGATCAACAGTAACGGAATTAAAACTCCTACTGTGATTATAATACTATTCTTAAAATAGTTCAGCATTGGACTCGTTGTGAACACTTTAATGTAATTTTCAAAATTTAAAGCACTCGGTAATGCATAAGATGGCAGACTCCGAAAATCATCTGTTGTCTTCATACTGGAGATGATTACATAAAAAATGGGATATACCTGTAAAATAATCAGCAGGGCTGCTGTAATGGTTTTTAACCCTGTAAAAATATTTCTCTTGGTCTTTAATCTCATTCTTCACCACCTCTTTCCGTAAACCGTCTAAACAGAAATCCTACTATTAAGCAGATGGCTACAATAACCATCGCAACCGCACTGCCATATCCATATTTCATACTGGTAAATGCCTGTTTATACATGTATGTTGACATTAATTCTGATGAATTTCCAGGTCCACCCTTTGTCAACAGATATGAAATATCGAAAGAACGCAAAGAGCCATTTAATACCAGGATGCAATTTGCTATGATTACCGGTCTGATATACGGTATTTTTACATATCTGTACTGTTGAATTACATTTGCTCCATCCATGATAGCCGCTTCATCCAGTTCTTTCGGAATTCCTATCAAAGCTGCATAAAAAATAACCATGTACAATCCAAGATATTTATATCCCTCGACCGATGCTGCAATAATTAATGAAAGAGAATCATTCGAAATCCACTCCATATACAGCAAATCCGGATTAAATACCGAAAGTAAAGCATTAATAACACCAGTTGGTGTTACAGAAAACAATTTCGTAAAAATCTGACAGATAGCAACCGATGAAATTACTACCGGCACATAATATAGTGTCTGTAGTCCGGCTCTGAACTTTGTGATTCTTGACAGGAAAATCGCAAAAAGCAATCCGCCAAACACCTGGATCACAACACATATTACGGTATATACAAGTGTATGTAACACCGTCGTCCAGAATACGGTGTCCTGTGTAAACAACTGTTTATAATTGTTTATACCCAGGAATATCTTTTCACCTACACCGCTCCAGTCGAACAGGCTATAATAGCCTGCCCATATGACTGAAACCACTACAAACAATGTGTATACGATAAATGCCGGGAGTAAGAACATTAGGATTACCTTTTTTTGTCCATATGACTTTTGCATGATGCTCTTCTCCTCCTATCACTCACTATCATTTTGAGTTGTTAATGATAAATTGGTCTGCTGCTGCCTCAAATTCTTCCGGTGTTTCTTTTCCCTGTGCCAGTTTCTGCTGTTCATCCACAATATTGGTTAATGTTGCGGAATCCAGCTTGTCATCCCAGGATACCCAGGCATCTGTAGCATTTTCAAACAGTGGCTGCAGATCATAGAATAACTGATCCAATCCTTCAGGCATCTCATCATTAAACGGTGAAAATACCTGCGCATCGTTATAACATCCTTCTGAATAATGATTACACATATATTCGAAGAATTCTTTCATTGTATCATCATATGTTTTAGCATTAAATGCAGTTCCAAACCCACCATGAATCGGCACATTTGTTTCCATATTTTCCTGACCATCCACATCCGGCACTGCAAAGAATCCAAGCTGTCCATTCTTATACATTTCACTTGCCTGTGTGATCTGTCCGGATCCACTGTACCACATAGCACCATTTCCACCAAAGAACAAATCTGTCGCTGCCGTATAGTCTGTACTTAAGAAACCACCCTGGAAATACCCTTCTGTACCAAGAGTGTATAACAGATCTGCACCTTCTTTTGCAGCTGCATTCTCAGAGAATGTAGCTTTCTGGTCAATATAGTCCATAATAAACTGATCCTTTGTCATTCTCCATGGTGCAAAGGAAAGATAACGCATCAACTGCCAGTTTTCTTTTCCTGCTACAATCAATGGAATCTCTCCATTGTCTTTCAGTGTCTTGCAAGTATCCAGAAACTCATTCCATGTTGTCGGAGCTTCCAGATTATATTTTTCAAAAATGTCCTTCCTGTAGAAGAAAAATTCACAGTTCAATGCTTCCGGGAACAGATAAACATTACCATCGTCTTTATCCTTAAAGAAGTCATAAACCGCAGCGTTCATATCGTCTTTCTTTCCGACACGTTCCAGTTCGTCACCGATATTCACAATACCGCCGATATCTTTAGCTGCTGCTGACAATGCACCATTCGCACATCCATAAATATCCGGCAGTGTATTACTGTTAATGTACAACTGTAATTTTGTTACATAGTCCGCATCCCCACTAATCAATTCAAATTCTGGTGGCTCCAGACCTTTTTCCTCACTGAAGTCTGTCAGCAGTTTTTTCATGATGATGTACTTTGCTGATGTTTCACTGGCTCTCATGAGAATTGTGATTTTCTTTCTCTCACCATTACTTCCACTCTCCGTCTGCGAGGCATTTCCACCTGCTGAACTTCCGGATGCACCATTTCCACAACCAGTCAGCAGTGTTGACATTGTCATAACACCCGCTAACAACAAAGCGCCTAGTTTTTTCATCTTCATAAATTTGTTACCTCCCTTTTTTTAATATGTGTCACTCTGTTTTTCTTGTGGATTTATTATATAAAAGATTTATCATCCATTGAATGAAAGATTTTTGCAGAATTAGTACATTTGAACACAAAATAGTAACACATTTTCACACCTTCCAAAAATTTGTGTTATTTTTTTCCAACGATGTTTAATATTTTCCATAGTTGTTCGGTGTTACCCCATATTTTTTTTTGAAAACACGAATAAAATAACTGATATCATGGTATCCCACTTTCTCAGCAATCTCACTGATCTTATATTGGTTTTCCAAAATCATCTTTTTTGCTTCTTTTAGACGGTAATCCTGCAAAATATCCAAGAAACTTCTATGGTAAACACTTTTCAATAAATTGTTGATATATGTTTTACTGATTCGAAATTTTTCCGACAACTCATCCAGAGAAATATCCTGACTATAATTTTTACAGATATATTCCATAATCCGTGTCGCCATTTGTTGCTTCTTATCAAGTTTTACATTTTGATTATGTTCCTGAAGTTTTGCAATTGTATCATTCACAATACGCAATAATTCTTTCTTATTATGGCAAAAAAAGAGGCTTTCCAGTTTTGCCGGCAATAAATTTCTGCTGTTTTCATCTATCCCAGCGATTTCATCATTAAGCACATACTGAAAACAGCTGATCAATAATTCCATAGCTGCATATCGCATCATGTCTATATCTTGACAACCTTCAAAAATTCTGTTCACAATTTCCTTTGCCGTTTCAACATACCCCTGATGAATTGCGGAAAAAAGTGTCCTTTTCTCTCCGACAGTTACTTCCCATGCTGTATTCTCCCACTGGCAAACGTCCTGGTATTCAATAATTCCTCCATTTTCTTCATTTCCTAAATTATTTTCGCAGGCAGTAACACTTTGTCTGTATGCCAAGGCCATATCATAGGAATTCCGAAAAACCTGGCTGATTCCAATTGCCATTGTACACTTCATAACTTCTTGAATACTCTTTACCATCTCCTCACAGTATTTCTTACATTTGCTGATAGCATCTTTTTGATTGACCTCTTCATCAAAGGCAATTAAAAATGTATAACCCAGCGGATCTGTCTCCACGTATACCCGATAACTGAATTTTTCCAGATATTCCTTGCAGATATTACAAATAATAAAATCCAACAGTCCTGGATCTATATCCAACTGTGTTTCTCCACTTAATTTTCCATAGATAACAAGGTATTTCTCTATTTTCAGATTCACCTGATTCATTTTCTTTTCCAAAGCATCCCTGTCTTTTAATCTTCCATTTAACAGATCAGAGATTAGCTTTGCCCTGATTTCCGGCAATGCTTTCTGGTAATTCTTCTGAAGTTCATAGTAATCCTGTCTTTCAAATTGGTTTTTCCGTATTTTTTTGCATGTCTTTCCTATCACTTCATGCATTTCACGGAAATTCACCGGTTTTAGTAAATAATCTGCTACTCCAATTGTAATCGCCTGTTGTGCATAGCTGAAACTATCATATCCTGTCAACAAGATAATTTCGGTATCTGGATATTTTTCCTTCGCATATTTTGCAACCTGAATCCCGTCTTTCTCCGGCATCTTGATATCACTCAATATAATATCCGGTTGGTATCGATCAATCAGTTCCATTCCTTCTTCCATCCATCGCTTTCCCGACGATTCTACATCCATACATCTCCCACGGGAACGAACACAGACCATCCAGAATAATATACTCATCATCCAAAATTAAAATTTTTAACTCCATGTCTTCTCTTCTCCTTTTGTAAACGGAATACAGATTTTTATGCATGTACCATTTCCCGGCTCCGAGTCTGCTGTCAGTCCGTATTCTTCCCCATACAGATAGCGCAGACGTTGATGAACGGCATACATGCCAAGTCCCGTATGAGCAACAGAAATATCCTTTTCTTCCCCTTCCGGTGGATCCAACAGATGAAGCAAGGTATCTCGATCCATTCCGACTCCGTCATCTTTAATCTCGATCACAACATTTCCCTGCTCAATATAACCATTTATGTTCAAAACAGTCTTTCCTTTTGATACCTCCACACTGTGTACAATTGCATTTTCAACCAGTGGCTGAATCGTCAGTTTGGGAATTTTTTCATCCAGAATTTTCTCATCAATTGCAAAATATACCTGAAAGCGATCCCGGTAGCGTGTCTCCTGTATATACAGATAATCTTTTACATATTTCAATTCCTGCCGGATGCTGAAAATATCCTGCTTATTTCCAATACTAATCCGCATCAGATTACTGATTGCACTGACCATATCACAGATCTCGGTATCTCCTTTTTTCATAGCCATCCAGTTGACGGTATCCAGCGCATTATACAGAAAATGAGGATTGATCTGTGCCTGCAAAGCTTTAAACTCCATCTCTTTATTTAACAGTTTGCTGTTGGTTACTTCATGCATGAGTTCTTCTATCTTTCTTGTTGTCTCATTAAACACCCGATTCATCTCACCAAATTCATCTTTTCTTTCTTCGCTGAGACGTACTTCAAAATCTCCTTCTGAAAACCGGTGCATCGCCAATACAGTTGCCCGAATCGGACGTACGATGACATAGGATAATAAAAACGAAAGAATACTGCTGATAAAAATCCCTATCATCAGCGTCTTGATCATCTGTTTCTGAATCGGCAGTAAATCTGCAGATATTTCCCTTAGTGGAATAATACCAATCACTTTCCATTTTGTCGTATCAGATACCCGGTAAACCACCTGGTATTTTTTCTTCTGCATCTGATATTCAAATTCGCCTTCCGTTGCCTGAAAGAGCTGATCGGCTTTCTTCGAAAGTTCCGATGCCTGCCCCTGCACGATCTGATTCTTTTCATCCAGAATCAATACTGCACCTTCTGAAGCAAAATTAACATTTTTCCGTATCTGTTCCAGCGCATCAGAATTGATGGACAGACGGATTGTTCCAATTGGAGACATCTTCAGATTGTCCCTTACCTCTTTTACAATCTGAAGATGACCACTGTGTTTCAAATCATTGATGCAGACAATTCCTCCCATTGCATCCGTAGCCTGCTGTATCATTTTCGCAATTTCTTCTTTTTCCGGCTTTTTTACCTCCTGCTTTACCGAAAAATAATAATCTTTTCCATTTTTCGCATAGATTTGCAGATCGTCCACATAAAAACTGTTAAACAACCGTACCATCTGACGTTTTAATTCTCTTTCCCGCGAAAAATATCCTTCTTCATAAGCGCCCTTCTCACCATAACAAAGTTCCTCCTGTGTTGTCGCACTGTATATCCAGAAGGTGCGGAGAAATATAGTTTAGGATTGACAAAATTTCAGGCATTAGCAAAAGAGGCGAAAGCAGTCTATAAAATTGATAAAGTAGCTTTAGTAAATTGTGAGATATTTGAAAAATATTTGGAAACATTCCGAGAATATTAAAATTTTAAGAGAGAAAAGAAGAGAGAAGAACTTCTATATTTTTCTGCATTTTTAATTGACTTTACGTCATACAGAAAGTATAATGTTGGTATAGGAGGTATAAGAGCTGAAATGAAAAAGATGGGAAGACCAAAATCAGACAATGCAAAGAAAAAAGTATTAAGCATTCGTGTTCCTGATCAGCTATATTCCCAGATGCTTGCATACGCCGAACAACATAAAATGACTACAACGGACATTGTCCTAAAAGGGGTAGAGATACTTTTATCCGAGCAGAAAGAATAGTAAGTGCTTCTCTTTAAGAGGAGGAAACTATTATGGCGAAAGTCAGAAAAGATTTGCGAGGAAGATCTTTACGCAAAGGAGAAGTACAAAGATCATCAGATAAAAGATACATGTACACCTATACAGATCCGATGGGCAGACGTAAATTTATATATGCTAACGATCTGACAGAACTAAGAGAGAAAGAAGCTAAACTGATGAAGGATCAGTTGGACGGATTGGATCTCTATGTTGCGGGAAAGGCAAGTGTGAATGATACGTTTGATCGGTATATGTCCACGAAGTATAATTTGCGTGAATCTACGAGAAGTTCATATTTCTATACGTACGATCATTACGTACGTGATACCTTTGGAAATAAGCGGATTGCAGAAATAAAGTATTCTGATGTATTGCAGTTTTATTATTATCTTCTTAATGAAGTGAAAATTTCATTGGGAACTTTAGATACTGTTCATTGCTTGCTTCATCCAACATTTCAGTTGGCAGTACGGGATGAGATTATACGAAATAATCCTACGGATGGAGTAATGAAAGAAATCAGCAGAGAATCCGGAAAGAACAGAGGAATCAGACATGCATTGACCGTAGAGCAGCAAAGAGCATTCATGGAATACATTGCGAACCATCCGATATATTATCATTGGTGGCCTATGTTTACGGTGTTGCTTGGAACAGGGTGCAGAATTGGAGAAGCATTAGGGCTTCGATGGCAAGATTTAGATTATGACAGAAGAACAATCAGTATAAATCATAGTTTGAGCTATTATCAAAAACCAGAGAGCAACAAAAGTGTGTTGAGAATATCCAAACCAAAAACAGAAGCTGGAATACGTACAATTCCAATGCTGGACGTTGTAAAAGATTCTTTCGAAATGCTTTATGAAGAACAACTGGAAAATGGTTTTAATGAAACAGAAATTGATGGAATGTCAGGATTTATTTTTTGTAATCGTTTTGGAACAGTTCCAAATCCACAAACAGTCAATCATACGATTAAGCGTATAGCAAACAGTTATAATGCAGACGAAGTGGTGCGAGCTAAGAAAGAACGGAGAGATCCTATTATATTACCCAATTTTTCTTGTCATCATCTGAGACATACTTTTTGTACACGACTTTGTGAAAATGAAACAAATTTAAAAGTTATTCAATCCATTATGGGACATAGAAACATTGAAACAACAATGGATATTTATGCGGAAGCAACAGAGGAAAAGAAACAAGAGTCATTCGAGAATTTAGCAACAAAATTAGATGTTTTTTGAGAAGTGCTTAGTAGAACGGATGACAACAATTTGTTTGATTTACAACAAATTGACAACAAAAAGAACTTAATAATGAAGAATAGTGAAGAATATATAAGGTTTATAAATTTGGACAATATAGTATAATAACGCATCCCGAAGAATCATGAAGAAAACGTGAAATCTTTCCCGACAATGAAGTCCCTGGACGCTGACAAGAAGGCTTCCAAGACTTCCGAAGCAGCTCCGGCAGAGGCTGAAAAACCGGTTGCAAAGATTGATTTTTCTAAGGTAAAAGTCGAGCCATTGTTTGAAGAAATGGTTGATTTTGATACATTCAGCAAGTCAGATTTCCGTGCAGTAAAGGTTAAAGAGTGTGTTGCAGTACCGAAGTCAAAGAAACTGTTACAGTTTACTCTTGATGACGGAACAGGCACAGACAGAACCATTTTAAGCGGTATTCATAGCTTTTATGAGCCGGAAGAACTGGTTGGAAAGACTCTTATTGCTATCACAAATCTTCCACCGAGAGCTATGATGGGCATTGACTCTTGCGGTATGCTTCTCAGTGCTATCCACAAAGAAGAAGGCGAAGAAAAGCTTCATCTTCTGATGGTAGATGACCACATTCCGGCAGGTGCAAAGCTCTATTAAGATGATGTAAAGATGTACCGTTTTACCAAATAGACGGGACGTACTTCATTTGATAAAAAACTAAAAAAACAGCGATTTACATCAAACTTACATCAATTGATGCAGAAATCGGTGCAAGCAAGAAAAAATCGCATAATTAGTGCAATGAGTGGGCAATTCCAATCGGAGTTGCCCATTTTTAAAACAAACAGAAATACAAATCGGAATTTGAGAAGGTAAGTGAATGGGATACCACGATACAAGATACCATGGAGGAATATGATAATGTCGAAAGATGAGTATTTGATAACCGATACGCCCCTCAAAGCGTTGACGGTTTTTGCAATGCCAATGATTCTTGGAAGTTTTTTTCAGCAAATATACAATATGGCCGACTCTATTATTGTCGGCCAGTTTGTTGGTTCTTCCGCACTTGCAGCTGTCGGTGCATGTGCAGCATTGACCAATGTGTTCATTTGTGTGGCACTGGGAGCCGGTGTCGGAGCCGGTGTGCTTGTGAGCCGTTATTTCGGAGCCAGGGAGTATGGCAAAATGAAAACAATCGTGTCAACCTCCTTGATTAGCTTTTTGCTTCTAAGTATAGTCCTTGGTGTTTTTGGCTTTTTCTTCGCCAGCTCGATGATGAGTGGACTGCAAACCCCTGCCGACATACTGGATGATGCAGTACTGTATCTGCGGGTCTATTTTGTGGGCTTTCCGTTTCTGTTTATGTATAACATTCTTTCTACCATGTTCACCTCAATCGGCGAATCCAAAATTCCGCTAGGACTGCTGATTTTTTCGTCCATCCTGAATATTTTAATGGATCTTTGGATGGTAGCCGGGCTAGGTCTCGGTGTGTTCGGTGCGGCTATTGCAACCCTGATTGCACAGGGAATTTCCGCAGTGTTTTCGTTTTTGATTTTCTTTGCACGGATGCAGCAATATAAAAGCCCCTTTAACAGGTTTGAACGGCAGGAGCTGTATTCCATGCTTCGCATTGCGGTGCCGTCGGTTTTACAGCAGTCCACAGTGTCCATCGGTATGATGATTGTGCAGGCAGTGGTAAATCCTTTCGGTACACAGGCACTCGCCGGGTATACAGCAACGATGAGGGTGGAAAATGTTTTTTCATTGATCTTTGTATCCATCGGCAATGCGGTTTCGCCGTATGTTTCCCAAAACCTTGGCGCAGGCAAACCCCAACGCATCAAAAAAGGCTACCATGCGGCGCTGGTGCTGGACGTGTGCTTTGCCGTTCTTGCTTTTCTCGTCATTGAAACGCTACACACGCAGATCTCCTCGCTGTTCTTAGGAAAAGACGGAACGGCGTTTGCCTATCAGGTGTCTGGTGATTATATGAGGTGGCTTGGTTACTTTTTCATCTTCATGGGTATCAAGATGGCAACCGATGGAGTTCTTCGCGGTCTCGGAATTATGCGTCCGTTCCTCGTTGCAAACATAGTGAATCTTGCGATTCGTCTGTCTGTTGCCCTAATCTGTGCACCACGTTTCGGCATTGCCTTTGTCTGGCTTGCGGTACCAGTTGTCTGGCTTGCAAACTTTTTAATCTCCTATGTGGCTCTTAGGAGATCATGGTCGACTGATAAAATGGCATCCATTAGTTAACTTCCAGTTGTGCGCCCAGCTAAGGGTGTGTAGTCAAGCCGGTGGGATTCCGGTTT
>OOBY01001007.1_pt1 | contig 11786 bp, 10 predicted proteins | sample 1671751 | NCBI WGS metagenome assembly OOBY01 (sample SAMN06348189, study PRJEB24527) | human gut metagenome | biome: human gut; feature: ankylosing spondylitis patient; material: feces | host: Homo sapiens | place: China | collected 2015-10
GCTTGATGATAATATCGGCGGAGAGCTTATCCCGAACAGACTGATATACGCTCTCCAAATCAATGCCAACCTGGTCGATCTTGTTGATAAAGATAATGGTGGGGATGTTCAATTTCCGTAGGGCATGGAACAGAACACGGGTCTGGGCCTGCACGCCATCTTTAGCGGAGAGCACCAAGATGGCCCCGTCCAAAACAGCCAGAGAGCGGTATACCTCTGCCAAGAAATCCATGTGGCCGGGAGTATCCACAATATTGACTTTACAACTGTGCCACTGGAAAGAAGTGACTGCCGTTTGAATGGTAATTCCACGCTGCCGCTCCAAAAACATAGTGTCCGTTCTCGTTGTCCCTTTTTCGACGCTCCCCGGCTCTGAAATGGTTCCGCTGGCATACAGCAGACTCTCCGTCAAGGTCGTCTTTCCAGCGTCTACATGGGCAAGAATCCCGATATTGATAATGTTCATGTCTATCCTCCATACAAGGCCCAAAAGGGCGCAAAAATCCCCAGCGGCAAATACTTTTACCGCTGGGGATCATGACTTCGGATACATAGAAACGCATTCAGCTAACATGAGCCGTTATCCGTCACGATATTTGATAAAAAGGCAAAAGCATTCTTAAATTGGGTACAAAAACCAAGCCCCTGCAAGGGGCAATTATTTTTGTGCCCATTATCAAATTTTATTTAAGAATACCTTGCCGCATGTTGAATAGACTCCTCAAATCAGGATGACAGCAGTATAGCATAGCACACTCTAAAATGCAAGAAGTTTTTACCCGCTGTCCCAAATAAATCAGGAGGGCATTCACCGGGACACCCTCCGATTTGGGGCCTCATGCGCAAATAATTTCTGTGTCCACGATTTCCGCCGCACACGCCCGAATATTGTTAGTCCCTCTGCAACTCATACCACAGACCGTTGCCCTCGTCAAAGATGTACTTTTCCATGAAATTACCTCCATTTTTTGTGATTATCGTGCGCCTACCCTTATTTTTGACCTTGCACCCCATTTCTGCTCCTTTTCGACCTGTTCCTGCTGGTAAGCTGCCTCCAGTATCCTGTCCGCCTGTTCCGGGCCAATGGCCCGTCTGACCCGCTCATAGTCCCTGACTTGCCCTTTCAAGCCGTCCCTCTCGGCACAAACCTCATAAATCCTGGCTGACAGGGAGCCGTTCTTACTGACCTCACGATCATAGGCGCTCTGCAACCGCTCAAACTTGCTCTTGAGGTCGAAGTAGGCCCGGTAGACGGAGCGCAGCACCTTGACGATCTTCTCCCAAAGGGGCTTGGCCTTTTTCTCCCGGTAGGACTTGGCCGATTCCAGCGGCCCCGCCTCCGGCAGCGTCCGCTCCGGGTCGTCGGAGAAGTCCGCCGCCAGTTTCTCCATGCCCTTGAGCAAGGGCGCTACATCGTCCAGCTTAGCCCTGGCCTGGGCCGCTTTCTTCTCAGCTGATGCTGCCTCCTTATTCTTTTTGTCGGCCTCAACCTGGGCCAGCGCCGACACCTCTTGAAGCTGTGCAAGCCGTTCCTGCTCACGCTCCGTCTTGAACTGCGTAACAGTCAAATGTTCTTCGGAACTACCACGTTCCCCACGCTCTACATCGTCATAGCCAGCGGAGCGCATATGCTCAAAGAAATCATCTTGCAGGACACTGTACGACTTTCGTAGAACGGGTTTGCCCTTAGCTGTGCGTAACGGCTCCCCGGTAGTTTCGTCCAGAATGGGCTTGGACGCCCACTTCTTGCTCATGCTCACCTGCATGATCGTTTCCTTGACCTTGCCCACCAGGGACTTGTCCTTGCACCGCTTTGTCCAGCGTATCTCCTTCTCCACTACCGGGATATAAACCACATGGAGGTGGTAGTGGTACACGTCCTCCCCCAGCGCCTCGGACATGGCCCGGTTGCGCTCGTCAGCGTGCATGACCGCCGACAAAATATACTGCTCTCCGCCCACGATTTTGATTGCGGCTTTATAGGCTTCGGTGTAAAATTGTTTTGCGAAGTCATACCCGCCGTGATTGTAGAAGTAAGCGGAGTTTACATCAAAGACCAACTCACCGTATCGAAAGGCATCCTCCTTGATGCCACGGGTGGAGATCACGCCGTCGGCCTCCATTTGAGCAAACATCTCCCGATACCCGGCAGACGGGGTTTTGAAATGGACATTGAGCGGCGTCCGCTCCAGTACAATGTCCTGATTGACATAGGAATCCTTCTCACGCTCGTTGTGCTGCTGGGTGTTACCGATCTTGGTTTCGGTCAGCCTCATATTTCTTGCGTTGGTACGGTCAATACCGTCGCCTCTCGCCATAGGCAAAAATCCTCCTGTTTCAGATGTTGGGTTGTTGAAAGAGGACGGGGGTTCGGGGGAGGCACTTCCTGCAGGAAGTGTAATAACCCACTATGACACTTTCATCCCTTCGGTCTGCAAAGTGTCGTGGGCTCTCCGAGGGGGTGTGGGGGCTTTGCCCCCGGCAACTGCGGTTGCCTCCCCCAGCAGGGCCGCCCTTTGAAAAGGGCACCCTGCACCCCGCCTAAACTTTGCTGCTCCCCGTGACAGCCGTGACGACCGTGACGATGTTTCAGACACCGCCGCCACTCTCAAAAAAGCCGTCACAGCCGTCACGGTCGTCACGCCTGGGACGGTTCCAGCGTCAGGCTGATACTTCTCCCGGCGTGGCTCCTGCTGTTCTCATAGCGGATGTGGTAGTCTATCAGCAGCTTCCCGGCCCGGACGTTTAGCCGCATCGCCAGGGCGTTGGGCTTCATGTCGGTCTGGAGCGCCGCTACCAGCTCGGTGGCCGTACCACCCCAGGTCGGCTTCTCCGCCGTCACAAGGGCGGCTATGGCCTCCAGCACCGGGTCGGGCGGCTCTGTCCATGCCTCCGTTTCCGTACGCTCCAGCGTCCATATCAGCCGTTCCTTGTCCCTGGTAAGATAGAATCGCTGGTCTTGCTGGTCACGCCCGGCCACGTCCAGAACGGCGCTGCCGTCTGTCCGCTTCTCCTTTTGAAGAAGAAAGGCCCCGTCCGCCGCTCCCAGCAGACCGTTGGTGCCGGAGATCATATCGAATTTGTCATCTGCCTGTTGCTTTCGAGTGTGGTGTACCAGCAGGAGGCAGACGCCGCAATCATCGGCAAGGCGTTTCAGCTTACCCACCACCTCGTAATCGTTGGCGTAGCTGTACTTATCCCCACCAGCCTCCCGGATTTTCTGGAGGGTGTCAATGATAATCAGCTTGGTGTTCGGGTGTTCCCGGACGAACTTCTTTAGCTGTTCCTCCAGGCCAACGCCAAGCTGTTTGGCGTAGACCGCAAAGAGCAGATTGTCGGTGCCCTCTGTGCCGAACATTCGGTATAGCCGCCCCTGCAAGCGGCGGTGGTCGTCCTCCAACGCCAGATAGAGGACAGTCCCCTTGTGGACAGGGTAGCCCCACAGGGGGAGGCCCATGCTGACATGGTAGGCAAGCTGGGCCATCAGGAACGACTTGCCCACCTTGGGCGCTCCCGCAAAGAGGTACGTCCCAGGGTAGAGCAGACCGTCTATTACGGGCGGTCTGCTCTGGTAGATGTTCTGGTAAAGGTCGTTCATGGAAACTGTGTGGAGGTAGGCTGGGTCGTTCATGCGCCGCATATCCCGGAGCATTTCCTCTAAATCTTTCTCTTGGGGGTTGTTTTCAGCCGTTTCCTCTGCTATACTTTGGGTAGTTGTTTGAGAATTGGGCTGTTCCCCGTCTGCGCCAACAGACGGAACCGGGACAGTCCTTTTCGTTTCTCTGGAATCCATCAATCTATCAATCCTCCTTCATGCCGCCCAGCGTCACTGAGATAAGGTCAATGGTGGCGAGAAGTTCATCCCCCACGTCGCCCCCGGCCTCAATGCGCCGCAGTTCCCCCAGGACGGCGGCGAGTTGGTCACGCAGGGCCTTGTAGACCCTGGGATTGCCCTGCACCACCACGGCCCGGTCTTAAGAGCCGCCGGGTGATGTAGTCCTGCTTCGTCAGGCCAGAGAGCCGCACAGCGGCGTCAATCTGCTTGTTTTCCTCCGGGGATACCCGGAAGGCCACGGTCTTGTTCCTCCAGCGGTTGTGAGTGTCCAAATTCTTAGCTGACATTACGCTCCCATCCTTTCAAAGTCCAATTTGTCTGCCATTTCCGTCTGCTTGGACGGAAACAGGTGGGCATAGCGATAGGTGATCTCGATACTCTCATGCCCCACACGGTCAGCAATCGCCACAGCGGAGAAGCCCATGTCAATCAGAAGTGAGATGTGCGAATGCCGGAGGTCGTGGATTCTGATACGCTTGACCCCTGCCGACTTCGCCCCTCTGTCCATCTCATGGTGGAGATAGCTTTTCGTGATGGTGAAAATGCGCTCCTTCTTCTTGATACCGTAGAGCATCCCCAGGTAATCCTTCATCTCGTCACAGAGGAAGTTGGGCATTTTAATGGTGCGGTTGCTTTTCTTCGTCTTTGGCGTGGTAATGACGTCCTTGCCGTGGAGCCGCTGATAGGACTTGCTGATTTTCACCGTCCCGGCCTCAAAGTCAAAGTCTGCCGGGGTCAGGGCCAGCAGTTCCCCCTCCCGAATACCACACCAGTAGAGCATTTCAAAGGCGTAGTAGGAAACGGGCTTGTCCATCATGGCATCTGCAAACTTCTGGTACTCCGCTTTCGTCCAGAACAGCATTTCCTTCCGTTCCTCTGACCCCATGTTCCCAGCCTTGGCGGCGGGATTGGAGCGCAGCTCATAGAAGCGGACAGCGTGATTGAAGATGGCGCTAAGCTGGTTGTGCAGGGTTTTGAGGTAGGTAGCCGAGTAGGGCTTGCGCTTCTCGTCCCGGTAGGCCAGCAACTCGTTCTGCCATGCGATCACGTCCTTGGTGGTGATCTCGCTAATCTTCCGCTTGCCAAAGTAGGGCAGAATTTTCTTCTGGATGATGTTCTCCTTGGTCAGCCAGGTGTTCTCCTTGAGCCGGGGTTTCATATCCTTGGTGTAAAGCTCGGTAAAGGCTTCAAAGGTCATATCCAGGTCGCCGGAGGTCTGCATCTGGAAACTGCGCTCCCACTCCTGGGCCTCCCGTTTGGTGGCAAAGCCACGCTTGCACTTCTGTTTGCGCTCCCCCGTCCAGTCCTGATACCGCACCATGACGTACCATGTTCCTCTTGCTTCGTCCTTAAAGACTGGCATTTAGTTCCCTTCCTTTCTGGCCCCGTAGAGCCGTTCGTTGAAATACTGGCGGTTGACCCGCCCTGCGATGGTGATGAAGCCCTTGTCCTTCAATTCTTCGTTGAGCTGCCGGATGAGTTTATAGGCGTAGGGCTTCGATACACCCAGCTCGTCCGCAACTTCTTCCGCCCGGATGAATCTGTTCTCCATATGGATTCCTCCTTTCTTTTGATTTAACGCTATTTGCTTAACGTAGTCCTATTATACTAACTCTATTCCGTTATGTCAAGACCTTCCAACGAGAAAATATAAACAAATTTATTTATTTTTCTCTTGACTGGTCTAAACATATCTGTTATACTTCAAGTGTCCCCATTACATAGATTGGAGTTGGCAGTTATGGCGATTGGTGAACGTATTCGTTTCTTCCGCAACATGAAGGGCATCACACAGAAGTATCTTGGCATGGTGGTGGGTTTCCCGGAACGCTCCGCCGATGTGCGTATGGCACAGTATGAAACCGGGAGCCGCACCCCCAAGGCCGACCTGACAAAGACCCTGGCTGACTTCTTTGATATTTCCCCTGATGCCCTGACCGTCCCTGACATAGATACCGACATCGGCCTGATGCACACCCTCTTTGCTTTGGAGGATATTCGGGGGCTGACTATTGGGGAGATTGACGGCGAGGTTTGTCTGCGTCTGGACAAATCCAAAGGCAAGACCTATGCCAATATGCTTGATATGCTGTCCGCCTGGGCGGAGCAGGCCAAGAAGCTGGAGGCCGGGGAGATCACCAGGGAGGACTATGACCGCTGGCGGTACAACTACCCCAAGTACGACACCACCCTGCGGTGGGCAAAAGTTCCCTCACAGGAATTGAGTGATTTCCTGGTGGATGCACTCAAAGATAGCCCCGATACTGATGAATAGACAGCAAAAGCCCTTACCGACGTTGCCATCGGTAAGGGCTTTCTAATATGGTTGTCCTCACTTATAAGCCGCAAAAGAACATTCTTTACCCGCAATCCACTGGGGATACAGAATGATACGGCCTATGGGGAGCGTTATCAAATCGTTATCAAAAGAGAGATATAAAACCGCAAAATCGTTGTGCCGCAACGGGTTCGGAGTTTCAAAAACTCACTCCCACTCGATGGTGGCCGGGGGCTTGGACGTGATGTCGTAGCAGATGCGGTTGATACCCTGCACTTCGTTGACGATACGCACAGAAATCTTATCCAGCACCTCATAGGGGATGCGGGCCCAGTCAGCGGTCATAAAGTCGCTGGTGGTTACGGCACGGAGAGCCAGGGTATAGTCGTAGGTGCGGCCATCGCCCATAACGCCAACGGAGCGGGTGTTGGTAAGCACAGCGAAATACTGGTTGAGGTTCTTGTCCTCGCCGGCCTTGGCAATCTCATCCCGGAAGATGAAGTCGGCCTGACGCAGAATGTCCGCTTTCTCCTTGGTGATGTCTCCGATGATACGGATGGCAAGACCGGGACCGGGGAAGGGCTGACGGGACACCAGGTACTCAGGCAGTCCCAGCTCGTGGCCCAGCTGACGCACCTCGTCCTTGAAGAGCATACGCAGAGGCTCGATGATCTCCTGGAAGTCCACATAGTCGGGCAGGCCGCCCACGTTGTGGTGGCTCTTGATGACGGCGGCGTCACCGGCGCCCGACTCGATCACGTCGGGATAGATGGTGCCCTGAGCCAGGAAGTCCACCTTGCCGATCTTCTTGGCCTCTTCCTCAAAGACGCGGATAAACTCCTCGCCAATGATCTTACGCTTGCTCTCCGGGTCAGAGATCCCGGCCAGCTTGCCCAGGAAACGCTGCTCGGCGTCCACACGGACAAAGTTGATATCCCACTTGGAGAAGGCCTGCTCCACCTCGTCGCCCTCGTTGAGACGCATGAGGCCGTGGTCCACAAACACACAGGTGAGCTGGCTGCCTACCGCCTCGGCCAGCAGCGCGGCCACCACGGAGGAGTCCACACCGCCGCTGAGGGCCAGCAGCACCTTGCCGCTGCCTACCTTCTCCCGTACCTGCTGGATGGCGGTCTTGCAGTAGTCCTCCATGGTCCAGTCACCAGCGGCATGGCACACCTCATAGAGGAAGTTGCGGATCATGGCGATGCCGTTCTCGGTGTGGTTAACCTCGGGGTGATACTGCACGCCGTAGAAGCCACGCTTCTCGTCGGCAATGGCCACGTTGGGGCAGGCGTCGGAGTGGGCAGTGAGGGCAAAGCCCTCAGGCACCTTGGCTATATAGTCGCCGTGGCTCATCCAGGAGATGCCCTCCTCAGGCAGTCCCCGGAACAGCTTGCAGGCGGTATCGTAGTAGGTCTTGGTCTTGCCGTACTCCCGGGCGGAGTCATCCTGGGCCTCGGTGACCTGACCGCCCAGAGCATGGGCCATGAGCTGGCAGCCGTAGCAGATGCCCAGAATGGGTACACCCCAGGTAAAGATCTCCGGATCCACGTGGGGAGAGGTCTCCAGGTAGACGCTGTTAGGGCCACCGGTAAAGATGATGCCGATGGGGTTCATGGCCTTCAGCTCCGCCAGAGGGGTGGTGTAGGGCTTTACTTCACAGTACACATTGCACTCCCGGACCCGGCGGGCGATCAGCTGGTTATACTGGCCGCCGAAATCCAGAACGATCACAGTCTGATGGGACATAACAACTTCCTTTCTTACGCTGGACGCTTTGCCCAGGTTTTACACATCTTTTACTCATTGTTCCTTGTTCCCGTTCGCCGCAAGGGCTATACTGAAACCATGCAGAAGAAAGGAGGGAACAGAATGGACTTTCATTGGGACGCCTCCGCCGATCTGGAGGATCTGATCTACGAGAACCAGGACGTATCCGCCAGCGAACGGTAATCATATACCATCCAAAAGGCCGCACCGGAGGGTGTGGTTTTTTTCTGCCCTGCGGCAGCTCTCCCAAATAAAAGACCCATCCCCCGGCGAGTTTGGTCGCCGGGGGAATTGAGTTTTCAGCGAAAGAATTTCCGCCTTAGATCTTGGTGATGTCGATGGGCTTCAGGTCAACGCTGCGGCTCTGCTCCCGCACGGTGAGCACCGCACGGGCGGTGTCGATGGCGGTGACGCAGGTCACGCTATGCTCCACGGCGGAGCGGCGGATCTTAAAGCCGTCGCTGTCGTGCTTGCGGCCCTTGGTGGGGGTGTTGATGATCATGTCCACCGTTCCGGAGGCGATCATATCCAGGATGTTGGGGTGGGACTGGGAGACGCGGTTGACCCGCTTGCAGGCGATGCCCGCCTCAGTGAGGGCATCGCAGGTGCCGGAGGTGGCAAAAATCTCAATGCCCATCTCCTCAAAGCCCCGGGCGATGCCAACCATCTCGGCCTTGTCCTCGTCCTTGACGGTGACGATGACCCGGCTGCCGCGCTTGGGCACCTTCAGACCAGCACCCTTGAAGGCCTTCAGCAGAGCCTGGGGATAGGTCTCAGCCAGACCCAGCACCTCGCCGGTGGACTTCATCTCCGGGCCAAGGCCGGTGTCCACGTCGGTGAGCTTCTCGAAGGAGAAGACGGGAGCCTTGACGGCATAGTACTTGGCCTCGGGGTAGAGACCGGTGCCGTAGCCCAGGTCTTTCAGCTTCTGGCCCAGCATGACCTTGGTAGCCAGGTCGATGATGGGCACGCCGGTGACCTTGGAGATATAGGGGATGGTACGGGAGGAACGGGGGTTGACCTCGATGACATAGATGTCGTCGTTGTAGAGGATATACTGGGCGTTGATGAGGCCGATGACGCCCAGGTGCTTGGCCATGTTCTTGGTGTGCTTCAGGATAAGCTCACGGTGCTTGTCCTCCAGATTGATGGGAGGATACACAGCAATAGAGTCGCCGGAGTGCACGCCGGCGCGCTCCACGTGCTCCATGATGCCGGGGATGAGGATATCCTCGCCGTCGAACACGCCGTCCACTTCCAGCTCCCGGCCCATCAGATACTTGTCGATGAGGATGGGGTGCTCCTGGACAGTCATGTTGATGATGCGCATGAAGTCCTCAATGTTGCGGTCGGTGTAGGCGATCTCCATGCCCTGGCCGCCCAGCACGTAGGAGGGGCGCACCAGCACGGGGTAGCCCAGCTCGTTGGCCGCCTTCAGGGCCTCCTGGGTGGTGAACACGGTGCGGCCCTTGGCGCGGGGGATACCGCACTTCTCCAGAATCTCGTCGAAGCGCTCCCGGTCCTCGGCGGCGTCTACGCCGTCGGAAGAGGTGCCCAGGATCTGCACGCCCATCTCGGTCAGAGCCTTGGCCAGCTTGATGGCGGTCTGTCCGCCGAACTGAACCACGGCGCCCCAGGGCTTCTCCTGCTCTACAATGTTCTGCACGTCCTCAGCGGTGAGGGGCTCAAAGTAGAGCTTATCGGCCACGTCGAAGTCGGTGGAGACGGTCTCGGGGTTGTTGTTGACGATGATGGTCTCATAGCCCAGGCGCTTAAAGGCCCAGACGGAGTGGACGGAGCAGTAGTCAAACTCGATGCCCTGGCCGATACGGATGGGGCCGGAACCCAGCACCAGCACCTTCTTGCGGCCGTCGCCGGTATCCACCGCCTCATTCTCTCCGTCGTAGGAGGAGTAGTAGTAGGGGGTCTCGGCGTCAAACTCGGCCGCACAGGTATCAACCATCTTGAAGGAGGGGATGATGCCGTACTTCTCCCGCAGAGCCTTTACCTCGGCCTGCTTCATGCCGCACAGGGTGCCGATGTAGCTGTCGGCAAAGCACATCTCCTTGGCGCGCTTCAGGGTATCAGCATCGGGAGCGCCCTTGCAGGCCTTCAGTTCCTCCTCCATGTCGATGATGCGCTTGAAGCCATCCAGGAACCAGATGTCCATCTTGGTGATGTGGTTGATCTTCTGGGGGGAGAAACCGCGGCGCAGAGCCTCTGCCACCACGAACAGACGCTCGTCGGTGACCTGGACCAGCAGGTCCTCGATCTCGTCGGTATACAGGCCCTCCAGCTTGTCCAGCTTCAGGGCGCGGACGTTGAGCTCCAGAGAGCGGATGGCCTTCATCAGGGCTCCCTCAAAGGAGTTGGCAATGGCCATAACCTCGCCGGTGGCCTTCATCTGGGTGCCCAGAGTACGGCTGGCGGTGGTGAACTTATCAAAAGGCAGACGGGGGATCTTCAGCACGCAGTAGTCGATGGTGGGCTCGAAGCAGGCGGTGGTCTTGCCAGTCACCGCGTTGGGGATCTCGTCCAGAGTGTAGCCCAGAGCTACCTTGGCCGCCACCTTGGCGATGGGATAGCCGGTGGCCTTGGAGGCCAGAGCGGAGGAACGGGACACACGGGGGTTAACCTCGATAACAGCGTACTCAAAGCTGTCGGGATTCAGAGCAAACTGACAGTTACAGCCGCCCTCGATCTCCAGGGCGGAGATGATGTCCAGAGCGGCGGAGCGCAGCATCTGGTACTCCCGGTTGGCCAGAGTCTGGGTGGGGGCCACCACGATGGAGTCGCCGGTGTGCACGCCCACGGGGTCGATGTTCTCCATGGAGCAGATGGTGATCACGTTGCCCGCGGAGTCACGCATGACCTCAAACTCGATCTCCTTCCAGCCGGCGATGCAGCGCTCGATGAGCACCTCGCTGACGCGGCTGAGGTTGATGCCGCGGTCGGCGATCTCCCGCAGAGAGGCCTCGTCATAGGCGATGCCGCCGCCGGTGCCGCCCAGGGTGTAGGCGGGACGGACGATGACGGGGTAGCCGATTTCGTTGGTGAAGGCTACGGCGTCCTCCACGGAGTTGACCACCTTGGAGGTGACGCAGGGCTGGCCGATGGACTCCATGCAGTCCTTAAAGCCCTGGCGGTCCTCCGCCTTGTGGATGGACTCGGGGCTGGTGCCCAGCAGCTTCACCCCGTACTTGGCCAGCGTGCCGTCCTCATACAGAGCCATAGCCAGGTTCAGGCCGGTCTGGCCGCCCATGTTGGGCAGCAGGGCGTCGGGCCGCTCCTTCTCGATGATCTGGGTCACCGAGTGGATGTTCATAGGCTCGATATACACATGGTCAGCAATATCCTTGTCGGTCATGATGGTGGCGGGGTTGGAGTTGATCAGCACCACCTCCATACCCTCTTCCTTCAGAGCACGGCAGGCCTGGGTGCCGGCGTAGTCAAACTCAGCGGCCTGGCCGATGACGATGGGGCCGGAACCCAACACCAGGACCTTCTTCACATCGGTATACTTGGGCATTACCGGGCACCTCCCTGATCCATGGATTCAATAAAGCGGTTAAACAGATATTCCGTGTCCTTGGGGCCGGCGTTGGCCTCGGGGTGGAACTGGGTGGTAAAGCAGTTGGGACGCTTATAGCGCAGGCCCTCACAGGTGCCGTCGTTGACGTTGATGTGGGAGACCTCAGCCACAGCGGGGTCAACCGACTCAGACAGGACCATATAGCCGTGGTTCTGGCTGGTGATGAACACCCGGCCCTTCTCCAGATCCCGCACGGGGTGGTTTCCGCCCCGGTGACCGTAGGCCAGGCGGCCGGTCTTGGCGCCGGTGGCCAGAGCCAGCAGCTGGTGGCCCAGGCACACGGCGAACAGAGGCAGCTGGCTCTCGTAGAG
>OOBY01001028.1_pt1 | contig 11407 bp, 10 predicted proteins | sample 1671751 | NCBI WGS metagenome assembly OOBY01 (sample SAMN06348189, study PRJEB24527) | human gut metagenome | biome: human gut; feature: ankylosing spondylitis patient; material: feces | host: Homo sapiens | place: China | collected 2015-10
TGCGGAGTCCAGAGGCAGAGCCTCTGGTGGGGGTTAGGGGCAAAGCCCCTCGGTTCTCCCTTTACCCCAAAATCTTCTCAATCGCCGCTTTTTCCTCGCCTGTCAGCGGCACATGCTTCCGCACCGTCTCCACGTTTTGGAGAATCTGCGCGGGGCGGCTTGCGCCGGTAATCACGGTCGTAATCGCCTGGTTTTCCAGCACCCACGCAAGCGCTAACTGCGCCATCGTTTCGCCGCGCGCCGATGCCATCGCGTTCAGCGCCCGCACGCGCGTCAGAACATCCGCCGTCACGTTGCCTTCGTTCAGGAACACGCAGGAGGATGCCGCGCGCGAATCCGCCGGGATGCCGTGCAAGTAGCGGTCGGTCAGCAAGCCCTGATTGAGGGGGGAGAACACTGCCGCGCCGATGCCGCGGTTCAGCAGCACGTCGCACAGGCTGGGCGTGCCGCGCTCAATCCAGCGGTCAAGCATATTGTAGCGCGGCTGGTGAATCGTCAGCGGCACGCCGAAAGCCGCCAGCAAGTCCGCCGCCTGCGCCGTCTGCTCGGCGGAGTAGTTGCTGATGCCGACGTAGAGCGCCTTGCCCTGATGCACAATATCCGCCAGCGTCCGCATGGTCTCCTCCAGCGGCGTGTCCGGGTCGAAGCGGTGATGGTAGAAGATGTCCACATAATCGACCTTCATGCGGCGCAGGCTTGCGTCAAGGCTGCTCATCAGGTACTTGCGGCTGCCGCCGTCGCCATACGGGCCGTCCTGCATGGTGTAGCCTGCTTTGGTGGCGAGAATCAGCTCGTCGCGGTGCGGACGCAGATCGCTGTCCATAATTTTCCCCAGCGTTTCTTCTGCCGCGCCGGGGCGAGGGCCGTAGTTGTTTGCCAAATCGAAGTAGGTGATGCCCGCGTCGAACGCCGTCAGCAGCATGTCGCGCGCGGTGTCCTGCGGCGTGACCGAGCCGAAATTGTTCCACAGACCGAGGGAGACGCGGGGGAGCTTCAGCCCGGAGCGGCCGCAGCGGACGTAGGGCATGTGTGCATAGCGGTCAGCGGCGGGGGCGTAAAAACCGGGTGCGGGCATGTTCATTCTGGTACTTCCTCCTTACTTGCGCTTTGCGGATTTCGGGTCAAGAAACGTCATAAATTCGCACTCCAGCCGTCCGTTGTACAGGCGGCGCTTCTTGTCCGCGCGGCGGCCAAACGACCGCTCGAACGTCGGGTCGGACGTGATGGCGCACAGGCTCCAGCCGGGGTGGCGGCGCATCATCCGCCCCAGTTCGCGGTAGATGCCCTCGCACGTCCGGCGGTCTTCAAGGCGCTCACCGTAGGGCGGATTGCACAGGAACACACCCGGTTCGCCCTCCAGCTTCAGCTTTTCCAGCGGCTGGCACGTCAGCTCGATTTTGCCTTCCAGCCCCGCTTGACGCACATGCCGCCGCGCCAATTCGAGCGCTTCGGGGTCTTTGTCCGATCCGGCAATGCCGAAAACGTGGTCGGGCAGCACGTCCGCCTTGCACGTCTCGCGGATTTGACGGCATTCCTCCGCCGGGAAAATGGAAAACTGCTCCATGGCGAACGCGCGGGTCAGCCCCGGCGCACGGTGCTCCTGCCGGAAAGCGGCTTCAATCAGCAGCGTGCCTGTGCCGCAGCAGGGGTCGTAGAGGCGCATCCCCGGCCGCCACGGGGACAGCTCCACCAAAGACGCAGCGAGCGTTTCGCGCAGAGGCGCTTCGCCGTTCCAGGTGCGGTACCCGCGGCGGTTGAGGGCTTCGCCGGAGGTGTCAAGGGTGATGCGCACGCGGTCTGAGTGGATGGCGACGTCGATGGGGTATACCGCGCCCGTCTCCGGGAAAACCGCGCGGTGCGTCGCCGCTTTCAGCCGCTCGATGATGGCTTTTTTGGTAATCGCCTGACAGTCGCGGACGCTCATCAATTGACTGCGGACGCACTTGCCGGACACGTTGATTTTCGCGTCGGCGGGCATGATGTCCTCCCAAGAGATGGACTTGACCAGCTGGAACAGCTCCTCGAACGTCCGGCATTCGTCCTCCGCCAGCACGATGAGCACGCGGTCGGCACTGCGCAAGCGCAGATTGCACAGGAACGCGTCTGTCAGCGTGCCCGTGAAGCGCGCGCCGCCGAGTTCCGCGCGGACATTCTGCATTTTCAGGCGCTTGAGTTCCGCACCGACGATGCCTTCCAGCCCGAACGCGGCGGTGGCGTAGAGGTTGTATTCGTGATGATTCATGATGATTTGCTCCTATATAAATAATTGCAGTTGATGATTGGAACGCGGGGGAACGCCCTTCGGGATGCTCACGCCCGCACCACGCCATATCGCTGCCACATATCGCCATCGACCCCCGCGCCGAGCGCCCACAGCCCCCACGCGCGCCGCTCCACCTGCGCCCACGCCGCGTCTTTCCCGCACTGCGCCGCGCTGCTGACCAGCGGAATCACCCCTTGCGCCAAATGCGACAGCAGCGGTTCGCACCCGCGCCGGAAGCCAAGCAGGAACGCGGCGGGCGGCAGCGGATTGCTGTCAACGACCGCCTGTGTCACGCCCAGCAGCGCGTGCGTCGCCAGCCGCGACAAGCGCGCATACGGGTATCGCCGCGTCTTGGCGGATTGCAGGAGCGACTCGCGCGTGCGGGCAGTGTCGGCAAAGCGGCGCAGTCGGCGCTCGATGCCTTCGCTGATGCCCGGCAGCGCGGCATAATCCGCCTCATCCATCAGCCGAAGCCGCGCCAGCAGCAGCGTGTCCAGCGCCTCCGGACGGTGCAGGTGATTTGCCAGCGCCTGATTTTCCAGCAAGTCCGCCGCACTCCCCGGCATGGCGGAATAGGCGGATGACCAGTCGCCGCGCAGGATGGCGGAGCGAATCGCCGTGGCGGACGAAAAGCCATCCCCAATGGCGGACGCGTGATAATCCGACGCGCGGGCAATCGGGTACACGTCGGTGGACGCGCCCAATCGCCGAAGCGCGCGCAGGTAGCACACGCCGAGCGTGTTGTTGGGGGATTGAAGGACGCGCGCGGCAGCCGGGGCGACCTCCGCCATCGCGGCGGAAAGCGCAGCGGGATAGGGCAGCCCGGCAGACAGATGCGGCTGAATCGCTGCGGGTAAATCGGGGGATTCGAGCGCATCCGCCGCCGCTTGCAGCAGGGGCAAATCCGCCGTTTCCGCGCCGAAGGAGATCGAGTCGCAGCCCAAGCCGGTCAGCAGATGTACGCCGCCTAAGGCGAAGTGCTCCGCGTCGCGGACAGACCACAGCGCGGGCAGCAGAATCACGGCATCCGCGCCGTTTTGCAGCGCCATTTTTGCGCGGACGGCGGGGGAGACAATCGCCGCGTCGCCGCGCTGCACGAAGCAGCCGGACATGACGGCGACGACCGCATCCGCGTGAGCGGCTTCCCGCGCCTGACGCAATTGGTGCGCGTGCCCCGAATGGAAGGGGTTGTACTCGGCAATCACGCCGACAATGCGCATGGAAAAACTCCTTCTAATTAGCAATTAGCAATGAGCAATGAAAAGGTGCGTTCCTATTATAGCAAAAAGAACAGAAACGTCAAGCGAACGCGCGAAATGACGTGGAATGATGCAATTTTGCCGCCGTTTTTGCCTTTACAGAACCGCCGAAAGATGGTATAATAGATTGGGTTCATCCCCAAACAAGACCATGAAAAGGAAGTAATTCATATGAAGCAGTTCATCGTGGAAACCTCCGCTCGTCACGTTCATGTCACCCAGCAGGATCTGGAAACCCTGTTCGGCAAGGGCTATGAGCTGACCGTCAAGAAGATGCTGTCCCAGCCCGGTCAGTATGCCAGCGCGGAGCGCGTGGACGTTGTCGGCCCGAAGAAGACCCTGACCGGCGTGAGCATCCTCGGCCCGGTTCGCAGCGCGACGCAGGTGGAGCTGTCCCTGACGGATGCGCGTTCCATCGGTGTGACCGCGCCTGTGCGTGAATCCGGCGACATCGCGGGTTCGGGCGCCTGCAAGCTGGTTGGCCCGGCGGGCGAAGTGGAACTGACCGAGGGCGTGATCGCCGCCAAGCGCCACATCCACATGACCCCCGCGGACGCTGAGGAATACGGCGTGAAGGACAAGGACGTTGTGTCCGTGAAGGTGGATACCGACGGCCGTTCCCTGATTTTCGGCGACGTGGTTGTCCGCGTGAGCGACAAGTACGCGCTGGCGATGCATATTGACACCGACGAGTCCAACGCGGCTGGCTGCGGCCGTGCGCAGATGGGCGAAATCGTCAAGTAATCCGAATTATTCGGCTTTTTTGCGGAAAAATCGTATCGCCATGCAGGGTTTTCTACGCCCCAAGCGTTCTATGTTTACAAAACGTTTGCAAAACGTTTGGCGAACCGTTTGGAGAACAAAAGGAGGAAACCCTGCATGAAATCTCGTTTGACCGCGCTTCTCTTGACCCTTGCGCTGCTGCTGACGGCACTGCCCGTCTGCGCGGCGGCGGAGGAAACATCTTCCACCCGGATGCCGCTTTACGACGTGTTCCCGCTGCAACTGGATGACAACACCGTTCTTGAACTGCCCGTAGATTGGGGCTATCAGTTCGTAGAGCTGGAAGGCGTTCCGCCCATTGCCTACGCGATGAACGACAGCGAACAGCTTCTGATGATGGTGAAGATTCCGGCGGACTACACGCCCAATGAGGCGAGCGACCGGCTGGGGCTGACCTCGTTCATCCCCGAAGGCACGGCGGTGATGCTGGGCATCACGACCCCGCAAAGCACGCGCCTGCAGGAAATGACCATCAACGACATGCCCGCCGTGCTGGTGGAGATGAACGGGCAGGGCTTCGATATCCTCTGGATTGGGGATTCGGGCGACCTGTACTTCTTCCTCTTCCCGAACGACGACGACGCGCTGGTGCAGCAGATGATTGCCGTCGCGCAGTCGCTGTGTGTGTTCCACCGGAAGGGGGAGCAGGTCAATCCCGCGTCGGATTTTGCGTACACGGCGGACGGCGGCGAGGTCACCATCACCGACTACATCGGCACAAGCGAACATGTGCTGATTCCGGACGCCATCGACGGCTTGCCCGTGACGGCGCTGGGGCATCGGGCGTTCTACGAGAAGACGGTGACGACGGTTGTCGTGCCGGACAGCGTGACGGAAATCGGCGCGGCGTGCTTTTCCGGCGACAACTATCTGGTCAGCTTGAAATTACCCGACGGCTTGAAGAGACTGCCGCCCGCTTCGCTGGAAAGCTGTATGCGGCTGTACGATTTCGACCTGCCGCAGAGCTTGGAGAAGATTTACAGCAGCGTCTTTGAGTTCAACTACTACCTGACGCACCTAACGCTGCCGAGCAGTTTGACCGAAATCGAGCAGCTGAACTTCATCGGGCTGTATGGCTTGCAGTCGCTGACTCTCGCGGAGGACAATGCAGCGTTCAAGCTCGACGAGGCGAACGGTCTGCTGATGACGGCGGACGGCACGAGATTGCTGCACTGCTTCTCCGACATTTCGCCGGCGGAAGAAATCATCCTCCCGGAGGGCGTCAAAATCGTTGACCCGTTCGCGTTCCATTATGATTACGACGTCAAGCGCATCGTTCTGCCCGAAGGCGTCGAAACGATCGGCGCGATGGCGTTCGCGATGTGTCCAAACCTGACGGAAATCGTCATTCCGGCAAGCGTGACGGACATCGGCGTGATGGACGGGCTGGAAGGGCGCACCGGCATCATTTCCTACAAGCGTAACGTCATTGTGACGTCGGAGGGCTGCCCGGCATGGAACTGGACGGTCGAAACGGGCGCGACGGTAAAATCCCCCGAAGAAAATTAACGAAACATCTGGTTGATAGAAATAGAAGGAGTGTAACCATCCATGAAGGTTCTGATTGTCAACGCGGGTTCTTCCTCCCTGAAGTACCAGCTGGTGGACATGGACAACGAGCAAATGATCGTCAAGGGGCAGGTGGAGCGCATCGCGATTGAAGGCTCCCATCTGAACCAGAAGACCCCTGACATGTCGAAGGTCATCGACCTCTATGAGCCGATTCCGGACCACGTCGTGGCAACGAAGCTGATGCTGCGCGCGCTGCTTGACCCGGAAAAGGGCGTGCTCAAGTCCGTGGATGAAATCGGCGCGGTGGGTCACCGCGTGCTGCACGGCGGCGAGGAGTTCACCGCCAGCTGCATCATCACCGACGAAGTGAAGGCTGCCATCCGCAAGTTCATCCCGCTGGGCCCGCTGCACAATCCGGCGAACCTGATGGGCATTGAGGCGTGCGAGGAAGTCATGCCGCACACGCCGCAGGTGGCCGTGTTCGACACCGCGTTCCATCAGACCATGCCCCCGAAGGCGTTCATGTATGGCGTTCCGTACCGCTATTATAAGGAAATGGGCGTCCGCCGCTACGGCTTCCACGGCACGTCCCACCGCTATGTGAGCAAGCGCGTGTGCGAGTTCCTCGGCGTGAGCCCCATCGGCAAGAAGATTATCATCTGCCACTTGGGCAACGGCTCGTCCATGTCCGCGGTGGTGGATGGCAAGTGCGTTGACACGTCGATGGGTCTGACCCCTCTGGAAGGCGTTGTCATGGGCACGCGTTCCGGCTCCTGCGATCCGGCGGTTGTGCAGTTTATTGCCAACAATGACCACATGACCGTCAACGAAGTGCTGACGATGATGAACAAGCAGTCCGGCCTGATGGGCATTTCCGGTCTGTCCTCCGACATGCGCGACATCGACAAGGCGGCGGATGAGGGCAACGAACGCGCGGCGCTGGCGCGTGACATGCTGCACTACGGCATCAAGAAGTACATCGGCTCCTACGCGGCGGCGATGGGCGGCGTGGACATTATCGTGTTCACGGCGGGCATCGGCGAAAACGGCCCGGAACTGCGCGAATCCGTCATGAAGGACATGGAGTGGATGGGCGCAAAGCTGGATGTGGAGAAGAACAAGGTGCGCGGCAAGGAAGCCGTCATCTCCACCGACGACTCCAAGGTGACGATCTGCGTCATCCCCACGAACGAGGAAATCATGATCGCGCGCGACACCAAGGAACTGGTCGAGGGCGCGAAGAAGTAAGTTTCAGTCAGACGAGGGCTTTTTTCGCGGGGGCGCGCAACTTTTTTCGGGGAAAAGACGCTTTTTTCCGCGAAAAGGTGTTGACAAAACCCGCGAAAAAACCTATAATATGAAATGGTCTAATTTGAGGTGGTGAGCATTTGAAGCTGGATGTACTTCATGCCCTGCGTGATCCGGGAACGGCTTACGCATTCGCTGTGGAGCAGACCATTGCCCCGCAGGATGTGAGCGGCGAGGAGGTCGCGTTTGACCCCGTGCAGCTCTCCGGGCATCTGACTGCCAATGAAGATGGCAGTGTTGTGGTAGAAGGAAGTCTGACGACAACCGCTCATGCCCATTGTGCCAAATGCCTGTCTCCTGCGTCCTGCCCCGTTACGGGGAATTTCCGGGAAACGTTCCTGCATGGGGGCGACCCGGAGGATGATGAGATTTTCGCGTATGAGGGCGCGCAGCTTGATTTTGCGAAACTCACCCTGACGCATGTGCTGCTCAACCTGCCGATGCGCTTCCTGTGCAAGGAAGATTGCAAGGGATTTGAGGAGTACGAGGAGGTCAACCAACACAAGCATTGCCGGGACGATGCGAATGTACAGCGTCCTTTTGCGGCATTGCAGCAGTTGCTGGCTGAAAAGTCCGACAACAAAGAATAATTCGGTCAGCAATTTGGCTGCCAATAACGAGGAGGTGTAACCATGGCTCTTCCGAAGGGAAAAATCTCTAAGGCTCGCAAGCACAGCCGTCGTGCGAACTGGAAGCTCACCGTGCCCGGCATCGTTGAGTGCCCCCAGTGCCATCAGATGAAGCTGGCTCACCGCGTGTGCAAGCACTGCGGTTTCTACAAGGGCGTGCAGGTCGTTGCGGTCAACGAGGAAAAGAACGCCTAATTGGTATCCAGGGGCAAATGAGGGGAGGAAGGCAGCAGCGGGGTCATCCTGTTCTGCCTGATTTCCTACATTCCCCGCAATTCCATATGCTCGCAACGTGATGAGGAGTACCCTGATTTTGCTGGCTCAGAGAGGGTGGTTCACCGGCTGAGAGGCCGCTCGCACAGCCGTCAGGGGAAGGTCGCTTCACAGAGCGTTCGGTGAGGATGATGCAGGAGTTTTTTCCGCATGGAAAGTAGCCGAATGCGGTTCGCACCCGTGACCGTGCGCTTGAGGCAGTGTTTGCGCTGCGAAGCAAGGTGGTACCACGGAAACAGCTCCGTCCTTCGGGATGGGGCTGTTTTTGCGTTTTGGCAATCATTTCACGCGGAAAGGACACCCGTATGAACTACTTCCAGCAGATCGCGGAGCGCTTGCTCCAGCCGGGCACATTCCTGCTCGTGCTGGGCGCAATCCTCGTCTATACATCCGGTATCGTCGCCCGAAAGCTGTTTTCGGGCAGCGAAAAGGCCGATATCATCACCAAAATCGTCGGCTGCGTCATCGCACTCGTCGGCGCAATTCTCATTTTTGCATGATACTCATTCCGGATTCACCCGTGCTAACTGTAAATCGTATATAGGAGGTCATTCACATGGAAATGGAGAAAACATTCAATCCCCAAGCCGTGGAAAGCGAAATCTACCGCGACTGGGAATCCTCCGGCGCGTTTGAGGCGCACCGCGTGGAAGGCAAGAAGCCCTTCACCATCGTCATGCCGCCGCCCAACATCACCGGTCAGCTGCACATGGGCCACGCGCTGGACTGCACCCTGCAGGATCTCGCCGTCCGCTATCACCGCATGAAGGGCGATCCGACGCTCTGGCTGCCCGGCACGGATCACGCCGCCATCGCGACGGAAGTGAAAATCGTCGATGCGATGCGCAAAGAGGGGCTGACCAAGGAGTCCCTCGGCCGCAAGGGCTTCCTCGACCGCGCGTGGAAGTGGAAGGAAGAGTACGGCGGGCGCATCGTCACCCAGCAGCGCCGCATGGGCATCAGCTGCGACTGGAGCCGCGAGCGCTTCACGATGGACGATGGCTGCTCCAAGGCAGTGCGCGAGGTGTTCGTCCGCCTGTACGAAAAGGGGCTGATTTACCGCGGCAACCGGCTGGTCAACTGGTGCCCGTGCTGTGAAAGCGCAATTTCGGACGCGGAAGTGGAATATCAGGAGAAGGAGGGCAACTTCTGGCATCTGCTGTACCCTGTGAAGGAGACGGGCGAGATGCTGGAACTGGCGACCACCCGCCCCGAAACCATGCTCGGCGACACTGCCGTGGCGATTAACGCCGCTGACCCGCGCTATGCCCACCTGCACGGCTGCCATGTGATGCTGCCGCTGGCGAATCGCGAAATCCCGATTATCTGCGACGAACACGCCGACATGGAAAAGGGCACAGGCGTGGTGAAAATCACCCCCGCGCATGACCCGAACGATAACGAAGTCGGTCAGCGCCACAACCTGCCCGTCGTGCGCGTGTTCACTTATGACGGCCACATGACCGGCGCGGAGGACGCCGCGAAGGACGCCGACGGTCAGGCGATTGACTGCGGCAAGTACGCCGGCATGACGACGCTGGAAGCGCGCAAGGCGATTGTCGCGGACTTGCAGGAATTGGGGCTGCTGAAGAGCATCGAGCCGCTGACCCACGAGGTCGGCACCTGCTACCGCTGCCATACGGTGATTGAGCCGATGGTCTCCCGGCAGTGGTTCGTGAAGATGAAGCCGCTGGCGGAACCGGCGATTGCCTGCGTCAAGAGCGGCGAAACGAAGTTCGTGCCGGAGCGCTTCACGAAGCAGTATATGAACTGGATGGAAAATATCCGCGACTGGTGCATCAGCCGTCAGCTGTGGTGGGGACATCGCATTCCGGTGTGGTACTGCGACGACTGCGGCGCGATGACCGTCAGCCGCGAAGACCCGACCTGCTGCTGCAAGTGCGGTTCTGCGCACATTAAGCAGGATGAGGACGTGCTGGATACTTGGTTCTCGTCTGCCCTGTGGCCGTTCTCCACGCTCGGCTGGCCGGACAACACCGAGGATTTGAAGTACTTCTATCCCACGAACCTGCTCGTGACGGGCTATGATATTATTACCTTTTGGGTTAGCCGCATGATTACGATGGGCTTGGAGGAAATGCAGGTTCCGCCCTTCCAGACGGTGCTGATTCACGGCCTGGTGCGCGACGAACTGGGGCGCAAGATGTCCAAGTCGCTGGGCAACGGCGTTGACCCGCTGGAAGTCATCGACCAGTACGGCGCGGACGCGCTGCGCTTCTCACTGGTGATGGGCGTGAGCGCGGGCAACGACACCCGCTACATCCCGGCGCGCGTGGAATCCGCCCGCAATTTCGCCAACAAGGTTTGGAACGCCAGCCGCTTCGTGCTGATGAACGTGACGGAGAAAGCGCCGCTGGATACCGCGCATCTGACCGCGGCGGATCAGTGGATTCTGTCCCGCTTCCAGGACGCGACGCGCGCGATTTCTTCCAATATGGAAGAGGGCGAGTTCGGTCTGGCGGCGGACCGCATCTATGATTTCGCGTGGAGCGAGTTCTGCGACTGGTACATCGAGCTGGCGAAGAGCCGCTTAAATGGCGACGACCCGGTGGCGAAGAAAGCCGTGCAGGGCGTGCTGCTGTATGTGCTGGAAGGGCTGCTGAAGCTGCTGCACCCGTTCATGCCGTTCCTGACCGAGCAGGTGTACAAGTTCCTGCCGGGCAGCGAGGGCTTCCTGATGCTCAAATCGTGGCCGGAAGTGAAGCCGGAGCTGGACTTCCCGGACGAGGAAGCGAAGATGGAGGGCGTGATGGAGGTCATCCGCACCATCCGCAATCTGCGCGCGGAGATGAACGTTGCCGCGGGCAAGCGCACGCACCTGATGCTGCTTCCCGCGGATGGCTGGGCGGGGACGCTTGCGCACGCTGGGCAGTATTTCCAGCGTCTGGCAGGCGCAAGCGAAACGGCAATCATTGAAAGCAGCGCCGCCGTGACGGAAAAGACCGTTTCCGCCGTGACGAAGGCGTGCACGCTGTACATCCCGCTGGGCGATTTGGTGGACTTCGAGAAGGAAATCGCGCGCCTGAGCAAGGAACTCGACAACCTGCACAAGGAAATCGCCCGTGCTGAGGGCAAGCTGAACAATCCGGGCTTTGTGAGCAAGGCGCCCGCCGCGCTGGTGGAGCAGGAGAAGGGCAAGCTGGCGCTGAATCAGCAGAAGGCGGAGCAGGTCGAAAAGCGCATTGCGGAACTCAAGGAATCTATGTAATTGGGGATTTTTTTCTGGGGGACTGCTTGGGGGCAGTCTCCCTTTTCTTTGGTGATGTGCGATTTCTGCATCATTTGCGCTGCCACGCAGGGGGATTTCGCGTCTGCGGACGCGACGAGGGGGCAACGAAAACAGACGAATGTCTGCGATC
>OOBY01001033.1_pt1 | contig 11367 bp, 9 predicted proteins | sample 1671751 | NCBI WGS metagenome assembly OOBY01 (sample SAMN06348189, study PRJEB24527) | human gut metagenome | biome: human gut; feature: ankylosing spondylitis patient; material: feces | host: Homo sapiens | place: China | collected 2015-10
TAGACTTGGAAGCAAGTGCAGAGCAGTTTATTCGAAGAATGACGAATAAATGTACTTATCTGCCAAGTGAAGATGTTTTACCAAAGTATTCTCTGCTGTACAGCAAATACGAAGTTTTAAATGAATTAAATAATCTGCGTTTGGATGGAGAAAAGATATCTGTAGAGCAGAAACAGAAAATATATGAAGAAGTATTCCAGAAAAGCAGAAAGGTTACACAGAAAAAACTGAAAAACTATTTAGTGAAAGAAGGAATTACCGGAAAAGAAGTTGAAATTACCGGAATTGATGGTGATTTCAAGAGTTCTCTTACGGCATACCATGACTTTAAAGAGAAATTAACAAATCTGTCACTGAACCAGGCGGAAAAAGAATGCATCATCCTGAACGTAACGCTGTTTGGAGATGATAAAGCGATACTGAAACAGAGATTAAAGAAACTGTTTCCGGAGTTGACAGAAAAACAAAGAGACAGCATAAGTAAACTGCCGTATCGTGGTTGGGGAAGACTCTCAAAAGTGTTTTTGGAAGAGATGGAAGCACCGGCACCGGAAACGGGAGAGGCATGGTCTATTATTCGGGCTTTGTGGGAGACGAATGACAATCTGATGCAACTGCTTAGCGAAAAATATTTGTTTGCATCGGCAATCGAAGAAAAGAATGGAAACGAACAGAAAAAACGGGATATTTCGTATGAATTAGTCGAGGAGCTTTACGTATCACCGGCAGTGAAGCGGCAGATTTGGCAGAGCCTTTTGATTGTAAAGGAAATCTGTAAAGTGATGGGAAACCCACCGAAACGTGTTTTTATAGAAATGGCAAGAGAAAAAACCGATCAGGGAAGAACCTCTTCAAGAAAAAAGAAACTGCTGGAACTTTATAAAAAATGTAAAGCGGAAGAAAAAGACTGGATAGATGAGATTGAAAAGCGTTCCGATGCGGAAATGAGAAGAGACAAGCTGTATTTGTATTATACGCAAAAAGGAAAATGCATGTATTCCGGTGAAACAATTGAACTGGAGGAATTGTGGGATAATCAGAAGTATGACATTGATCATATTTTTCCACAGTCCAAAGTGATGGATGATAGCCTGGATAACCGGGTACTTGTAAAGAAAAAGTGTAATCAGATGAAAGAGGATAAATATCCGATCGATGAAACAGTTCGGAAAAAAATGCAGCCATTCTGGAAATCTTTAGTGGATGCCGGATTGATCAGTGAAGAAAAATATAAACGGCTGATAAGAGGAAATGGATTTGAACCGTCTGAATTGGCTGGATTTATTTCCAGGCAGCTGGTGGAAACTCGTCAGAGTACAAAAGCGGCAGCAAGTATTCTGCAGCAGGTGATCCCGGATACACAGATTGTTTATGTAAAAGCGCCAACCGTTTCAAAGTTCCGTAAGGATTTTAAATTTCTGAAGGTACGGGAGATGAATGATTATCATCATGCGAAGGATGCTTATTTGAATATTGTCGTTGGCAACGCATATTTTGTAAAATTCACATCAAATCCGATTCACTTCATTAAGGAAAATCCGGGAAGAAGTTATAATCTGAAGAAGATGTTTGAACAGGAAAGAATTGAACGAAACGGAGAAATTGCCTGGGAAGGCGGGAACGGAACCATTGTGACAGTCCGAAAGTTTATGGAAAAGAACAACATTCTTGTGACGCGAAGATCGTATGAGGCAACAGGTGCATTGTTTGACCAGCAGATTGTCAAAAAAGGAAAAGGTCAGGTTCCGATCAAGAGCAGTGATGAACGGCTTTGTGATATACAGAAGTATGGAGGATATAACAAAGAGGCGGGAGCTTACTTTGTACTGGCAGAATCGGAGGGCAAAAAGGGAAAGAAAATACGAACAATCGAGTATGTGCCGATTCGTCTGAAAAAGGAAATTCAGAAGTCAGAAGAAAATATAATTCGGTATCTGGAAGAGGAAAGACAGTTAAAGAATCCGCGAGTGCTGGTGCCGGAAATCAAAATAGATACTCTGTTTTGTGTGGACGGATTTTATATGTGGGTTTCCGGAAGATCAGGGGATCAGCTATTGATGCAAGGTGCAAATCAGCTGGTACTTTCCCAGGAAGAAACAGAAATACTGAAAAAAATAGTACAGTACGTGGAACGTAAAAAACAGAATAAAGAACTGAAAATTTACGATTCCGACCATTTAGAAGAAAAGAAGGTGGTGATGCTGTATGAAACCTTTTTAAATAAATTAACAAATACGGTATATGCAAAAAAACTTGGAGCACAGGCAAAGACATTAACGGAAAAAAGAGAAAAATTTAAAGAATTATGCATAGAAGAAAAGTGTATCGTTTTGTATGAAGTTTTACATTTTTTCCAGTGCCAGAGTGCTGCCGCTGATTTGAAATTAATTGGAGGATCTGGAAGAGCAGGAATTTTGTGTCTCAACAAAAATATAACCGATTGCAGTCGAATCGAAATGATTCATCAATCGCCAACCGGTATCTACGAGCAGACAGTAGACCTGAATGCATTATGAGCTGGCGGATTGTGGTTATTTCCAAACGGGCAAAGCTGGACTATCAGCTTGGTTACCTTGTGGTGCGAAATGAGGAAGTAACAAAAATACATTTAAGTGAAATATCAACCATTCTGATTGAGTCAACAGCAGCAACAGTCACAACAAGTCTGCTGGCAGAGCTGACAAAAAAGAAAATAAAAGTGATTTTTTGCGATGAAAAGAGAAATCCATCGTCGGAACTGGTTGGGTATTACGGAAGTCATGATACCAGCAATAAAATCAGAAAGCAGATTCAGTGGAGCCGGCACAGTAAAGAAGCGATCTGGACAGAAATTGTGACGGAAAAAATACGAAAACAGAAGGAACTGTTAAAAAATATGGGAAAGGAAGAAGCGGGTCTGTTAGAATCATATTTACAGGAGATTGGCTGGAACGATGAGACAAACCGGGAAGGGCATGCGGCAAAGGTATATTTTAATGCATTGTTCGGTATGACATTTACCAGAACTGCGGATTGTCCGGAAAATGCAGCGCTGAATTACGGATATAGCATTTTGTTGTCTGCGTTTGCGAGAGAAATTGTAGCGAGCGGTTATATTACACAGCTCGGACTCTTTCATGATAATATGTTTAATCAGTTTAATCTGGCGTCCGATTTGATGGAACCGTTCCGTGTTCTGATTGACCGGGAAGTAATCCAAATGCAGAGGAAAGAATTTACGCATGAGGAAAAAATACAGTTGGTCAATGTATTAAACAACGAAGTCATGATAGACGGGAAAACACAGTATGTGAATAATGCCATAAAAATTTACTGTAAAAGTGTATTTGATGCCTTAAATGAGAATGACAGTGCATTGATCCGGTTTTATGGCCTATGAGTTATCGTTTTATGAGAGTATTGGTACTGTTTGATCTTCCGGTGCTGACGGGCGATCAGAGAAGAGAATATGCGAGATTTCGAAAGTTTTTATTGAAAAGCGGATTCCTGATGCTCCAGGAATCCGTATACTGTAAGCTTGCGTTAAATACAACTGTAGTGAATGGAATCGTGGATCAGATTCATAAAAATAAGCCGGAAGAAGGTCTGATACAGCTTTTAACGGTGACTGAGAAGCAGTATGCGAAAATGGATCTGATTGTTGGGAACGTAAAGAGTGAAGTGTTGAATACGGATGAAAGGCTGGTGATTTTATGAAACTGGTACATGTGGACTTGGAAAAACCTATTGCGATTCATCGGAACTGTCCCACGGAATGGATTATAGAATCACCGGAGCTGTTTTTAAAATATGTGGAGCAGCTGCAAAAACAAAATCAGGGAGAGAAGGGAAATTTCGTACTTTCTAAAGCTGACACAGAGCTGAATATGAAAAGAGATGTGGAATTGGTATTAACGCCCTTTTCTCTTGATTTTGCGGATCACAGAATACAAAAACGGTTATTTACAGAGCTGGTCAAAAGTGCGCAAAATGAAGAAATGTTTCTGGAAACGCAGAGAATTATTGCGGAACTGAAGAAATACATCTATCAATTGGAAGCTGTCAGTGGGTACGAATTGGAACAAAATGAGGAAATCGATTTGAGCGCACTCCTAAAATTGATGGGAGTTCAGACAGAAACCGAAAAAGAGATGGGGCTTCTGGAAAAATTAACGCAATATATCAAAGTTATGGCCGAACTTCTCCAAAAAGAACTGGTGATTTTGGTCAATATTCGATCCTATCTGAACGAAACACAAATAAACAAACTCTCCCAAATGGCATGCTACTATGAAATATCCTTGCTTTTCATAGAAAATATACAAAGGGACTTTTCGAATCAGAGAGAATATTATATAATTGACAAAGATGGATGTGATGTCTATTAATATCCATCGGATGTTTGAGTACCTGTTTTGTGCAGATGAAAGCAGTTCATTTTTAAATTTGAGGTTTGAGAATGATGTAAAAATGTATGGTACTCAAACATTCAGAATATCGTTGCCGTGGTTCTTGATGTTTGAGAATGATGTAAAAATGTATGGTACTCAAACTGATAGATTGCCATACCTAATACCTCCATGGTTTGAGAATGATGTAAAAATGTATGGTACTCAAACAGGTTCTAATATTATTCCACTTGCAGGAAAGTTTGAGAATGATGTAAAAATGTATGGTACTCAAACTGAGGACGATTTCTATTCTGCAGGCATGAAGTTTGAGAATGATGTAAAAATGTATGGTACTCAAACACCCTGTCCAGAAAAGCCTTCATCGACGATGTTTGAGAATGATGTAAAAATGTATGGTACTCAAACATCAGGAACAAACGTGAAAGTCGAAAACCAGTTTGAGAATGATGTAAAAATGTATGGTACTCAAACTACTGTATATGGTGCGAATGATGGTTTTAAGTTTGAGAATGATGTAAAAATGTATGGTACTCAAACCTGAAAACGTCATATGACGGCGTAAAAGACGTTTGAGAATGATGTAAAAATGTATGGTACTCAAACACGATTTGAGCGCGTAAATGACAGCTTCTAGTTTGAGAATGATGTAAAAATGTATGGTACTCAAACCGCTCGCTGCTCACTATCCATCACCGCCTGTTTGAGAATGATGTAAAAATGTATGGTACTCAAACTTTCCACCTCCCCTAAATCTGTAAGTAATGGTTTGAGAATGATGTAAAAATGTATAGTACTCAAACATTTTCAGGGCAAATTCTGCTAAATCGTACGTTTGAGAATGATGTAAAATTTATTTTTGTGAACAACAAGAATAGATAATTCAAAATGAAATATTCAGAAGACAGTATGAAATCGACTTAATTGTCTTTTTCTTGCTGTCTTTTTCCTTGTCTCAAAGCGCCGCACCATGTATAATAAAACCACAAGAATTTCATTTCATAGTTTTTACAGGAGGAACCTGAATCATGATCCTTGCAATAGACATCGGCAACACGAACATCGTCCTTGGGTGTGTGGAAGGGAAAAAAACATACTTTATCGAAAGACTCTCCACGGACAAGGCAAAAACAGAGCTGGAATACGCAGTCAGCCTGAAAAATGTACTGGAACTGTATGAGATTCCGGTGGAGCAGATCGAAGGAGGTATCATCTCTTCCGTTGTTCCGCAGGTGACAGAGCTCTGCCGGAGTGCGGCAGAAAAAGTGATTAAAAAGCCGGTCAAAGTTGTCGGCCCCGGTGTGAAGACCGGACTTAATATCAAACTGGACGACCCCGCAACGGCAGGAAGCGATCTTGTTGTTGTAGCAGTAGCAGCGCTGAATGAATACACATGTCCGCAGATTGTTATCGATATGGGAACTGCCACGACGATGAGTGTACTTGATCAGAAAGGAAGCTTCATCGGAGGCGTGATTCTTCCGGGACTTCGTACTTCGCTGGATGCTCTCGTATCAAATGCCGCGCAGCTTAGCCAGACCAGTCTGACAGCACCGAAAAAAGTCATTGGCAAAAATACGCTGGACTGTATGAAAGGCGGTATGATTTATGGAAACGCTGCCAGCATCGACGGCATGATCGAACGGATGGAAGAAGAACTTGGCTGCAAATGCACGATTGTGGCTACCGGAGGTCTGGCGAAAGCTGTGATTCCGCACTGCAGACATGACATCATCATCGATGAGAATCTGCTCCTGAAAGGTCTTCAGATCATCTACGAGAAAAACAGGTAGGGAAACCGTTTGTTGACAAAGTTTGCGAATTGTTATAACATATGTATAACAAAACGATACGAGAAAGCAGGGTGTAACTATGTATTATGAGACAATACAGATCGATTTCAACAGCGATGAAGCGATCTATATCCAGCTGAGAAATCAGATTATTCTGGGTATTGCCACTTCCAGAATTCAGGAAGGAGATACTCTACCTTCGGTAAGACAGCTCGCAGACAATATCGGAATCAACATGCATACCGTAAATAAGGCCTACAGCGTACTCCGGCAGGAGGGGCTTCTTTCGATTGACCGAAGAAAAGGAGCCGTTATCTCTATCGATGCGGATAAACTGTATGCCATGCAGGAACTGCGCGAAGATCTGCAGGTGATTCTTGCAAAAGCCGTCTGCAAAAATATATCAAAAGAAGAAGTACATCAGCTTGTAGATGAAATTTACAGCAATTACGCAGACGAAACATGAAGGAGACAATAGTATTATGAGAGAAGGATATACCAGTCAGGCAAAAAAAGCACTGGCATATGCGGTTAGGACAGCTGAAAAATGTGGACATAATTACGTAGGAACCGAACACCTTCTGATCGGACTTCTGAACGTGGAGGATGGCACAGCAGGCATGGTGCTTTCTGAGTTTCACGTAGATGCCGGACAGCTTACCGAACTGATTGACCGTCTGATTGCACCAGGCGGAAACACCGTGACCGAATCCCGACCGGGCTATACTCCGCGGGTACGCAGAGTGCTTGAAAATGCAGAAGCGGAGGCAGCGCGTTTTAAGAGCAGAGCTGTGGGAACCGAGCATTTGCTGATCGCAATCTTAAAAGAAAGTGACTGTGTTGCTACCCGTTTGCTTTTTACCATGGGGATCAACATTCAGAAACTATATGGAGCAATCCTTACTGCCATGGGCGAGGCACCGCTGCAGGGCGGTGCAAGCGGAAATGCAAATACCGGCCGCGGACCGCAGACAAGAGGTGGAGCGCAGACCAGCGAAACGCCGGCACTGGACCAGTACAGCCGGGATCTGACTGAGCTTGCGCGCGAAGGAAAACTCGATCCGGTTGTCGGCCGTGGGCAGGAAATTGAGCGTGTCATTCAGATCTTAAGTCGCCGGACAAAAAACAACCCGTGTCTGATCGGAGAGCCGGGTGTCGGAAAAACGGCGATTGCGGAAGGTCTGGCGCAGCGGATTGCCCTTGGCATTGTGCCGGAAACGATCCGCGATAAGCGAGTTGTTGTCCTTGACCTTTCCGGAATGGTAGCCGGAAGCAAATACCGCGGTGAGTTCGAAGAGCGTATCAAACGTGTCGTCAAAGAAGTGACGGACAATGAAAATATTCTGCTGTTCATCGATGAACTTCACACCATCATCGGGGCCGGCGGTGCAGAGGGAGCACTCGATGCATCCAATATCTTAAAACCGTCCCTTTCCCGCGGAGAAATTCAGCTCATCGGTGCAACCACGCTCGAAGAATACCGTAAATACATCGAAAAAGATGCCGCATTGGAGCGCCGTTTCCAGCCGGTCAAAGTAGAAGAACCGACGGAAAGCGAAGCACTTGATATCTTAAAAGGCCTGCGCCCATACTACGAACGCCACCACGGCGTGGAAATCACCGATGAAGCACTGGAAGCAGCCGTAAAAATGAGCGTCCGCTACATCAACGACCGTTTCCTGCCGGATAAAGCCATCGATCTGATCGATGAGGCATCCGCAGGCGTACAGCTCGCCGGCTACCAGGTGCCGGACAACATGGCAAAAGAGGAGCAGACACTGTTCGAAGTACAGAAAGAAAAAGAATCCGCGATCAGTGCCGGCGATTTTGAGCAGGCAAAAGAACTGCAGGCGCGCCAGCAGGAGCTCGAAAAAGATCTGGAGCAGATCCGAAAACGCTTTGAACGCCGTTGCAAAAACAAAAAACTGCAGGTAACAGAAGAAGAAATCGCAAAAACCGTATCCACCTGGACGAAAATTCCGGTACAGCGTCTCGCGGAAGGAGAATCGAAACGTCTGGCAAGACTGGAGCAGACACTCCATAAACGCGTTGTCGGCCAGGAAGAAGCCGTGACAGCTGTGGCAAAAGCCGTAAAACGAGGCAGAGTCGGATTAAAAGACCCGAACCGTCCGACAGGATCCTTCCTGTTTCTTGGACCGACCGGTGTCGGAAAAACAGAACTTTCCAAAGCACTCGCCGAGGCAGTTTTCGGTACAGAGCAGGCCCTGATCCGCGTCGACATGTCGGAGTACATGGAGAAACACAGCGTCTCCAAACTGATCGGATCCCCTCCGGGATACGTCGGCTACGAGGAAGGCGGCCAGCTCTCCGAAAAAGTGCGCCGCAACCCGTACAGTGTGATCCTGTTTGACGAGATCGAAAAAGCGCACCCGGATGTCTTCAACATTCTGCTGCAGGTGCTTGATGATGGCCATATCACCGACGCGCAGGGCAGAAAAGTTGATTTCAAACAGACCTGCATTATCATGACATCCAATGCCGGAGCACAGAACATTGTAGCGCCGAAACGCCTTGGATTCCTTTCGACAGAAGATGAGCGGAAAGACTACGAATACATGAAGGGCCAGGTGATGGAAGAAGTCAAACGGATGTTTAAGCCGGAATTCCTGAACCGAATCGACGAGATTATTGTATTCCATCAGCTTACCAAGGCGGATATGAAGAAGATTCTGCAGATTCTGCTCAAAGATCTGGAGCGCCGCTGCAAGGAGCAGATGGACATTGAATTGAAAGTCCGTGACACCGTGAAAGAATATCTCGTGGAAAACAGCTTCGACAGCAAGTACGGTGCCCGCCCGTTAAAACGCGCGATCCAGAGCAAAATTGAGGATCCGCTCGCAGAAGCCATCCTGAACGGAGAAGTGAAAAAAGGCGATACCGTTGCGGCTGGAATGAATAAGAAAGAGATTACATTTAAGGTTCTTGAGAAAAAATAATATAAAATTCCATAAATTATATGGTAAAATCTTTTTGATTATGGTATGATTTTCACAAAGAAACGAAACACCACAAAAGACAAGACCAGGAGGGCATTTACAAATGTCAGTAGTAAAAGAATTAATCCGCACAGAGGCAGACGGAGGCATCAGCTTCGGAGATTATGAGCTTGCGGCAAAGGCAAAAAAATCTGATTTTGAGCACAGAGGAGATCTGTATAAAGTAAAAACCTTTAAGGAAATCACAAAGCTGGAGAGAAACGGACTGTTCGTATACGAATCCGTTCCGGGAACCGCAGTTACCGATCTGAACGTATTCGACGACGGCATGACCTTCAAAGTAGAAGGACCGGAGGATGCACAGATCACCGTTGAAATGGAAGCAGAGACCGAATACAAGGTGCTGCTCGACGGCGTAAACGTTGGCCACATGACCACAAATCTCGGCGGAAAACTTTCCTTCAGCGTAGAGCTGGAAAAAGCAGAGGATGTAGCAGTAGAAATCGTAAAAGCATGATGAAATAAGAAAAGAAGGCTGTCGCAGAACGTGTGCGGCAGCTTTTTTTGACAATTATAAGGGAGACACAACTATGGCAAAAGCAAAAAAAACAGCCTTTTTCTGCCAGAACTGCGGATATGAGTCAGCAAAATGGATGGGTCAGTGTCCGGCGTGCAGAGAATGGAATACGTTTGTGGAGGAACCGATGGCGGCCAAAACACCGGCGGGAAACCAGGGGCTCGGAAGCCACAGCGCAGCGGGCAGAAAGCCGGGGCATCTGACGGAAATTTCAACAGGAAAAGAAGAGCGTATCCCGACGGGAATCGGAGAACTCGACCGGGTGCTCGGCGGAGGAATTGTGCCGGGTTCCCTGACACTGGTCGGCGGCGATCCGGGAATTGGAAAATCCACACTCCTTCTGCAGGTGTGCCGCATGCTGTCCACAGCAGGACATCAGGTTTTATACATTTCCGGCGAGGAGTCCCTGCGCCAGATCAAACTGCGCGCCGTGCGGATCGGAGAATTTAATGAAAATCTGTCCTTGCTCTGTGAGACGAATCTTGACATTATCCGCGCCGTCATGGAAAAAGAGAAGCCGGAGATTGCCGTCATCGACTCGATCCAGACCATGTATAACGAAGAGGTCAGCTCCGCGCCGGGCAGTGTATCCCAGGTCCGGGAATCGACGAATGTGCTGATGCAGATTGCAAAGGGAATGGGAATTTCGATCTTTATCGTCGGTCATGTGACAAAAGACGGTAATGTGGCCGGCCCACGTGTGCTGGAACACATGGTAGATACCGTGCTGTACTTCGAGGGCGACCGTCATGCGTCCTACCGGATTCTGCGCGGCGTCAAAAACCGTTTTGGTTCTACAAATGAGATCGGCGTCTTCGAAATGCAGACAGAGGGACTCGTGGAAGTGAAAAATCCATCGGAATACATGCTGAACGGACGGCCGGAGGGAGCTTCCGGTTCGGTTGTCGCATGCTCCATGGAGGGAACGCGCCCGATCCTGATCGAGATTCAGGCACTGGTCTGCCACAGTAATTTCGGAATCCCGCGCCGCACCGCAGCAGGATGCGATTTCAACCGTGTGAACCTGCTGATGGCAGTGCTGGAAAAACGCGCAAGAGTCAATCTTTCGACAAGCGATGCCTACGTCAACATCGCAGGCGGAATCAAGATGAATGAGCCGGCGATCGATCTTGGCATCGCACTTGCCGTCGTATCGAGCTACAAAGATCAGGTGATCGATGAGAAAACGGTCGTATTTGGCGAGGTCGGCTTAAGCGGTGAGGTCCGCGCCGTCAGCATGGCGGAACAGCGTGTACTGGAAGCAAAAAAACTGGGCTTCGAGCGGGTGATTTTACCTGCTGTCTGCATGAAGTCCGTGGAGAAAATCGGTGGAATCGCACTGATTCCGGTGGAAAATATTCAGGATGCGATTCTGCGCGTGGGGAAAAATTAGAAGGAAGTTGTGGAAAAAGGACCGGCGTGTGATGCGTACGGTCTTTTTTAAAAAATTCAGATAAAATATAAAATATGCAGAATTAACTATATTTTTCTAAAAATAAGAAAATTCGAAAAAAGGTGTTGACTTTTGCTTTGGGCGGTGTTATTATAACTAAGCTGTCAGCGAGAGCTGATGCGAATGAGTTCTTTTGAAACAGAAAAACCTAGTTCGGAGCCGGGTGGCTGCCACGGGTTGCAAAAACTGCTTCAAAAAA
>OOBY01001037.1_pt1 | contig 11335 bp, 6 predicted proteins | sample 1671751 | NCBI WGS metagenome assembly OOBY01 (sample SAMN06348189, study PRJEB24527) | human gut metagenome | biome: human gut; feature: ankylosing spondylitis patient; material: feces | host: Homo sapiens | place: China | collected 2015-10
CCGCAGACAAGGGCGGTGCACTGTTTCAGGGGCCGGGAGCGCATCCATTGGAGGATCTCGGTCTTTTCGTCGGAGCCGATGACCTTGCCGCTGTACAGGATGGCGCTGAGCACCCCGCCGGGCCGCAGAGCCTCGAGGGCAGCTTCCAGCGCCGGGATGCTGCTTTGTGCGCGGGAGAACACCCCGTGGTCGGCACCGGGCAGCCAGCCGAAGTTGAACATCACGGCATCGACAGTGCCGGGCTGTACATATTGTAGGAGGTTGGCGTGGCTGTCGCAGTGAAGCTCTGCCGCAAGGCCCTTCCGTGTAAGGTTCTGTCGGGTGGAGGCAATGGCTTCGGGCTGGATGTCAAAGCCCAGCACCCGGCCTTCTTTGCCCACAAGGCGGCAGAGAAAAGCCGTGTCGCCCCCGTTGCCGCAGGTGGCATCGATGCAGAGCCCCGGGTCAGTCAGCCGCGCGGCGAGGAAGTCCTGCACAAGCTTCACGGCCGTCAGGTCGGGGGTGCGGCGGCGGCACAGGCCGCTGCCCTCTGCCGCAAAACCGAACTTTGCCCAGAAGGCCAGCTCCCCCGCATCGGCAGGCAGAGGAGCCGTGAACACCGTGGCGCTCTCTTTGTCATAGCCGCCCAGGCTGCGCAATACCTCTTTTAACAGGTAGGAGCCGTAGCCCTTGCGCCGCCATTCCGGCACAATGGTCAGGGCAGCGATGTCCGCGCCCTGCTCCGTGGGCCGGGCCTGGCAGGTGCCAATGATGGTTTTCTCTTTATACAGGGCATAACCGCCCGTGGTCTTTTCCAGTTTCATAATTTGCTCCTTTCGCGAGCTTGCCCTCTCAGTCTGCTTTCGCAGACAGCTCTCCCAAAGGGAGAGCCTATTGTGGCTCCGAATAAGGCCCCTGCAAATCAGCGATTGCTCGCCTGTCAGGTGTGTTGGCTCCCCCTTCGGGGGAGCTGGCATCGCACAGCGATGACTGAGAGGGTCGTTCTTAAAATACCAAGCCCCCGCGCCGCTGTCAAGGCTTCCCGCTGCGACCTTATTTCACATATTCTTCACCCGGTCAGCGATTCCTTTTCACAATTACCGGATACAATAGAAACAGTTCCAAGGAGGTGCGGCAGAGCGCCCCCTCCGAACCATTCCCTTTGAGAAAGGAAGTAACCAGTATGGATAACGAGAACAAGTGGGAATACGATTATTCCTCTGAACATAGCCAGACCGGCGAGACCGGCTACCCCAACGTCGGCTCCTCCGGCATGAACACCGCCAACACGGCAGGCACCTACGGCGAGGCCGCACAGGCCGCCCCCCAGGCCGAGCCGAACAGCGGCAGCGATGGCGGCGCGGTGCCGCCTCCGGAAGGCCCCCGGTATCAGGCCGCACAGGGAAGCCCCAAGCAGCCTCCCAAAAAGCGCCGCCGGAAAAATGGCAATATCGCCCGCAGCGCAGTCGCACTGGTGCTGGCAGCAGCCATGGGCTTTGTCGGCGGCTTTGTGGGGGCCCGGGTGGGCAACACAGGCGGCAAGGTAGTCATCCAGCAGGTGGCACCTTCCTCCACGTCCAGCAGTGATTCCGGCTCTGCCTCCGCAGTGAACACCGCTTCCGGCATGACCACCGCTCAGGTCTCTGAGATGGTCAGCCCCAGCGTTGTGGTCATCACCACCGAGCAGGTGGTCTACTCCCAGTGGTCCTGGTACGGCCAGAGCCAGGTGGAGAGCGGCGCAGGCAGCGGTGTCGTGATCAGCTCCGACGGCTATATCCTGACCTGTGCGCACGTTGTGTCCGGCGCGTCCAACATCACCGTGACCATCGGCGATACCGATTACCCCGCCACCGTGGTGGGCGAGGATGACACCAGCGACGTGGCTGTCCTCAAGATCGATGCCACCGACCTGACCCCCGCCACCGTTGGCAACAGCGACAGCCTTGCCGTGGGCGAGAGCGTGCTGGCCGTGGGCAACCCGCTGGGTGAGCTGGGCGGCACCGTGACCAGCGGCATCGTCAGCGCCCTGAACCGCAGCGTGACCATCCAGGGCACCAGCTCCACCAACACCATGTCCCTGATCCAGATGGATGCCTCTGTCAGCCCCGGCAACTCCGGCGGCGGCCTGTTCAACATGAACGGTGAGCTCATCGGTCTGGTCAACGCAAAGTCTTCCTCCAGCGATGCAGAGGGTCTGGGCTTTGCCATCCCCATCAACGATGCCATCAAGGTGGCACAGGATCTGCTGGAGAACGGCTATGTCTCCGGCCGCCCCTACATGGGCATCACCTATCTGGCTGTGACCGATGCCCAGACCGCCGCACAGCTCAACGTCAATGCCTACGGCGTTTACGTTGTGGATGTTGTGCAGGGCGGCCCCGCCGACAAGGCCGGTCTGAAGACCGGTGACCGCATCGTGAGCATCGACGGCACTGAGATCGCCCAGAAGGACGACCTTGGCACCCTGATCCAGCAGCACGCCGCCGGTGATACTCTTTCCATCACCGTGGCCCGGGAAGGCCAGATGCAGACCGTCAGCCTGACTCTGGGCGAAAAGAACGCCCAGACCCAGCAGGCACAGAAAAACTCCTGATCCTCCCAAATCTTTTTCCTGATCCATAAATCAAAAATCCCCTGACCGGCGTGAACTGGTCAGGGGATTTTCAATTGCAGGTTGTCAAGCAACGGCAGACCGTATTTTTATACCTGCCCGAACACGGTGGCGCTCAGGGGCAGGAGAACGGTCTGGCCGGTGCAGATGCGGCTGCTTCCCCGCCACAGGCTGGAGGAGATGCCGTCGCTCAGCAGCTTCCAGCTGCCGCCGGGCAGGGTGACGACCTGCGCCGTCTCGGTGGGGTTATAGTAGACGCACAGGGCGCTCCACGCTGCGCCGTCGCCCCACTGGGCGGGGAGCCGCCAGCCCACAAGAGGCTGTTCCAGCGGGAAGAACTCGATGGCGGCAGGGCTGGCCTTGTCCAGCGCCCCCAGCCGGGGGAACGCCGCCCGCAGACCAATGAGCCCGCGGTAGTAATCCACAAGGCTGTGGAACTGTTCGGCCCGGTGCCAGTCCAGCCGGTTGAGGGCCGGGCTGGAGTGGTAGCTGTTGCCCTGCCCCTTCTTGGTGCGGGCAAACTCCTCGCCCGCCTGCCAGAAAGGCAGGCCCATGCTGGTCAGGTAGATGCCCGCCGCCAGCCGGTTCTGGGCCAGGGCGGTCTTGTCCACAGCGGCAAACTCCGGGCGGGCGTAGCGCACCATCAGGAGCTTATCCCACAGGGTAAAGTTGTCGTGGGCCGAGACATAGCTGATGATCTGCCCCGGGGCGTGGGGCGGCAGCTTTTCACTGCGGCACCACGCCGCCACCGAAGCACCGATATCCCAGAAACTTCCCGGCCTGCCCTCCACATAGCCCGGCTCCCGGGCATCGAAGCAGCCGCCCTTGATGGCATCCCGGGTGTTGTCGCAAAAGATGCCGATGCGCTCGTTCAGCATGTTCAGGTTGTTCTTGTTGGCCTCGTACCGGTGCAGGGCGCTGCATCCGCCCTGCCACGGCTCGCCGTACATCAGGATATCCCGCCCGCCGGGCAGCTTGTCCAGTTCAGCCCGGAGGAGGTTCATGGTCTCCACGTCATACAGGCCCATCAGATCAAACCGGAAGCCGTCGATGTGATATTCCCGTGCCCAGTAGAGCACCGAATCAATGAGATAGCGCCGGGCCATGGGCCGCTCGGAGGCAAACTCGTTGCCGCAGCCGCTGCCGTTGGAGAGGGAGCCGTCGTCGTTCTGACGGAAGTAGTAGAGGGGCACCGCCCGGTTCAGCACATTGTCGGAACGATACATGTGGTTATACACCACGTCCATTACAACGCCGATGCCCGCCCCATGGAGGGCCGCGATCATCTGTTTGCACTCCCGCACCCGCACCTCACCCCGGGTGGGGTCGGTGGAGTAGCTGCCCTCGGGCACATTGAAGTTGGTGGGGTCGTAGCCCCAGTTATACTGCCGGGTCAGGGGGCGGCTCTCGTCCACGCTGCCAAAATCGAAGATGGGCATGAGCTGGACATAGCTCACCCCCAGCCGCTTGAGGTAATTCAGGCAGGTGGGATGGATGCCGTCGCTGCTCAGGGTCGTCCCCTGCTGGGTAAAGGCCAGGAATTTGCCCCGCCAGGCTGTGTGCACGCCGCTGGCCGGGTCCTGCGAGAAATCCCGGACGCCGACCTCCCACACGCTGCGGCGGGCCGGCGAGATCACCGGCCGCACATCCCGCTCCCAGCCCTGCGGGTCCACCCGGGCCGGATCAAAGATCATGCTGCGCACCCCGTTCACCCCGGCCGAGCGGGCGTAAGGGTCCGCTGCATTGCAGGTGCCAAACGGGGTGGTAAGGGTGAAATCGTAGTATTTCCCGTGCTGGTCGCCGGGCAGATAGACGCTCCACACACCCTTGTCCTGCTGCTGCAGGGGCAGGGTGCCCACACAGGCCCCGCCGGTGCCCCGGCGGTACAGGTTCACTGCTGCCTGTTTTGCCGTGGGAGCCCACAGGCGCAGGTGCGTCCCGGCGGGGGTATACTTCACCCCCAGCGGGCCGTAGTATTCCGTCTGGCGGGCAAAGGCTTCGCTCTCAAACAGCGTCTTCCATTCAGCAGGTGTTCTTGGCTCCATGGCAATTCATCCTTTCGTTTGACAATAGTGTAACGAACTTTGTCCTTTATTTCAACCCTTTCCTTGCAAAACGTACCAGACTCCACTATACTGAAAGAAAAACCACTGCACGGAGGGACGTTTTATGGCATACACCGATGATTGGGAAAGTCTGATGAACGGCGTGTTCGGCCCGGGGGGCAGATTCAAGGCTGCCCCCGGCACTTCTGCACCCAAAACAGGCGACAGCGCCGCCCTGCCTGACCTGAACGCGGCGCTTCTGGAGCAGCAGAAACGGCTGGACGAGCTGTTGAAGCAGCAGAACGCCCAGCTCAAAAACCAGGGCGATGCCACCGCCGCCGCGCTGGAAAGCAGCCGCCAGATGCTGCGGGACATGGAGGACGAAGGCCTGCTGGCCAGGGGCACCACCGACGTGAAGCCGGAGCACCTGGGCAGCTTTGAAGGCCTTGCCGCCGAGGTCAAACAGACGGTGCTGGGGCAGGATGCTTTTGTGGACAGCGTGGTGCGGGCCATGCGCCGCCCCTTTGTGCTGGGCACCGAAGCCCCCGCCGCCCGCAACGTCATCCTGCTCACAGGCGGGGCAGGCACAGGCCGGCATTTCGCGCTGGAAGAAACTGCCCGCTGCATGGCGGCCCGGGGCCTTTTGCAGAGCGACAGGATCGCCACGCTGGATCTGGCCCTTTACCCCAATTCCGGAGCCGAAAAGCTCTTCCTGCAGGACCTCTACGCCGCCCTGCACGCGCCCGGGGAGATCCTTGCCTTTGAGCACTATGAGAGCTGCTATCCCGGCTTTCTGAAGACCCTGTCCGATCTGGCCGTCAAGGGCAGCGCCCCCCTGTCCAGCCGGTATCTCGTAAACAAGGAGGGCATCCTTGTGGATGCAGGCACGGCGCTTGCCCCGGGAGCTGTCAGCCACATCGACCCCTGCGGCAAATACCTCATCTTCTACTCCCACAAGGGCCGGGAGGCACTGGCCGACAAATTCGGCGCGGCGCTGGTGTCGGCGCTGGGGGATGTCTGCGAAACGGCCTCCTACACCCGGGAGGACCTGGCTGCCCTTGCCGCGCAGCAGCTCAACGCGCTGGCCCAGAAGATCCGCACCCGGCTGGGGCTGACCCTTTCCGCCGGGGCCGACGTGCGGGACTATGTCGCAGCCCAGTGCACCGCGCAGAAGGGTGCCGCCGGGCTGGCCGAATGCTGTGACCACATCTTCCGTGCCCTGAGCGAATACTGCCTGCGCACGGACAAGACCCTGTCCGGCACGGCGGCCCTGACCGCCCGTCCGGAAGGGCTGCTGTTCCGGCTGAACGATGGCCCGGAGGAACCGCTCTTTGACCTGCTGCCTGCCGCCTACACCGGCGCACTGGATGCCATCCGGGCCGAGATCAACGAGCTGGTGGGCCTTGCCCCGGTCAAGGAATATGTGTTCGGTCTGGCCGACAACCTGCAGGTGCAGCAGCGCCGCGCCGCCGCCGGGCTCAAGACTGCCAGCCTGTCCATGCACATGATCTTCACGGGCAACCCCGGCACCGGCAAGACCACCATTGCCCGGCTGGTGGCGAAATACCTGAAAGCCATCGGTGCCCTCAAGGGCGGCCAGCTGGTGGAGGTGACCCGTGCCGACCTGGTGGGCCGCTACACCGGCCACACCGCCCCCCTGACCAACAGCGTCATCGAGAGCGCTCTGGGCGGTGTGCTCTTCATTGACGAGGCATACAGCCTTTACCGCGGTGAGCAGGACAGCTTCGGGCTGGAAGCCATCGACACGCTGGTGAAGGGGATGGAGGATCACCGGGATGAGCTGGTGGTCATTCTGGCGGGTTACACCAAGGAGATGGAGACCTTCCTCACCGCCAACAGCGGCCTTGCCAGCCGTTTCCCCAACAAGATCGAGTTCCCGGACTACACCGCTGAGGAGCTGCTGCAGATCACCCACGTTCAGGCAAAGAACAAGGGGTATCGTCTGGCCGAAAGCTGCACCCAGCCCCTGCTGGGCTATTATGCCCGCTGGCAGGCAGCCGATGCCCGCACTGCCGGCAATGGCCGCCTTGCCCGCAACACCCTGGAAAAGGCCATCTTCCACCAGAGCCGCCGCCTTGTGGCCGTGCCTGCCGCCGCGCTGGATCTGATCCTGCCCAGTGATCTGGAATTGAAGGAACCGGAAGAATAAAACGGAGAAAGGAGTTTCTGATGAATACCAAAAACCTGCACCAGATTTTCGCAAACTATATTGACCGTTTTGAAGAGCTGAATAACCCGGAGCACAATGAAACATTCAAATGGTGGGCAGCAAAACAATTCCGGAAGCAAATGGATGCTGCCTTCAAACAGTCTGGACATAATTTTGCAGTAGCCTTAGATCATATCAAGGGTCACAAAAAAGAGGAACGTGTTATAGAAACAATCATTGATGGGAAGATGCAGCCTTTTGGCGGATTGGTAAAAATTTCCCAGCAGAACGAAGAAGCAGCTAATTCTGTCAAGCGGCTGTTTCAGGATTTGTTCAAGGATGACTGCGGTGATTTGGAAAAGCGAGAAGAAAAAATCGCAGCATTTCTTGAGGACAGTGAAAAACTACGGCTGAAATATTTTCCGAACTATTACAGCTATAAACAGACGGCTCGTTCCGTTGCCGGATATCTGTTTCTCTATGAACCGGATAAATACTATATGTACAAAGCAAATGAGGCAAAGCTTTTTGCGGATTGCGTGGAGTACTATGGCGATTGGGGCACTGGCGACCAAATTAAACTGAAAGAATATTACCGGATGTGCGATGAACTTGTTGCAGAGATTAAGAACTGCAAAGAATTGATGTCCACGGATAAGAGCCGTTTTGATGGTCATTTCCAGTATATTCGTGATGATCTTGCTAATGATGAAGCAAAACACATACTTGCATATGATATCATCTATTGCACATCTGTGTATAACTTGTACAAAGGACTCACATTCAAAAATATCACATTCAAAGAGAAAAAACTATATCAGGAGCGTTTGAACAAGGCACTGGCACTGCAAGAAGAATATCAGAAAGCGGAAGAAGAGTATACTCTGCTGGATCAGGCAGTACAGCACTATGACGCAGTCTTTGTGCCCGGTACTGCTGTGGCAAATCTCAAGTATGGCCCTGGCAGAATCGTTGCCCGGAGGGATGCGGTTCTTGATGTTCAGTTTGAATCGCAACCGGATTTAATCAAATATGACTTCTGGCAAACTGTTACTGGGCATTATCTTAAATTTGAAGATTCGCTGGACAAAGAAACTGCTCAGCAATATGAGGATATTTTCCGCCGACATGACGGTATCAGCAGTGGACTGGTACGCCTTCAGAAAGAGCTTGAAGGATATCAGGACGTACTGGAATAATTAAAAGCAAGCTATACACAATAAAAGGTGCTGCCCCGTCAGACCAACCTGCGGGGCAGCACCTTTTTGTGTGTATGATTTTTTACTGATTTGCCTTTGCAATTCTGCTGCTCAGGTCAAACAGCCCCTGCCGCACTTCGGGCGGGGCAACCACTTCTATCTTGCCGCCAAAGCCGCAGACCCAGCCGTAGAACTGGTCGCTGACGCAGATGGGGACATCAAAATGGAAGCAGCCATTCTCCTCGGGCAGGAACATGGGCGTTGCGCCAAAGCGCTCCCGCATGGCACCTTCCAGATCAGCGGTGCACCGCAGGGTAACGCGATGCTCCGGCCCGCCGTACATTCCAAAGTGCTTGCGCAGATAGGCAGGCAGGTCAAGATCCGCAAACTGCTCCTGACCCCGCCGGGGCGCATCCAGCACCCGGACCCCGCTCATCTTGTCCACCCGGTAATGGCGGATGCCCTTTTCATCGGCAAAGGCAATGAGGTAGTAGCACCCGTTCTCCCAGGCCAGCTGCCACGGGCTGACGATCCTTTTCTCTTTCTCGCGGCTGTCGGCTTTTCTGTAGAGGAACTCCACCATTTTACCGTTGTTGATGGCCTCGTGCAGGGCATCGATGCTGTACAGCAGGCTCTTGCTGTCGGTCTTGGGGCGGCCCTCCACATAGACCTGACGCTGCAGCTGGCTGCCCTCGTAGTTGGAGCAGAGCTTTTCCAGCTTGTGGATCAGCCGCCTGCTCGTGGTGCCGGATACCACCCGGCTTGCCTGCACGGCATCCACCAGCAGCTTGAGCTCCGCCAGATCAAAGGTGCGGCTGGCAAGGAAATACCCGCCGCCCCGGCCCCGGCGCAGCTTGATGTCATAGCCCAGCGCACCCAGTGCCTCAATATCGCTGTACACGCTCTTGCGCTCACAGCGGATGCCCTGCGCCTCCAGCAGCTCCACCAGCTGCGGCACGTTCAGCAGGTGGTTTTCATCGGTCTGCTGCTCAAAAATGCGCAATAGCGCCAGCAGCTTGGATTTCTGTCCTTCCTGTTTGGGCATTCGGTACACCTCATTTTTTCGTGTTGTGCTAAACCGCTCAGTCCCGCTTTACTCACCAGCTTCCCTCAGCAGGGGAGCTGGAAAAAAACAGCAGTGCTGTGTGCTGAAAAGGTTACGGCGCTTTCTTATCAAACGCCGCGCGGCGCTGGGTGGACAGGCGGAACATCTCCTCCAGCTTTTCCCGGTCATCGGCCACAAGGGCGTTGCGCATCTCGTTCAGCGCCCCGCTGAACTGGTCGATCTCGGAGATGAGGTTTTCCTTGTTCCAGAGGAACAGCTCCGCCCACATCTTATCGTTGATGCGTGCAATGCGGGTCAGGTCCCGGAAAGAATCTCCGGTGTACTCGCACAGCGAGGTATTGTCGTTGGCGCACATCAGGCTGACGGCGATGGCATGGCAGAGCTGGCTGACATAGCCGATCATCCTGTCATGCTCCTGCACGGTCAGGGTGCAGATATGCTTGAAGCCCAGCACCTCGGCCAGCTCCCTGGCCCACTGAACGGCCTCCGGGGTGTTCCTGTCCGTGGGGGTCACAATGAAGTTGGCCGGGGCAAAATTCACCTCGGCGGCGTGCTCCACGCTGGAGGTCTCACGGCCCGCCATGGGGTGGCTGGCAATGAACTCCACGCCCGGCCTGCACATAGCCTGAATGGGCTCCACCAGACCGGTCTTTACGCCCGACACATCGGTAAAGATGCAGCCCTCCTTCAGCAGGTGGCCGTAAGTCCGGAACCACTCGATCAGGGCCGTGGGGTACAAACCGAAGATGATATGATCGGCCTGACGCACCAGATCCTCAAAATCGTGGGTCTTGCCGCTGGCGATATAGCCGTGGTCGAGGGCATACTGCAGATGGCCCTCGCTGCGGTTGATGCCGTCCACATGGAACCCGGCCCTGCTCAGCTCCAGGGCGTACTTGCCGCCCAGCAGGCCCAGGCCCACAATGAGATAACGCTTTGATTTATCCAACATGTTCCACCTCCGCGCCCAAAGGCTTGATGGCTTCCAGAAAATCCGGCCAGCTCTTGGCAATGGCCTCGGCCCCGCTGATGGGCAGGGCCAGCCCGGCGGCCAGCGCCAGCACCGCAAGGCTCATCACCACGCGGTGGTCGTTGTGGCCGGAAAGCGGCTGCTCCGGGGCATGGAGCGCGCCGGTACAGCCATGGATGGTAATGGTGCCGCCCTCGCTCTCCAGCTGCCCGCCGCAGGCCCGCAGCTCGGTCTCCATGGCCTCGATGCGGTCACTCTCCTTGATGCGGAGACGCTCTGCGTTGCGGATGACCGTGGTGCCCTCACACAGCAGGCCCAGCACCATCAGCACGGGGCCCAGGTCGGGGCAGTCGGCAAGGTCGATATCCGTTCCGTGGAGCGGGGCCTTTTCAAACACCACGCCCTGCCCGGTGTGGGTGAATCTTGCACCGCACCGCCGGAGAATCGCCAGAATGGCGGCATCGCCCTGCAAGGTCTCTTCAGACAGGCCGGTGATGGCCACACCGCCGGTCACAGCGCCCAGCACGGCAGGAAAAGCCGCCTGGCTGTAATCGCCCTCCACGGTGTAATCACAGGGAAGATAGTGCTGCCCGCCGGGAATTTCCAGCGTATTCTCATCCAGCCAGCGGCTCTCCACGCCAAAGGCGTGCTGCACCGCGCGGGTCATATCGATGTAGCTCCGGCTCTCCACGGGCGGGATGAGGTGCAGGGTGCTGGTGCCGCCCAGCAGGGGCAGGGCAAACAGCAGCCCGCTGATGAACTGGCTGGACACGTTGCCCGCCAGCTCGTATTCGCCCGGGGTCAGGGCACCTTCCACGGTCAGGCGGTCCGCGCCCTGCTCAAAACGCAGGCCCTGCTGCTGATACAGCGTTTTGTAGACCGACTGGGGCCGCTCCATCAGCCGCCCACGGCCTGTAAAAGTCACTTCCTGCCCGGTCAGGCTGGCCAGTGGGATGAGGAAGCGCAGGGTGCTGCCGCTCTCACAGCAGTCCACGGGGGCATCAACCGGCAGAAAGCGGCCCAGCCCCTCCACCACCGCGTCGTTTTCACCGGTGGTGACACGGGCGCACAGTCGGCCCGCCGCGCCCAGCGTGGCGGAGATATCCTTGCTGAAAGCAAGATGATGGAGATGGGAGGTCCCCTTTGCCAGCGCCGCGCAGAGCACCGCCCGGTGAGCCATGCTTTTGCTGGGCGGCGCGGCGATGTTGCCGCCCACCGTCCGGCTTGATTTTATCGTAATGTTCATCGTGTTACTTTACCTGGCTCGCCCTCTCCGTCAGCGCTTTGCGCTGCCA
>OOBY01001052.1_pt1 | contig 11127 bp, 7 predicted proteins | sample 1671751 | NCBI WGS metagenome assembly OOBY01 (sample SAMN06348189, study PRJEB24527) | human gut metagenome | biome: human gut; feature: ankylosing spondylitis patient; material: feces | host: Homo sapiens | place: China | collected 2015-10
CCCGCCAAAGGGTCTTCGACCCTCTGGACTCCCTTCTCGCGATTGAGTTGGTGACAACTGCATAATTTACCCGCATGTTTATTTTTGAGAACGGTGCATCCTCTTGCGCAGCTTCTTCCGAAACGTTTCGCGGTCGAACAGCAGGAAGCCAATCGTCCGCTTCACCAGCCCGGTCTGCTCCGGGATGAAGCCAATCATGCGGCTCGGCGCGTCCGCCGCGCCCAGCTCGTGCGCCGCAAGCGCCGCTTCCGCCGACTGGTCGCGCACCAGCGTCCGCAAATCCAGCGCGTTCTCCCCCGCGAACACCATGTCCTCAAACGGGATGTTCCGCAGCAGCTCCGCGTCCGCTTCTGGCAGCTGCCGCAGCGCCCCCTCGAAGGGCATCGACATTGCCAGCTGCACGCCGGGATTGTCAAGCGACTGCATCACGCCCGTTCCGGCGAAGGTATCGCGGAAGTCGCGCACAAATTGCAGCGCGTGATGCTGGACGCAGGTTGACAGGAAGTGCGCGGCTTCATTGCGCCCCTCCTGCGCGTACACCGGGACGACACGCGCATTCTGCCGCTCGAAGCCCACGCAGGGCGGCTCGTCGGAGGACAGCAGGAACTCGCGGAACGCGCCGGACATGACGGGCGGCATCGGATAGAAGCAGAGTACGGGGAAATCGTAGGCGGCAGACAAACGCTCGCTGTTCCGCCCGTCCGCATGGACGTAGTAGACCGGAACCGCGCGCTGCGTCAGCTGGCAGAGCGCCGCCTGCAAGCGCCCGCTGTACCCCATATCAAAGCACGCTGAGCCTTCCGGCAGCTTTTCCTCATAATACGCCCGCGCCGCGCTGTATGCCGCCTGATGACGGCAGCCGTCGTAGAGCTTGTCGCGGAAGAAGCGCAGAAACGATTCCCAGCGCGTTTTCTCCTGAAACGGCGATTGCCATGGGAAACCCGCCGCCTCCGCCTGATGGCGCAGTTCGCTTTCCGGCGCGTCAAGCGTGCAGAAGGACAGCAGCTTCAGCGCCTTTTCGGGCGTGTAGACCGTCCAGCGCACCGGCAGCGCCGCCCAGTCGGTCGGATTCGCCATCAGCGCGGGCAGCAAGCACCGCCGCGACGCGGGAATGTAGTCTGTTTCGACAGCATCCGCGTCCGTGCGCAGCAGCTCGACTGCCTGCCGCAGCAGCGCGCCATCCCGCGCGAGGAACACCAGCCGCTTTACGCCATCCGCCCGGCAGCGGCACAGCAGCCACTTCGCCAGCGCCAGCAGGTGTGTGCCGACGGCGTAGTACCCCAGCCGCGACGGATACGCCGCAAACGCGGAATCCGCCGTCGCGGGGGCATAGCCGTCGTCAAAGAAGCGGTTGGCTGCCATTCCCTGCGCGCACCTGAGCGCCAGCGGCTGCATGGCGTCCGCCGTCGTGAAGCCCGCCAAACACCCGTGTCCCAGATTCGCCATCTGCGTGCAGTCCGCATCCATGAAAACATCCGCCGGGCGCGGCAGCAGCAGAGCGTGCAAACCCGCTTTTTTCGCGGCTTCCACGTCGATTTTCGCATTGTCGCCGATGTGCAGCACATGATCCGGCTTCACGCCCAGTTGCGCCGTCATCTTCCGGTAGAGCGCGCCGTTCCATTTCAGCGCGTTCTGCTCATTCGAGAGGAAGAAGCCGTCCCAGCCGCGGACGCCGCATTTTTCCAGCATCCGCCGAATCGTGTCCGCGTCAAGGTACATGTCCGACGTGAGTACGACGCGCTTTCCCGCCGCTTTCGCCAGATTGAACAGCTGCACGCCGGTTTTGCGCGGGCGGCAGAAATGCACCTCCGCCTCTCGCTCGTTGTAGGTCATTTGCCCCACGCAGTCGTCCGACACGCCCAGATTCTGCATCATGGCGCTGTAAATGTTCCACAGCGTCACGTCAGCTTGCGTTTCGGGCAGCCACGCGCGCGCGCAGCTTTCCGCCTCTATCCGCGCCTGTGCGAAGGAGGTCATGTTCCGCCGCGCCGCCCGCTGCCATTTGCCTTCCAGCGTGTGGAAGAGGTCAGTCGGCGTGCGGAAGGGGCGCAGAATCAGCGTATCGAACACATCCAGCGAAATCACCGGGCAGTCGATGCCGTCCAGCCCCAGAATCGCGCGCTTGATGCGCTCCGTCCCGTCCCGCCACGGGGTCATCGGCTGGTCGAACCAGAAGATTTCCGGCAGATTCGCGTCCTCATCCAGCGAAAAATCCGGGCAGAGCGCCGCCGTCAAGTGGCTGATTTCCGGCTGATTCGCCGCCTTCTGCGCCTGCTCCGCCCACATCCGCGCATACCACTTTCGCGCCTTTTGCAGCTGCTGACGCGCTTGATCCGCCCCCTGCTGATGAAGAAATTCATCCGCAAAGGCAAACACCTGCGCAATATCGGCGTAATTTTTGCGGAATTTCGCCGGATTTCCCGCCGCCCCCGTCGAGGAGGACGAATGTTCACAGTAGAACACGCCGTCGCCGCGGTGCCGCCCGAAACCCTGCGCAAAGAAATACAGCACGACGGAAAACGCAATGTCCTCCGTCATCACAATGTGCTTTTTCGCCAGCGGCGCGTAGTAGGGTGCGCACCGCAGCCACAAATCGCGCCGAATCACCTTGTTCCAAATGGTGTGGAAGCTGTAACACGTCATCGCCTGCTGGAAGAACGCATCCCGCACCGCATCGCCGCGCAGCTCGTCCTCCAGCACACAGTCCGCATGAACCGGGCGCACGAAGCGGTCGCCGTTTTCGCGCTGCCAGACCGTGTCGCCCATCACGAGGTCAAAGTCGTTTTCTTCCGCCAGCGCGACGGCGGCACGGTAAAAATCCACCGACACAAAATCGTCGCTGTCCAGAAAAGCGAGGTACTTGCCCGTCGCCGCGTCCGCGCCGGTCATCCGCGCCGCGAAAAGCCCGCGGTTCTGCGAATGCGTCAGCACCCGAAAGCGGCTGTCGCGCCGGGCATACTCCGCCAGCACCGCGCCCGCGCCATCCGGCGAGGCATCATCCACCAGCAGGAACTCCGCGTCCCGCAGCGACTGCGTGCGCAGCGACTCCAGACACGCGGGCAAATCCCGCTTCGTCCCATATACCGGAACGACCACAGACAGCGTTGCAGCCACCGCGCTTCTCCTTTCTGCCCATCCGAAAACGAGTGATACTTGCCGATTTTGACATGTACATTCTACCATATTCCCGCCCGATTAGCAAGCCTTTCGGGGGATTTTTGCACGACCCAAAAACGCGGTCAGACAGCTTTTTTCGCCATCTGACCGCAGGATGCCCTATTTTGCGGATAATCCGCTTACCAAGTAATATCCTCGCCCGTCAGCGCCTTCCACGCCTTGCGGATATCCTTCTGATGGCGCACGCCGTTCTTCGTGTCCCCATTCCGAATGGTTTCCTCCATCGTGCGCGGGAAATGGACGCACAAATGCCCGTCGAAGTCGTTATCCTTGATGCTGCCGGAGAGGTGGGGCATACAGTGCATGGAGGCCAGCACCCATGTGCCGCTGGGCAGCAGGACATACACCGGCTTCTCGTCCCACGAGAACTTGCCGCCCCACGCCGCCTTCATAATCGCGGTATCCTGCGCCGTCAGCGGCTCAGAGTCCGCATGACGACCCAAGGAATAGAAGCGCAGGCGGAAGGAGGAACCGCTGCTCGGCTCATAGACCAGCACCGTCTGCCCGCTCTTGATGGTCGGCTTGATTTCCGTGTACCACATCTGCAGCTTAATTTGGCTCTTTGCCGGGCCATTGCCGAAGGACGCGCCGCTGTTGCCCGTGCCGCCGTTTTTATTTTCGTCCGGCAGCGCAGTGTCGCCGGTCACGCAGTCGCCCGTGTACAGCTTCGTCTGCGTGTTCACGCCCGCGATGCCGTCCGGGGCAAGCCCGTTGCGCTTCTGGAATGCCAGCACCGCCGCGCGAGTCGTCTCGTCATAAGTGCCGTTGATGGTCACGGTATAGCGCAGGTTGCTCAGCGCCTGCTGGAGGCGCAGCACCGCGTCGCCCGTCGCGCCGACTTTCAGGTTGGTGTACACCGTCGGCGTGGTGGAATCGACCTGCTTGCCCTCCGCCGTAATCGCGTTGACGGAGTAGAGGATGGTGTACGTCGCCGTATCGCCGTTGCCGGAGCCGGTCAAGCCGTTGCGCAGCTGGAACGCGCGCATGGCGGCGACGGTGTTCGCGCCGTACTTGCCGTCCACCTTGTCCGTCAGGTAGCCCAAATCCTTCAAGCGCTGCTGGACGCTCTTCACGTCGTCGCCCGTGCAGCCGGAATAGAGCAGGCGGGTCGGACGCGTCACGCCCGTGGTCGGGGTGGACGTCGGCGTGCTGATGGCAGAAAGCGCATCCGAAGAATACAGCTTCTTGTAGGTGCGCTTGCCCGCCACACCGTCCGCGCTCAAATTGTTGCGCAGCTGGAACGACGCAACCGCCGCCATCGTGCCCGTGCCGTAGTTGCCATCCACCGTGCCCGTGTAGTAGCCCAGCGCCTTCAAGCGGCTCTGCACGCTCTTCACGTCGTCGCCGGACGAACCTTCGCGGAGGGTGCGCGTGGGCACGATGCCAAAGGACTGCGTGGGGGTCGGCGTGGGCGTGGCAGCCGACGGATCAGCCGCAACCGCATTGCTCGAATAGAGGATTTTGACCGTGTTCGCGCCGACTTTGCCGTCCGCCGTCAAGCCGTTGCGCGCTTGGAACGCCTGAACCGCCGCCACCGTCGCCGCGCCGTAGATGCCATCCAGCGCGCCGGAGTAGTAGCCGAACTTGTCCAGTCGGCTCTGCACGCTCTTCACGTCGTCGCCGGACATACCGGGGCGCAGAATGCGCGTGGGTGCGCTTTCATCCACCGGCTTGGGAGAGGGCGTGACGGAGCTGCCCGCGTCAATCGCGGTGCTGCTGTACAGCGCCTTGACCGTGTCCTCGCCGCAGATGCCGTCGGACGTAAGCCCGTTGCGCGTCTGGAAGCGGCGAATCGCGCTTTCCGTCGCCGTGCCGTACACGCCGTCCGCCTTGCCCGTCAGGTAGCCCAGCGCAATCAGCTTCTTCTGCACGCTCTTCACGTCGTCGCCCTTCATGCCCAGCGTCAGCTTGCGCTCGCCCACACCGTCGGGCTGCGACGTTTCCTTCGCGCCGATCGCGCCTTCGGAGAAGAGGCGCTTGCGGGTGTTTGTGCCCAGCACGCCGTCAGCGGACAGGCCGTTCTTCTTCTGGAAGGCAAGAACCGCCGCCTTCGTCGCCGCGCCGTACTGCCCGTCGGAGATGCCGGTCAGGTAGCCCAGCGCCGCCAGACGATCCTGCGTGTACAGCACATCCTGCCCGCCCATGCCCTCGCGGAGCGTGCGGGTCGGGACGCCATAGGCGATGTTGTCCAAATCCGCGGTTGGCTTGGGCGTAATCATCGGCTGGGTGACGTTGCCATTGCTGTCGAAGTAGCTTTCCAGCTTGACGAGCGTATTCCTGCCCGCCTTGCCATCCACCGTCAGCCCGGTCGCCTTCTGGAACGCCATGACCGCCTCGAACGTGGACTGCCCGAACACGCCGTCCACCTTGGAGATGGTGAAGCCCAAGTCCTTCAGTGCCTGCTGCAATACCCGCACGCGCGAGCCGCTGGACGTGTACTGCAATTTGCTGTAATCGCCCTTAAACAGCCCCGCCGCGGTCGAAGAGGAGGACGACGAATTGCCGTCAATGTCAATGCCCGTCTGCTTTTCCAGCAGAGCAATCGTCGCGGAACCGGCGATGCCGTCCACCGTCAGGCTGTTCGCCTGCTGGAACGCGGTCACCGCCGCCTTCGTGCCGCTGCCGAAGCTGCCGTCCACCGTGCCGGAGTAGTAGCCCAATTGCGTCAAGGCCTGCTGCAAGCGGCGCACATTGTCGCTCTTGTCGTTCTTCTGCAGCTTCAAGGCTGCCGCGCTGCTTGTGATGACCAGCGTCAGCATCAGCACCAGCGCCAGCACACGCACGATGCTCTTTTTCATAGCATTCCCCTCCAAATAATCCGGGAAGCTCTGATGAAATGAGGTAGTCAGATGGCGGAAAAGACATTCGCCAGATGGCTGCCGAATGAATCAGAGATTCCCACAGGTACTGTGGCTATTGTATCAGAAAATCACGCAATTGTAAAGAACTATTACGCATTTGTTACAAGTTGAACTTCTCCAGCAATTCCATCGGGTGGGCAATCAGCACCTTCGCGCCATTGTCCAGCAGCTCCTGCGCCGTGCGGAAGCCCCACAGCACGCCCACTGGGTTCATGCCCGCGCTGCACGCACAGGTCATATCCACCTTCGTGTCGCCCAGATAGAGGAAATCCGCTGGGGCAATGCCGAGCTGCTCCGCCACCAGCAGCGCGCCCGCCTTGTCCGGTTTCACCGGCACGCCCTCCACCTGCCCGCGCACAACGCTGAACGGTACATCCAGGAAGAAGTGGCTGATGACGTTCTTCGTATCCGCGTCGGGCTTATTGGAGAGCACCGCCAGCTTCAAGCCGCGCTCCGCCAAGGCGTGCAGCAGCTCCGGAATGCCGTCGTAGGGCTGCGTTTTCACCTGCGTATGCTTCTCGTAGTACGCCTGATACTCCGCCTGCACCGCGTCCGCCAAGTCCTGCCGGTCGCGAACCGCCCGCTGCGCCAGAATCTTCGCGCCGTTGCCGACGAGGTAGCAGTATTCCTTCGTCTCCCAGCCGGGCAGCCCGTGCAGGCGCAAGGCACGGTTCATCGCCGTAGCAATGTCGTCAATCGTGTTCGTCAGCGTACCGTCCAAATCAAACAAAACCGCCTGAATCATCAAAAAAATCTCCTTTATGGGATGAATGGATTTCGCGCCGCACTGCCATGCTATCGTGTGTTTCTAAATTCGCCCGGCAGCATTTTCAGCATCTTTTCTTGCACTTCAGCGTCTTCAAACCTCGATTTACCGCCAGTAAACCTTCGGTTTTCATCCTTGAATTGCAAGAAAATCTGCTTGAAACTGCACCGGTCTCATTTTAGAAACACACGTTAGACAGAAAGGAGCGATGAACATGGACAAAAAACACAAGGATTCCGTCATTCGCGCAACCGTCGACCGTGCCGCCCTGCTGCGCGGGGTGCTGATGCTGACGGCGCTCGCCCTGCTGCTCTGCTTCGGCTTGAAGCCCAGCCGCGCCGCCGCACCCGACGCCGAGGACGGCGCACTGACCGCCTCCGACGCCTCCGCCCGCCTGAGCGCCGAGTGCGAGCTGCTCCAGCGCGTCACCTTTTCCCCCTGCGGGCACGAAATGACGCGCCGCCAGCGCCTGCCGGCCGAACTTGCCGGCATGACGAAGGACGAACTCGCCGTGAAGTACGACCAGTGGGTCATCACGTCGTTTTCGCCCGCGCAGGTGAGCATGGAACGCGCGCTTGCCCTCTACTGCCCGGAGCATGTTGTGCTGATGCCGGACGAAAGCGGGCAGCTGTGCATCTTCCGCAACCGCTACGGCGACGCGCTGGCGCTGGTGCGCGAACTCGGCGTGCCGCTGAGCGACTTGCCGGACGATGTGCAGGAGGACGTGCGCGCGGGCATGGGCTTTGACGACGAGGTCACGCTGGAGAAGTGGCTGGAAAGCGTGCAGTCGTAAATCCCCCACCCCATTGTACGCCGATTCGTGCCGCTTGTCCAGCGGATTTCGCGGTTTTGTTTGCTTCCAGCGAAGAAGTATGCTATAATGATAGCGAACTTTCGCGATAGAGGTGAGCGCATGGCACGAATCGGCATCATGACCTTCCTGCACAACGACAATTACGGGTCGATTCTTCAAGCATGGGCGCTGCAAAACGCCGTCCGTTCCTTGGGGTACGACGCGGAGCATATCGACTATGTTCCCTCGCAGACGGAAAAGATGAAGAACCTGCTGTGCAGCGGCAATTCGCCCCGCCTGATTTTGGACGGCATGAAGAAGCGCAGCGCGGCGCGCGGGCTGAACGAGGGCTTTGATGAGTTCCGGCGGACGCAGATGATTTTGTCGCCCGTCTGCCGCGACCAGAGCGCGCTGGCGCATCAGGCGCTGTCATACGACGCGCTGATTTGCGGGTCAGACCAGATTTGGTCGCCGACGTGGCTCAATCCGGCGTATTTCCTGAATTTCACGAAGAAGCCGAAAGTCGCCTACGCGCCGTCGCTGGGCGTATCGACGATGACGGACAGCGCGAAAGGGCGCAAAATCGCCGCATTGATATGGGGGTTCGCCGCCATCTCCGTCCGGGAGGAAGAGGGCGCGGCGCTCCTGCAAGCGCTCATCGGCAAAAAGCCCGCCGTCATGCCCGACCCCGTGATGCTCCTGCCGCGCGAAAAGTGGCTGGAGCTCATCGGCGGCGACATCCCGATGGGCAATGATATTCTGTGCTTCTTCCTGGCGGACAATCCCGCGTACTGGACGCAGGTGGAGCAGATTCGGCAGAAAACAGGTCTGGGCGTGCGCGTCATTCCGCGGACGGAATCAGCCCTCCAGTCTGCGTATCCACTGGCAAAGGGCGTGACCCCCGCGCAGTGGCTTTCTCTGATTGCGGGCGCGAGCATGGTGCTGACGGACAGCTTCCACGCCGCCGCGTTTTCCCTCCTGCTGCACACGCCCTGCACAATTCTCCGCCGCTACCGCGAGGACGACCCCGAAAGCCGCAACAGCCGCGTTGACCAGCTGCTGCGCACGCTGCAAGTCGCCGACCCCACACATCCGGATTTTTCCGTGGTGGACGAGCAGCTTTCCATCCAGCGGCAGCGGGGTTTGGACTTCCTGCAATCCGCCATCAGTCAAGCAGTGTCGCAAGCGACGCCGGCAAAGGCGAGGTAAGCGACAGCCAATCCCCCGTCATCGGGTGATGGAGCGTCAAGGCGCTGGCGTGCAGTGCAAACCGCCCCGGCAATTGCGGAATTTCCGTGCCGTAGAGGAAATCCCCAACGACCGGGCAGCCGATAGACGCCATGTGTACGCGGATTTGGTGCGTGCGCCCGGTTTCAAGCACCAATTCCACCAGCGTGCGCGTTTTCCCGCGTTTCAGCACGCGATAGTGCGTCACCGACGGCTTGCCGGATGCGGTCACGATACGGCGGATGCTGGCGGCGTCCTCCTTGCCGATGGGCGCGTCAATCACGCCGCAGTCGTCATCCGGGCATCCCTCCACCACCGCCTGATACGTCCGGATGAACTCCGGCGTATGCAGAAGCGCCTGCAAACGGTGCTGAATATGCGCGTCCTTGGCGACAATCATCAGCCCGCTTGTGCCCTTATCCAGCCGATTCACCGGACGGTAGACGAAATCCGCCGGACAGCGCAAATGGGCGTACAGCGCGTTTTCCAGCGTGTCGTCCGGGTGCAGGGCGCTGGACTGGCTCGCCAGCGGGGCGGGTTTGTCAATCACGAACAGCCAGTCATCCTCATGCGCAATGGTCAGCGGCAGGGCATACGGCTTGACCGCGTACACCGGGGCGTTCTCCCGGAAGCGGATTGCCACCACCTGCCCGGCGCGCACAAACGCATCCACCGGGGTCACGACGCCATCCACCGTGATGCCGCCGTTCCACTTGGCGGACTTCATCGCCGTGTAGCTCACGCCCATCACGCGGCGCAGTACATCGCGCAGGCGCATTCCGTCCTGCTCCGGCAAAACCATATATTCCAACAAAAGCACCTCTTTTCAGGAGATGAAACCGATGAATGACATTCTTGCAATCCTCTCCGGCGGCGATTATGTCTCCGGCGAAAAAATCAGTCAGGAACTGGGCATCAGCCGCGCCGCCGTGTGGAAGCGCATTGCCCAGCTGCGCGAAGAGGGCTGGCAGATTGAAGCTGCCGGCCGCCGCGGCTACCGCCTCATCCCCGGCGACAGCCTCGACCCCATTTTCTGGGTGAATCAGCTGACGACCAAGACGCTTGGACGTGCCATCAACCACTACGAGCACACCATCACGTCCTCCAACACGCTGGTGAAGCAGATGGCGGTACAGGGCGCGCCGAGCGGGAGCCTTTGCCTGTGCGAATGCCAGACGGCGGGCAAAGGGCGGCTGGGGCGCACATGGTCAGCCCCCGCGGGGCAGGCGATCCTGATGAGCGTCCTCCTGCGGCCGAAGCTCCCGCCGAAAAACGCGCCGCTGATTACCCTCGCGACCGCGATGGCAATGGCGCACGCCGTCCGCGAAGTGACGGGCATTGACGCGCAGATTAAGTGGCCCAACGACCTCGTGTTCTCCGGCAAAAAGCTGTGCGGCATTTTGCTGGAAATCAGCGCTGACCTCGACCAGATTGAGTACGTTGTCGTCGGCACGGGGCTGAACGTGCTGCGCGGGGCATATCCGCCGGAGCTGTCTGACCGCGCTGCCGCCTTGGAGGAATTCGCCAATCCACCCGTGCGCCGGGAGATTGTCGTGCACTACCTGAAGGCGCTGGAGGACAACATGACGCTGCTGGAGGAGCACGGCTTCCCCGGCATACAGGAAGCGTACCGCCGCCACTGCTGCACGCTGGGCAGCCGGGTGCACGTCATCGGCACGGAAATCGACTTCATCGGCACGGCGGAGGATATTGACGAAACGGGCGCGCTGCTGGTGCGCGACGAAAGCGGCGTATTGCAGCGCGTGCTGTCCGGCGACGTATCCGTGCGCGGGGTCATGGGCTATGTCTGAGCTGCGCGGCATCGGGCTGGATATCTGCGGCATTGCGCGGATGGCACAGCAGCTTGACAACACGCATTTCCTCCAGCGCATCCTGACGAAAGAGGAAATCGCGTACCTGCGCAGCCGCGGCGCGTCGGCGGCGGACACGCTGGCGGGGCTGTACGCGGCGAAGGAAGCCGTTGTCAAAGCGCTCGGCTGCGGCATTGCCTTTCCGCTGACGGAGATTGCCATCTCGCACACGGCGCAGGGGCAGCCGACGGCGGTGCTCTCCGGCGGCGCGGCATTGCGCTATCCGGGACATCTGCTGCTGACGATTACGCACGACGCGGGCGTCGCGGCGGCATCCGCACTCTATTTAGAATGAAGGAAAGCCTGCTCATGCGGTGATTGGCGTGGGCAGGCGGTTTTTTATCTTGGTGGAAAAAGCAGCTTGGGGGCGCGTCTGCGGACGCGCAAAGTTACTGCGCAGGGACGCTTCGCTGCCTGCGACCAAGGTGCCAT
>OOBY01001066.1_pt1 | contig 11059 bp, 10 predicted proteins | sample 1671751 | NCBI WGS metagenome assembly OOBY01 (sample SAMN06348189, study PRJEB24527) | human gut metagenome | biome: human gut; feature: ankylosing spondylitis patient; material: feces | host: Homo sapiens | place: China | collected 2015-10
GCGGCCTCCTGCTCCCAAAGCAGGCGCGCTACCAACTGCGCAACACCCCGGCATCCGGCGGCACTGCTGCACCGCCGGAATATAGTATATCGTTTTTGGAGCGGTTCGTCAATAGCGGCGTGGCCCTGCCGTGCCTTTAATTAAAGGAGCGGAAGCCCTTGCCGATGATCTCGCTGGAGTTGACGATGGTGATAAAGCTCCGGGGGTCGTTCTCCCGCAGGAAGTTGCGCAGCTGCAGGGCCTGACGGCGGGTCAGCACCGTCACCAGCACGCTCAGCTCGTGGTGGGTGTAAGCGCCGTAAGCCTTTTCCACGGTAGCGGAACGGTTCATTTCCTTGATGATGAAGTCCAGAATGGGCTGCGGGTTGGACGTCACGATGGTGCACACCTTGCGCAGGCGGATGTTCTCGATGGCACCGTCCACCACAAAGCTCTTGCCGATCAGGCCAAGGATGCAGTAAAGGCCGGTGCCCATGCCGAACCGCCATGCCGCCGCCAGCACAATGAGGATATCGCTGACCATCAGGGCTTTGCCGATCTCCATAGAGGTATATTTTGCCAGAATCAGGGCCACAATATCCGTACCGCCGGTGGATGCACCGATGTCGAACACGATCGCCGCACCCAGAGCCGGCAGGAACACGGCGAACACCAGATCCAGCATGGCATCACCGCTCATGGAAACGTTGACGGGATAGAGCCACTCGCACACCGACACAAAAAAGGACAGCGCAAAGGAAGAATAGATCGTCCAGCCCATGGTCTTGATGCCCAGAAAGACGAAGCCCAGCACCACCAGAATCAGGTTGATGATCCACATAAAGCCGCCCACGTTGATCCGGGGGAACAGGTCTGCCAGCAGAATGGACAAGCCCGAGGTGCCGCCAAATGCAAAATGGTTGGGATTTTTAAAGTATACGATGCCGACCGCAGTCAGGATCAGGCCAAGGTTCAGCTCACCGAAGAAATTTAAATTCTTCAGCATATTTTTCCTGCTGAACGCTTCTTTTAAACTGTTCATGGGGTTCCTCCTATTTTAAACACGGCAAAATGCGCTGTATGCCATGCAAAAATATACTCTCCTTGCACGGCGGTGTCAAGGGATAGGGAAAAAGTTGTGGAAAACAACATGAATTGGGGATTTTTCGGATGGGAGAACTCCTTCAGTCAAAGCCTGACGGCTTTGCCAGCTCCCTCGGGGAGGGAGCCTTTGGCAAAGAGAGAAAGCTTTACCGTACTGCCAAGGGCCCCATCTCTGAGGGGGCTGGCACCGAAGGTGACTGGAGGAGTTAAGCTCCCCCTCTCGGGGGAGCTGGCGAGCGTATGCGAGACTGAGAGGGTTTTCTCTTGAAGAAATCGGCAGAATAGTGTATTATATAGTATTATGGAATATATAGGCACTTTGTGCCTTTGACAGGGGGAAAACACATGGCAGATAAAAACTTTCTGACCGACATCATCGACGCGGATCTGGCCGAGGGCAAGATCCGCGAGATCCATACCCGCTTCCCGCCCGAGCCCAACGGCTACCTGCACATTGGCAGTGCCAAGGCCATCTACATCAACTGGTCCATTGCAAACCAGTACGGCGGTAAGTTCAACCTGCGTCTGGACGACACCAACCCTGCCCGCGAGGGTGAGGAGTACGTGAACAGCATCATCGAGGATCTGCACTGGCTGGGCGCCGACCCCAACGGCGGCATCTTCTATGGCAGCGACTACTTTGACAAGTGCTACGAGTATGCCGAAAAGCTCATCATGGAGGGCAAGGCCTACGTGGACGACCTGACCCGCGATGAAATGCGCGAGTACCGCGGTGCCGATGCCGGCAAGCCTTCCCGTCCCTCTCCGTGGCGCGACCGCACCCCGGAAGAGAATCTTGACCTGTTCCGCCGGATGCGTGCCGGTGAGTTCCAGGAGGGCGAAAAGACCCTGCGTGCCAAGATCGATCTGGCCAGCCCCAACATGAACATGCGTGACCCGGCTATCTACCGCATCAAGTACGCCGAGCATCACCGTCAGGGCAGTAAGTGGTGCATCTACCCGATGTACGACTTCGCACATCCCATTCAGGATGCCATTGAGGGCATCACCCACAGCATGTGCAGTCTGGAGTTCGAGAACCACCGTCCGCTGTACAACTGGGTCATCGAGAACATCTTCGGCACTGCCTTCCCCAAGCAGCGTGAGTTTGCACGCCTGAACATGACCAACACCGTCATGAGCAAGCGCTACCTGCGTGAGCTGGTGGAAATGGGCATCGTGGACGGCTGGGACGACCCCCGTATGCCCACCCTGTGCGGCCTGCGCCGCCGTGGCTACACCCCCACCTCCATCTTCACCTTCGTGCGGGAGGCCGGCATTTCTAAATCCGACAACCTGATCGACATGCGCCAGCTGGAAGCCTGCATCCGCAGCGAGCTGGACCTGACCGCTCAGCGCCGCATTGCCGTGCTGGACCCCGTAAAGCTGATCGTAGACAACTACCCGGAGGACAAGACCGAGTACTTTGATGTAGCCAACAACCCCAACCGCGAAGCCAACGATACCACCACCCGCAAGGTGGCCTTTACCAAAGAGCTGTGGATCGAGAATGAGGACTTTGCCGAGGTGCCGCCTCCCAAGTTCAAGCGCCTGACCATTGGCGGCGAGGTGCGTCTGATGGGCGCTTACATCGTCAAGTGCACCGGCGTGGAGAAGAATGCCGACGGCAGCATTGCCGCCATCCACTGCACCGCCGACCTTGAGACAGGCAACGGCAATCCCGCCGACGGCCGCAAGGTCAAGGGCACCATCCATTGGGTGAGTGCCGCCCATGCCGTGGATGCCGAGGTGCGCCTGTACGACAAGCTGTTCACCGAGGCCAACATGAACGCCATCCCCGAGGGCAGCGATTACAAGGACTACCTGAACCCGGAAAGCGTTGTTGTGTGCAAGGGCTGCAAGCTGGAAGAAAGCCTGAAGGACGCAAAGCCCGGTGAGAAGTTCCAGTTCGTGCGCACCGGCTTCTTTACCCCGGATTCCAAGAACCCCGGCGTTTACAACCGCGTCGTCACCCTGCGCGACAGTTTCAAACCCGCAAAGTAAAAAATATATCACGTCAAAAGGGAGCATTTGATCTTTTATGAAGAAACTCACCCGGAATGTTATCATCATGGCTGTTGTCACTGTCATTATGGCAGTTGTGCTCGGCCTGTACATCAAGAACACCGGCACTGTGCCCGCTGCCGACAACGCCGCCAGCCTGACGGATGGCATCTATACGTCCAGCGCTCAGGGCTGCCTGAGTGATGTGACCGTCACCGTCACCGTCACCGGCGGCCGGGTGACCGGTGTGGAGATCGATGCATCCGGCGAGACTCCCGAACTGGGCGGCACCGCTGCTGAAACTCTGGCAGACCAGCTGACCAAGGCCGGTTCCACCAGCGGTGTGGACGCTGTTGCCGGTGCTACCATGACCAGCGACGCTGTGTTCACCGCCATGGACGACTGCCTGAGTCAGGCAGAGTAAAGACCCGAAAGACCGGCATGGCTCACAGCTCTGCCGGTCTTCTTTCTTAAAATACAGCACAAGGAGAGGGAACATTATGGGCGTATTATCCAATCTGGAACCAGCTTCGGTTTTTTATTACTTTGAGGAGATCTGCGGCATTCCGCACACCTCCCACCACGAAAAGGCACTGAGCGACTACTGCGTGCAGTTCGCCAAGGCCCACGGCCTTTCCTGCCGTCAGGACGAGATGGGCAATGTGCTCATTAAGGCACCGGCCACACCCGGATACGAGAAGGAGCCGGGCCTGATCCTGCAGGGCCATCTGGACATGGTGGGCGACAAGACCGCCGACTGCCCGCTGGATCTTGAGAAGGATGCCATCCACCCGGTCGTAGACGGCGGCTATGTGTGCGCCGAGGGCACGACCCTTGGTGGCGACGACGGCATTGCCGTGGCCTATGCGCTGGCTGTTCTGGACGCAAAGGACATTCCCCACCCTGCGCTGGAGGTCGTGCTGACCGTCTGCGAGGAGGTGGGCCTGCTGGGTGCATCTGCCATGGATTTTTCTGACCTTGAGGGCCGGATTCTGGTGAACATCGACTCCGAGGAAGAAGGAGTGCTGACCGCAGGCTGTGCAGGCGGACGCCGCGTTGAATGCCATCTGCCCATTGCCCGTGTTCCTGTGACCGGCACCGCCGTGAAGGCGGACATCGCGGGGCTTGCGGGAGGGCACTCCGGCACCGAGATTCACAAAGGCCGCGCCAACGCCATCGCTCTGCTGGGCCGCTGGCTGACACTGCTGACCGAAAATGGCGTGGACTACGCCGTTCTGGCACTGTCCGGCGGCGCAAAGGAGAATGTCATTCCCAAAGAAAGCAGCATCACGCTGGTGCTGCCCGCAGGCATCACCGAGGGCGTGCACACTGCTGCCGCTCAGTTCGCCGCACAGATGCAGGCCGAATACGGCACGGCAGACCCCGCCATCTGCCTGCAGCTCACGGAACAGGGCTGCGGCGCGTTCAGCGCATTGGATGCCGATTCCACCCAGCGCCTGCGCAAGGCCCTGCTGCTGATGCCCTGGGGTGTGCAGAGCATGAGCATGGATGTGCCGGGCCTTGTGGAGACCTCGCTGAACCTCGGCGTTGCCGAGCTGGACGACAGCGAAGCCATCCTGCGCTTCTCCCTGCGCAGCTCGGTGCCCTCGGCGAAGGAGCTGCTGAGCTGCAAACTGCAGACCCTGACCGAGCTGCTGGGCGGCAGCGTGCGGTTCCACGGCGACTATCCCGCTTGGACCTACGCCCGCGAAAGCGCCCTGCGCGACCGCTGCGTTGCTGTGTACGAGGCGCAGTACGGTGCAAAGCCCCAGATCGTTGCCATTCATGCGGGTCTGGAATGCGGCATCCTCTCCGGCAAAATCGAAGGGCTGGACTGCATCTCCTTTGGCCCGAACCTGCTGCACGTCCACACCCCCAACGAGCGCGCCGACATTGCATCGGTGGCCCGTGTGTGGGAATACCTGAAGGCTATTCTGGCTTACAAAGAGTAAAACCCTCTCAGTCACAGCTTGCGCTGTGCCAGCTCCCCCGAAAGGGGGAGCTTTCTTTGTGCTGACTGTAAAGATTCAAAAAGCTCCCCCTTTCGGGGGAGCTGCTGAACGAAGTGAAGCTGAGAGGGTCAATCCAGATACTTGATCTTGCCCGGCTCAATGCCCTTGATGCCAAGGCCCGGCTCGTTGGAAACCGTGATCTCCTTTTCGTTGAACACGGCACCGCCGAGGATGGGGTCCTCACTGCACAGCACGGGGCCGTCCAGATCCACGCGGGTGATGATCTGCTTTGCGCAGGCCAGATGCACGGCGGCATTCACGCTGATCTTGGCTTCCAGCATACAGCCGATCATGCACTCCACGCCGTACACCTCGGCAGCGGATGCGATCTTGAGGGCGTTGTACAGGCCGCCGCACTTCATCAGCTTGATGTTCACGAGGTCTGCGGCTCCCATCTGCATGATGGTCAGTGCGTCCTGCGGGGAGAACACGCTCTCGTCGGCCAGCACCGGCACATAGGAGCGCTCGGTAACATACTTCAGGCCTTCAAAATCGTGGGCCTTGACCGGCTGCTCCACGAATTCGAGATCAAGGCCCTTCTCCTGCATTCCGTTCAGGATGCGCACGGCTTCCTTGGGGGTCCAGCCCTGATTTGCGTCGATGCGGATGCAGGTCTCCTTGGGCACAGCACCGCGGATGGCGCTCAGGCGTGCAATATCCTTTTCCGGCTCCTTGCCCACCTTGACCTTCAGGCAGTCGTAGCCGCGGTCGATGGCGTTCAGGGCATCGCGCACCATCTCTTCGGGGTCGTTGACGCTGATGGTGATGTCGGTGACGATGGACTTCTTTGCGCCGCCCATCAGCTTGTACACAGGGATTTTGTACAGCTGGCCGTACAGATCCCACAGGGCCATATCCACAGCAGCCTTGGCGCTGGTGTTCTTCTGGATGCAGGCATTCAGTGCGATCATCAGGTCTTCAAAGTCGTCCACATCGCGGCCGATGATGGTCTTTGCGATATGGTCGCGGATGGCACCGATGATGGCACCGGTGGTGTCGCCGGTGATTACACCGGTGGGAGGTGCCTCACCATAACCCACAGCGCCGGTGTCGGTGTGGATCTCTACGATCACATCCTCCACGCTGCTGACCGAGCGCAGAGCCGTCTTAAAAGGCACGCGCAGCGGCACAGAGATCAGACCGAGACGTACTTCCGTGATTTTCATGCAAAAACCTACCCCTTTCGATAAAAAAATATTGCCAGATTATGAAATCTATGGTAGTATTGTATACGAAATTGTCGATATTGTAAAGACAATTGTCCGCAAAAAATTGCACAAAAAGAAAGGGGATTGGGTTCATGATCACAAACGGTTTCACCTACATCGCCGTGCTGGTGTTCATTGCCGCACTGCTGGTGTGGCTGCAACGCTACACGAAGTCGAAATTCTTCGACTATGCACCACCTATCGTTCTGCTGTACCTCATTACCATGATTCTCTGCACGCTGGGTGCATGGGACATGGAGGCCACCAAGCCTGCCTACTCCGTGCTGAAAAACAACCTGCTGTATGCAATGATCTTCCTGATGCTGCTGCGCTGCGACATCCGCAAGATCATCAAGCTGGGTCCCAAGATGCTGGGCGGCTTCTTTGCCGCTTCCGTCTCCATCTCGGTGGCCTTCATTGCCACCTTCGCCATCATGAAGGGGCCCCTTGGCTCCGAAGCATGGAAGGCACTGGGCGCTCTGTGCGGCAGCTGGATGGGCGGCTCCGGCAACATGGTCGCCGTGCAGGCTGCGCTGGACATCGGCGAAGCTGACATGGCCTACGCACTGGTGGTGGACTCCATCGACTACTCCATCTGGGTCATGTTCCTGCTGTGGGCCATCAACCTTGCTCCCAAGTTCAACAAGTGGGTCAAGGCCGACACCACCACGCTGGATGAAGTGTCCCGCCGCCTGGAAGAGGACGCAAAGGGCAACGAGGATAAGGCCAGCTTTGTCAACCTGATCTTCCTGCTGGGTCTGGCTCTGGTGATCTCCGCCTTCGGTCAGGATATCGGCGCAGCCCTGAACAGCGCAATGCCCTTCCTGGACAAGGCCACCTGGACCGTCCTGCTCATCACGTTGTCCGGCCTGATCGGCGCTGTCACCCCCGTGGGCCGCATGGCAGGCAGCACCGAGCTGTCCAACCTGCTGCTGTACTCCGTGGTGGCATTGCTTGCCTCCCGCGCAAGCTTCCTGGAGCTGACCGATGCACCCGCATGGATCCTGGCAGGCTTTATGATCCTGGCCATCCACGGCATCATTCTGGTGCTGCTGGCAAAGATCTTCCATCTGGATATGTTCACCTGCGGTGTTGCATCTCTGGCAAACATCGGCGGTTCCGCATCCGCTCCCATTCTGGCTGGTGCCTACAGCGGCGCTCTGGTGCCCGTTGGTGTTCTGATGGCTCTGATGGGCTACGTCATTGGCACGGCAGGCGGCCTGATCACCGCAAATATCATGTCTCTGCTGGCATAACAAATACTGCAAAAAAGGGGCTGTTGCATGTGCAACAGCCCCTTTTCTTATACGATTTTTTGCTTAGCCGCCCAGATATGCGCTGCGCACGCGCTCGTTGGTCAGCAGTTCGGCACCGGTGCCCTCCATGACTACACGGCCCGTCTCAAGGACGTAGGCACGGTCTGCCACGGAAAGAGCCATCTGTGCGTTCTGCTCTACCAGCAGGATGGTCATGCCTTCCTTGTGCACGTTCTGGATGATGTCGAAGATCTCCTGCACCAGCAGCGGCGAAAGGCCCATGGAAGGCTCGTCCAGCATCAGCATGGAAGCATTGCTCATCAGTGCACGGCCCATAGCCAGCATCTGCTGCTCGCCGCCGGACATGGTACCGGCCAGCTGCTTGCGGCGCTCCTTCAGGCGGGGGAACAGCTCAAACACCTTTTCCTTGTTGGGTGCAATGGTGGAAGCAGGCTGGGTGTATGCACCCATGTCCAGATTTTCTTCCACGGTCATGTGCAGGAACACATGGCGGCCTTCCGGCACATGGGCAAGGCCTGCTTCCACGATCTTGTGGGCGCGCATGCCCTTGATGCTGCTGCCCTTGTACAGGATGTCGCCGGTCTTGGGCTTCAGCAGGCCGGAAATGGTCTTCAGGGTGGTGGATTTGCCAGCACCGTTGGCACCGATCAGGGTGACGATCTCGCCCTGATCCACCTCGAAGGAGATGTCCTTGACGGCGTGGATGTTGCCGTAATAGACGTTGATGTTATCAACTTTCAGTAACGTATCAGCCATGGCTTAGCCCTCCTTCTTGCCCAGATAGGCTTCGATGACCTGCGGGTTGTTGCGGATCTCATCCGGCGTGCCCTTGGCGATGATGCGGCCGAAGTTCAGCACGGCAATGCCCTCGCAGATGCCCATGACCAGACTCATATCATGCTCGATCAGCAGCACGGCGATGTTGAACTCGTCGCGGATGCGGCGGATGGTCTCGGTCAGCTCTGCAGTCTCGGAGGGATTCATACCGGCAGCAGGCTCGTCCAGCAGCAGCAGCTTCGGGCTGGTGGCCAGTGCACGCATGATCTCCAGACGGCGCTGTGCGCCGTAGGGCAGGCTGCCTGCCTGCACATTGGCGAGGTCTGCCATGTGGAAGATATCCAGCAGCTCCAGAGCACGCTCGGTGCACTTCTTCTCTTCCTTCCAGTAGTTGGGCAGGCGGATCAGCGAAGATGCCAGATTGTACTTCATGGACTCGTGCAGGCCCACCTTGATGTTATCGATCACGCTCAGTTCCTTGAACAGACGGATGTTCTGGAAGGTACGGGCCACGCCCATGCGGTTGACCTGATAGGTCTTTTTGCCGGCGGTGGGCATACCATCGATCAGGATGGAGCCGCGGGTGGGCTGGTAGACGTTGGTCAGCAGGTTGAACACGGTGGTCTTACCGGCACCGTTGGGGCCGATCAGACCGGTGATCTCGTTGCGGCCGATCATCAGGTTGAAGCCATCCACGGCGGTCAGACCGCCGAAGTCGATGCCCAGCTCACGCACGTCCAGAATGGGCTTTTTGTCCTTGTCGCGGTCGGTCAAAAAGCCGCCGGAGGGCACACTGTGTAACTTGGTCTGGAACTCACTCATGGTCTGCACCCTCCTTTGCTTTCTTCTGGAACAGTTCGCCGTTCATGATCTTTTCCACAATGCGGCTCATGGAGAAGTCGTAGCTGCCAAGCAGGCCGCCCGGACGGAAGATCATCATGAGGACCAGCACCAGCGAGTAGACTACCATGCGGTAGCTGTCAAAGCTGCGGGTCGCCTCGGGCAGGATGGTAAGCACGGTCGCGGACAGGATGGAGCCCAGCATGGAGCCCATGCCGCCCAGAACCACCATGACCAGAATTTCGATGGACTTCATGAAGCCGAAGGTGGAGGGGTCCAGAACGCCCAGATAGCAGGCGTACAGGCCGCCGGCCAGACCGGCAAAGGCGGCGGAGAATGCAAAGGCCATGACCTTATAATAAGTAGTCTGGATGCCGCAGCTTTCGGCAGCAATCTCGTTATCGCGGATGGCCAGCACGGCACGGCCGTGGCGGCTCTTCATCATGGCGTGGATGGCAAAGCAGGTAATGACCACGCAGATGAACACATTGGCGAAGTTGGAATACTTGGGGATGTTCTTCAGGCCCTTGGCACCGTAGAACAGCTTGAAGCCCAGCACATCATCGATGTTGTTCAGGGTGATGCGGATGATCTCGCCAAAGCCCAGCGTCAGGATGGCCAGATAATCACCGGTCAGGCGCAGAGCAGGAATGCCGATCAGCACGCCGAACAGGCCCGCCACGATGCAGGCCAGCACCAGACCCACGACAAAAGCGACACCGGAGGGCAGATTGCTGTATTTCGTGAACAGGGCGCAGGTGTAAGCACCCACGGCCATGAAACCGGCGTGGCCCAGCGGCAGCTGGCCCAGATAACCGGTGGCAACGTTCAGCGAGACAGCCAGAATGATGTTGATGCCCACGGTGAGAAGCACCTTGTTCTGGTAGGTGGACAGCACGTTCTGGGTGAGGAAGGACAGGCCCACGAACAGCAGAGCCACCAGCACGGCGTTCATCAGGTAGCGCACGGGCATTTTGAGCGTTTTGCGTTTGGTATTCATCTTCATGCCCTCCTTACACCTTTTCCTGAACCTTGCGGCCAAGGAAGCCGGTGGGCTTGACCAGCAGCACGATGATCAGGATCGCAAACGTGACGGCATCCTTCCATGCGGAAAGGCCGATGGCGGAAACAAAGCACTCGCACAGGCCGATGGCGATGCCGCCGATCATGGCACCGGGAATGGAGCCGATGCCGCCCAGAACGGCTGCAACGAAGGCCTTCAGGCCCAGCATGGAGCCCATGGTGGGGGTCGCCTGCGGGTAGCTGCAGCAGTACAGCACCGAGCCGATACCGGCCAGAGCGGAACCCACCGCAAAGGTAAAGGAAATGGTGCTGTTGACGTTAATGCCCATCAGACGGGCAGCGTCCATATCCTCAGACACGGCACGCATGGCCTTGCCGAGCTTGGTCTTCTGCACAAGGAAGGTGAGCGCCAGCATGGACAGCACCGTGACCAGCAGGGTGATGACAGAGGTGAGGCCCAGCGGCACAGAGCCGATGCGGAAGGTCTGGTTGGTGTAGTAGGCCGGAATGACCTTTGCACCGGAACCAAGGATCAGCTCTGCAGTGTACTCCAGGAAGAAGGACACGCCGATTGCCGTGATCAGCAGGGAGATACGGGGTGCGTTGCGCAGCGGGGTGTAGGCGATCTTCTCGATCACAACGCCCAGCAGCGTGCAGGTGATGATGGTGGCGCACACAGCAGTGACCGGGCCAAGGCCCAGCTGATTCATCACGAACCAGGACATGTACGCACCAACCATAATGACATCGCCATGGGCAAAGTTCAGCAGCAGGATGATGCCGTACACCATGCTGTAACCCAGTGCGATCAGTGCATAGATGCTGCCAAGGGACA
>OOBY01001069.1_pt1 | contig 11027 bp, 10 predicted proteins | sample 1671751 | NCBI WGS metagenome assembly OOBY01 (sample SAMN06348189, study PRJEB24527) | human gut metagenome | biome: human gut; feature: ankylosing spondylitis patient; material: feces | host: Homo sapiens | place: China | collected 2015-10
GTTGACTTTTAATCAATTGGTCGCAGGTTCGAATCCTGCACGACCCACCAATGTAAAAAAGCGCCCTAAAGGCGCTTTTTTGCTATCTGCAATATGGATGATTCGAACCTGCTGCAGGTTCGAGCCGAACGCAGAGAGGCAACGGAGCCGTTTACGGCGACGGCCCAAAGGGCGAGCGAAGCGAGTCATCCTGCACGACCCACCAATGTAAAAAAGCGCCCTAAAGGCGCTTTTTTGCTATCTGCGATTTAATCAATTCGAACCTGCCAGATATGGCAGTTTTGCTCAAGCTAATCCTTTCCTTGCCGATACCTCTGTTTTATGGCGAAAAGGATCTCATGATGACAACCCTCAATGCAGTTTCTCTGTCGGCGATGGAAATCGGCAGTGCTGATAACAGTTCTGGTAGCAATGACATTGCCTCCCAGATCAATCGGCTGATGAAACAGATAACAAAAGCCACTCAGCAACTCAAAGAAGTGGCACTGAGTGATGCAACAACAGAAGAAAAACAAAAGCAGCAGGAGTTACTCGAATCTCAGTTGACTATGCTGCAGGCACAGCTGGCGCAATTGCAGCGTCAGCAGGCAGAAGAAGAGATGCCAAAACAGGAAAGCAGTCAGTCAGTGGCGGAAGGCGTCAACAACCCTTCCGCTGAGCACAAGATTGATATCTATATCTGATCGTTAAACAGGGGATCGCGCGTGCGGGCTTCCATTAAGCGCTGAGCCTGCATGCGCACCACGTCCCAGCAGGCGTGAGCAGCCCCTGAGAGAGAACGGTTTTTACGTCGAACCAGCATCAGCTGGCGTTGAACGCAGGGCGTAAAACGCCTCACCGTTAAGCGACTCCCCTGCGGCAACGGCAGCGCAAGCGCCGGTAGCACGCTTATCCCAATCCCGGCTTCGACCATGGGGAACAGCGTGGCCGGGTGCCCTATCTCCTGCACAATGTTTGCCTTCACACCTTGTGCGACAAGCGCGGCATCAATCAACGGGCGGCTTCCTGAAGCATAATCCTGTAACACCAGATTTGCCCCTTGCAACGCCTGCCATGTCACGTGCGGCAGCGATGCCAGCGCGTCGTCATCGCGACAAAGCAACAAAAAGGGTTCTGAGAGCACCGCTTCACATTCCAGGTCGCTTACCGCACCAGGGTCAATAACAATGCCGAAATCCACATCCCCCTGACGGATACTCTCCAGCACCCACTGCTGCGGCCTGTCATGCAAAACAAAATCAATATCCGGATAGCGATGATTACTTTCGGCAATACACTGAGGAATAAGATGCGCGGAGATGGTCTGGCTCGCTGCCACCCTCACCGTGCCGGAAAGCTGTTGTCCGAGTCGCCCCACATCCCTGAGCGTGCTGTTCAGCTCGTCCAGCAGCCTCTCCAGACGCGTCGCCAGCTGCTGCCCCGCTTCGGTAAGCACCACCTCACGCGTCGTCCGGTCAAGCAATTTCACTCCCGTCTGCGTTTCCAGCTCCTTAACGCTATGGCTGACGGCCGACTGGCTGAGGCCGATCATCTCCCCCGCCCGGCTAAAACTGCGAGCCTGCGCCACGGTGACAAAAACACGAAGCTGACGTAATGAATAATTCATCTGTTTAATTCATGAATGGATGCAATAAATCAATTTTATTTCTCAAACGGAAGAAAGCACAATAGCGACATCTGCTTTCAGGAGTGATTATGAAACTTTTTCGTATCCTTGATCCGTTCACGCTTACCCTGGTGGTGACCGTTTTACTGGCCTCGTTTTTCCCGGCTCGCGGCGGTTTCGTCCCCTTCTTTGAATGGCTGACCACGGCGGCCATCGCCCTGCTGTTCTTTATGCATGGCGCCAAACTCTCCCGCGAGGCCATCATTGCAGGCGGCGGACACTGGCGACTGCATCTGTGGGTGATGTGCAGCACCTTTATCCTCTTCCCTGTGTTGGGCGTACTGTTTGCCTGGTGGGCGCCGGTGAATGTCGATCCAGCCCTGTATACCGGATTCCTGTATCTGTGCATTCTTCCCGCTACCGTGCAGTCTGCTATCGCCTTTACCTCGCTGGCAGGCGGCAACGTGGCGGCGGCAGTTTGTTCAGCATCCGCTTCCAGCCTGTTAGGGATTTTCGTCTCGCCGCTGCTGGTGGGCCTGCTGATGAACATGCACGGTGCAGAGGGCAACCTGGAGCAGGTCGGAAGAATTTGTCTGCAGTTGCTGCTGCCGTTTGTGCTTGGGCATCTTTCCCGACCGTGGACCGGCGCGTTTGTGGCGAAGCATAAAAAATGGATTTCAAAAACCGACCAGACGTCGATTCTGCTGGTGGTTTACTCCGCCTTCAGTGAAGCGGTGGTCAACGGCATCTGGCATAAGGTTGGCGCAGGTTCACTGCTGTTTATCGTGGTCGTCAGCATTATCCTGCTGGCGATAGTGATTGCGGTGAATGTGTTTGTGGCGCGCAAATGCGGCTTTAATAAAGCGGATGAAATCACGATTGTCTTCTGCGGCTCGAAAAAGAGCCTGGCGAACGGCATCCCGATGGCGAACATTCTGTTCCCGACCTCGGTGATTGGGATGATGGTGCTGCCGCTGATGATTTTCCACCAAATCCAGCTGATGGTTTGTGCGGTGCTGGCGCGTCGTTACAAACGCCAGACCGAAAAGCTGGCGCAGGAAGAGACCCGCGCCGCGAAGGCTTAAGGACGTTTGAGGGGTTGAACCAGTTGGGTCAGCCCCTCGGTTTTAATCAGTAACGTGATAGCCATCAGCTCACCCAATCGCCCGGCAGGGAATTCATCCTTACGGGCAAACCACAGCAGATACTCTTCCGGCAAATCGATCAGCCTGCGGCCCTTGTATTTACCGAACGGCATCTCCGTATTGGCGATCTCAACGAGCTGTTCTTTCTCCACGTTACTCTCCTAACAGGCGCATCATTTCGGCTTCGTCGATAACGGCAATGCCAAGCTCCTGGGCTTTCGCCAGCTTCGAACCGGCCGCTTCCCCGGCGATCACCAGGTCGGTTTTCTTCGATACGCTGCCTGCCACTTTGGCCCCCAGCGCCACCAGACGCGCTTTAGCATCGTCACGGGAAAGCTGGCTCAGGCTGCCGGTCAGCACCACGGTTTTACCGGCAAACGGACTGTCGATCTCTTCTGCATTGACCACTACCGGCGCGGGCCATTTGATGCCCTCTTCCAGCAGTTTGCCGATGACCTCACGGTTGCTCTCTTCAGCAAAGAAGTTAAAGACGTGCGTGGCGACCACAATGCCGACATCCGGTACTTTTTGCAGCTCGTCGATACTTGCCTTTTCCAGCGCCTCCAGCGTACCAAAGTACGCCGCCAGCCCTGCCGCTGTCGCTTCGCCGACTTCACGAATGCCCAGCGCATACAGGAAGCGGGCGAAGGTGGTCTCTTTCGCCGCTTCCAGCGCGTTAACGACATTCTGTGCTGACTTCGGCCCCATGCGATCCAGGCCGGTCAGTTTACCCGCGGTCAGTTTGAACAGATCCGCTGGCGTGTGAACGTACTCTTTCTCAACCAGCTGATCGATAATTTTATCGCCCATGCCGTCGACGTCCATCGCCCGCCGGGAGACGAAATGCTTCAGCGACTCTTTACGCTGCGCGCCACAAATTAAGCCGCCCGTACAGCGCGCCACCGCTTCGCCTTCCACACGCTCAACGTCCGAGCCGCACACCGGACAGTGGGTCGGGAAGACGATCTCGCGCGTTTCAGCAGGGCGTTCTGACTCCACAACGTTAACCACCTGCGGGATCACATCGCCCGCGCGGCGGATCACCACTTTGTCCCCAATGCGCAGGCCCAGGCGTTCGATTTCATCAGCGTTATGCAGCGTGGCGTTACTCACCAACACCCCAGCAACCTGCACGGGCTCCAGACGGGCGACCGGGGTAATGGCACCCGTACGGCCAACCTGGAACTCTACGTCACGAACGAAGGTCATCTGCTCCTGAGCAGGAAACTTAAACGCCACCGCCCAGCGCGGCGCGCGTGCCACAAAGCCCAGCTGTTCCTGCAGCGCCAGTGAATTGACCTTGATGACAACGCCATCAATATCAAAGCCGAGCGTTGGGCGATCCTCTTCCACTTTGTGGTAGAACGCCAGGACCTCCTCCGGAGAGTCGCAGAGCTGAACGCGGTTACTGACCGGCAGACCCCACGCCTTAAACTGCAGCAGGCGTCCGAGGTGCGTGTCCGGCAGCTCGCCGCCCTCCAGAATACCAACACCGTAGCAGAAGAAAGTAAGCGGTCGCTTCGCGGTGATACGCGGGTCAAGCTGGCGCAGAGAGCCTGCCGCCGCATTACGTGGGTTAGCAAACACCTTCCCGCCGGTGCGGCGTGCCTCTTCGTTTATTTTCTCGAAGCCCGCCTGAGGCAGGAACACTTCACCGCGCACTTCCAGACGCGCAGGAATATTCTCGCCGTGCAGCTTGAGCGGGATCGCCCGGATGGTACGCACATTGGTGGTGATGTCTTCACCCGTTGTACCGTCACCACGCGTCGCGGCACGCACCAGCACGCCGTTTTCATAAAGAATGCTGACCGCCAGACCGTCCAGCTTCAGCTCGCAGCACCAGCTCAGCGAATCACTGCTTTTCAGGCGATCCTGGACGCGCTTGTTAAACGCCAGGAAACTCTCTTCATCAAAGACGTTATCCAGGGACAGCATCGGGACTTCGTGGCGTACCTGACTGAAAGCACCGAGCGGTTCCGCACCGACGCGCTGCGTCGGGGAGTCCGGCGTGATGAGCTCCGGATGCTGAGTTTCCAGCTCGCGCAGCTCGCGCATGAGGCGGTCGTACTCCGCATCCGGTACTTCCGGCGCGTCCATAACATGATAGAGGTATTCATGATGGCGAAGCGTGGTTCGCAGTTCAGTGAGTTGTTGTTCGATTGAGTCCATATCGCACCATCAATGAGAAAAAACCCCCGACAGGCGGGGGTTGAGGAGGAGTTGAAGTAAACGCGACGATTACGCGTTGGCTTCCTTAACTTCGCGGATGCGGTCCTGATACTCGCGCAATTTCTGCGGGGTCATCATTCGACGCTGATCGTCGAGCACCACACCACCCACTTCGTCGGCAATGTGCTGAGCGGACTGCAGCATCAGCTTGAAGTTTTGCAGCTCGTCACCGTAGGACGGAACCTGCATAAAGATCGTCACACCCGGCGTCACGAAATCACCGGTCATTTCCGGGTCAAAGGTGCCTGGGTTGACCATATTTGCCAGACTGAACAGCGCCGGGCCGCTCCCGTCAGGGCTCAGGTGACGATGGAAAATATTCATGTCGCCAAATTTGAAACCTGCCTGCTCAATGCTGTTGAGCAGCACGTCACCATTAAGGTGGCTACCATGATGGGCGCCAACGTTCATGATGATCACCGCTTCTTTACGCTGCGGTTTTTCGACAACCGGTTCCGGCTCTACAACGGGCTCTGGCTCAACGTGTGGCGCGGGAGCTGGCTGAGGCGCAGGCTGCACGTGGACAGGCTGCTGTTGCGGTTGCTGAATCGGCTGCACTGGCTGCTGTACAGGTTGTTGCACAGGCTGTTGAGGCACAGGTTGCGGCGCAGCGGGCTGCTGATGAACCGGCTGTTGCGGCGGCTGACGCACCGGCTCTTCCACAGGCTGTGGCGCTGACTGGCGCGGCTGTGCGGAAGCATACGGCGGTTGATACTGGTGCTGCGAAGGACGAGGCGCTTCTTGCTCCCCATGTCCTGCGCCGGGCGCAGTATTGACCCGATGAACACGAACTTCACCCACGCCGTCGTCGTCACTACCGTCGATGTCGTCTTCAACGTCATCGTCATCACGACTGGACTTCATGCGCTTCAGTGGGCGATCGCGAAACATAGAAGAACGCTCTTTACGGCTGGTCCAGAAACCATGTACCAGTAAAGCGATTATGGCGATCGCGCCAACAATGATTAATATCAGACGCAAATCCTGCATCATTATATTCTCTGTTGTTCTAACACCTTGCCACCACGGCAAACATTTACTCACTAAGAGTATTTGCCGTTTAACTCAAGTGCAAGTGTATGCAGAGCATTCACAGCATAAAGATGCGCTAAAACGTGCTTTTTGCTGTTTTTTCGAACATTTCCGAACTGGTCATTGGTCCGTAACTGGATAATATAGGCGGGCAATTCCACTGGTTGTGTAAAAAGGAGTACAGCCTGGTTATGGTTTCAACATCTTCTTCATCCCCGCGCAGCGGTGTCTGGTATTTTTCTCAGGGCTGGAAACTGGTCTCTCTACCGGGTATTCGCCGCTTTGTCATACTGCCCCTGCTCATCAACATTGTGCTGATGGGCGGCGCGTTCTGGTGGCTGTTCACAAAGCTCGAGAGCTGGATCCCGTCGCTGATGAGTTACGTGCCAGACTGGCTGCAGTGGCTTAACTACCTTCTCTGGCCGGTGGCGGTGATCTCCGTGCTGCTGGTGTTTGGCTATTTCTTCTCGACGATTGCGAACTGGATAGCCGCACCGTTTAACGGCCTGCTGGCAGAACAACTCGAAGCACGGCTCACCGGTGCGACACCGCCGGATACGGGCGTAGTGGGGATCATGAAAGATCTCCCGCGCATCATGAAACGCGAATGGCAGAAGTTTGCCTGGTACCTTCCCCGCGCAATTGTGTTGCTTATTCTGTATTTCGTGCCCGGTATCGGCCAGACGGTAGCGCCCGTGCTGTGGTTCCTGTTCAGCGCCTGGATGCTGGCTATTCAGTACTGCGACTACCCGTTCGATAACCATAAGGTGCCGTTTAAAGAAATGCGCACCGCCTTGCGCACGCGGAAAGTAACCAATATGCAGTTTGGCGCGCTGACCAGCCTGTTCACCATGATCCCGTTCCTGAATCTGTTCATCATGCCCGTCGCCGTTTGCGGCGCGACGGCAATGTGGGTGGACTGCTACCGTGCTAAGCACGCGTTATGGAAATAATGCAAAAATGTGTAAAGCAGGGGTGGCTTATGCCGCCCCTTATTCCATACTGATCCCCATTATTTCCTTGCAGTATATAGATATGCGAATTCCTTACTTCCCCCTACCTGTTCAACAGGTATGCTGGGTCGGTATCCCAATTTCATACAGTTAAGGACAGGCCATGAGTAAGATTTATGAAGACAACTCGCTGACTATCGGTCACACGCCCCTGGTTCGACTGAACCGTATCGGTAATGGACGCATTCTGGCGAAGGTCGAATCACGTAACCCAAGCTTCAGCGTAAAATGCCGCATCGGTGCAAACATGATTTGGGATGCGGAAAAACGTGGCGTGCTGAAACCAGGCGTAGAGTTGGTTGAGCCGACCAGCGGCAACACCGGTATCGCTCTGGCCTATGTCGCTGCGGCGCGTGGCTACAAACTGACGCTCACCATGCCTGAAACCATGAGTATTGAACGTCGCAAGCTGCTGAAAGCGCTGGGTGCAAACCTGGTTCTGACCGAAGGCGCGAAAGGCATGAAAGGTGCCATTCAGAAGGCCGAAGAGATTGTGGCCAGCGATCCGGCAAAATATCTGCTGCTGCAGCAGTTCAGCAACCCGGCTAACCCGGAAATCCATGAGAAAACAACCGGCCCGGAAATCTGGGAAGATACGGACGGTCAGGTTGACGTGTTTATCTCCGGCGTAGGTACCGGCGGTACGCTAACCGGCGTGTCCCGCTATATTAAAGGCACAAAGGGTAAAAAAGACCTGATTACCGTTGCCGTCGAACCAACTGACTCACCGGTTATCACTCAGGCTCTGGCAGGTGAGGAGCTGAAACCAGGCCCGCATAAAATTCAGGGTATCGGCGCAGGCTTCATTCCAGGCAACCTGGATCTGAAGTTGATTGATAAAGTCGTGACCATTACCAACGAAGAAGCGATCTCAACCGCACGTCGTCTGATGGATGAAGAAGGCATTCTGGCGGGGATCTCTTCCGGTGCTGCCGTTGCGGCCGCGCTCAAACTTCAGGAAGATGAGACCTTTACCAATAAGAATATTGTGGTTATCCTTCCTTCTTCGGGTGAGCGTTACTTGAGCACTGCACTGTTTGCCGATCTCTTCACTGAGAAAGAACTGCAACAGTGATGCCAGCATGTTAAAACCGCGTAAAAAAGCACCTTTCCAGGTGCTTTTTTGTGGCCTGCTTCAAAGTTTTACCCCTCCTGGCATTGCTTCACCCCGTTGTGTCTGGTATTTAAACCAGCAATTATTTTGAAGCGTGAAATTAATCAGTGAACGAAATAGCCTTGCTGAATCGATTTTATGATTTGGTTCAAGTCTTGCTTTCGCTGCATAATGTTTAATGACGATTGAAACGTCAGCGCTAACAATACAGGCTAAAGTTAAGCCGCCAGGCTAGACTTTAGTTCCACAACACTAAACCTATAAGTTGGGGAAATACAATGTTCCAGCAAGAAGTTACCATTACCGCTCCGAACGGTCTGCACACCCGCCCTGCTGCTCAGTTTGTTAAAGAAGCGAAAGGCTTCACTTCTGAAATCACTGTAACTTCCAACGGCAAAAGCGCTAGCGCAAAAAGCCTGTTCAAACTGCAGACTCTGGGCCTGACTCAGGGCACCGTTGTCACCATCTCTGCGGAAGGTGAAGACGAGCAGAAAGCAGTTGAGCATCTGGTTAAACTGATGGCTGAGCTCGAGTAAGTTAACGGGTTCTTTTCAATATCAGTCACAAGTAAGGTAGGGTTATGATTTCAGGCATTTTAGCATCCCCGGGTATCGCTTTCGGCAAAGCACTGCTGCTGAAAGAAGACGAAATCGTCATTGACCGGAAAAAAATTTCTGCCGACAAGGTTGATCAGGAAGTTGAACGTTTTCTGAGCGGTCGTGCCAAGGCATCTGCGCAACTGGAAGCGATCAAAACTAAAGCTGGCGAAACTTTCGGTGAAGAAAAAGAAGCCATCTTCGAAGGGCACATCATGCTGCTCGAAGATGAGGAGCTGGAGCAGGAAATCATAGCCCTGATTAAAGATAAAGGCATGACGGCCGACGCGGCTGCGCATGAAGTTATCGAAGGTCAGGCAACTGCCCTGGAAGAACTGGATGATGAATACCTGAAAGAGCGTGCGGCTGACGTACGTGACATCGGTAAGCGCCTGCTGCGCAACATCCTGGGTCTGGCCATTATCGATCTGAGCGCGATTCAGGACGAAGTTATCCTGGTTGCCGCCGACCTGACCCCGTCCGAAACCGCACAGCTGAACCTGAACAAGGTGCTGGGTTTCATCACTGATGCAGGTGGCCGTACCTCCCACACCTCTATCATGGCGCGTTCTCTGGAACTGCCTGCCATCGTGGGTACCGGTAGCGTCACTGCTCAGGTGAAAAACGACGACTATCTGATTCTGGATGCCGTAAACAACCAGGTTTACGTCAACCCAACTAACGAAGAGATCGAGCAGCTGCGCGCCGTTCAGGAGCAGGTTGCAACCGAGAAAGCGGAACTTGCTAAACTGAAAGATCTGCCAGCCATTACGCTGGACGGCCATCAGGTAGAAGTGTGCGCGAACATCGGTACCGTACGCGACGTTGAAGGCGCTGAGCGCAACGGTGCGGAAGGTGTAGGTCTGTATCGTACTGAATTCCTGTTCATGGACCGTGACGCGCTGCCAACTGAAGAAGAACAGTTCGCTGCGTACAAAGCCGTGGCTGAAGCCTGTGGCTCTCAGGCGGTTATCGTCCGTACCATGGACATCGGTGGCGACAAAGAGCTGCCGTACATGAACTTCCCGAAAGAAGAGAACCCGTTCCTGGGCTGGCGCGCAGTGCGTATCGCCATGGATCGCAAAGAGATCCTGCGTGACCAGGTTCGCGCGATTCTGCGTGCATCCGCTTTCGGTAAACTGCGTATCATGTTCCCGATGATCATCTCTGTTGAAGAAGTGCGTGCACTGAAGAAAGAGATCGAAATCTACAAACAGGAACTGCGCGACGAAGGTAAAGCGTTTGACGAGTCAATCGAAGTGGGTGTGATGGTGGAAACACCAGCAGCCGCAACAATTGCGCGTCATTTAGCCAAAGAAGTTGATTTCTTTAGTATCGGCACCAATGATTTAACGCAGTACACCCTGGCAGTTGACCGTGGTAATGATATGATTTCACATCTCTACCAGCCAATGTCACCGTCCGTACTGACGCTTATTAAGCAAGTAATTGATGCTTCTCATGCAGAAGGTAAATGGACTGGCATGTGTGGTGAGCTTGCAGGCGACGAACGTGCTACACTTCTGTTGCTGGGTATGGGTCTGGACGAATTCTCTATGAGCGCCATTTCCATCCCGCGCATTAAGAAGATTATCCGTAACACGAACTTCGAAGATGCGAAGGTGTTAGCAGAGCAGGCTCTTGCTCAACCGACAACGGACGAGTTAATGACGCTGGTTAACAAGTTCATTGAAGAAAAAACAATCTGCTAATCCACGAGATGCGGCCCAATTTACTGCTTAGGAGAAGATCATGGGTTTGTTCGATAAACTGAAATCTCTGGTTTCTGATGATAAGAAAGACTCCGGAACTATTGAGATTGTTGCTCCGCTCTCCGGCGAGATCGTCAACATCGAAGACGTGCCGGATGTAGTGTTTGCTGAGAAAATCGTTGGTGATGGCATTGCTATCAAACCAACTGGCAACAAAATGGTTGCTCCAGTTGACGGCACCATCGGTAAAATTTTTGAAACCAACCATGCGTTCTCTATCGAATCTGATAGCGGTATCGAACTGTTCGTTCACTTCGGTATCGACACCGTTGAACTGAAAGGCGAAGGCTTCAAGCGTATCGCAGAAGAAGGCCAGCGCGTTAAAGTTGGCGACCCGGTGATTGAATTCGATCTGCCACTGCTGGAAGAAAAAGCGAAGTCTACCCTGACTCCGGTTGTTATCTCCAACATGGACGAAATCAAAGAACTGATCAAACTGTCCGGCAGCGTGACCGTGGGCGAAACCCCGGTTATCCGCATCAAGAAGTAATTCTTGCCGCACAAAGAAATGGCGCCTTCG
>OOBY01001078.1_pt1 | contig 10954 bp, 9 predicted proteins | sample 1671751 | NCBI WGS metagenome assembly OOBY01 (sample SAMN06348189, study PRJEB24527) | human gut metagenome | biome: human gut; feature: ankylosing spondylitis patient; material: feces | host: Homo sapiens | place: China | collected 2015-10
TGCAAACGCCGGGATCGCCATGGCGCACACCATGGCAACTGCCAGCAGTGCGGCCAGCAGCTTTTTGATTGCTTTCTTCATCATGATTTGCGAAAGTCTCCTTTCAAGTTTTTCTGATTCCTATTTTCAGGGTCTGCTTCCGGCGCAGAATCAATTTTGCCGCCGTGTCAGGAAGGATGCAGGCTTTTTAACGTGCCCTCCTTTCGCGTCTGTGCTTTCTGCAAACCCCGCACACCAGAGCGGCAAGCATCAGCGCGCCGCCGCCTGCTGTATACAGTTTGGTACCGGCCCCGCCGGTAGAGGGAAGTTCGTAGTCGGACGGATCGGCCTGACTGGTGATCACAAGGCTGTCGGTTTTTACCGACTTCTCGGCATCATCGCTGATGGGCGTGTCCAGAATCTTGATGTTATTGATTACTTCACCGTCAAAAGCCGTTTTGTTCAGCTTGACGGTGTAGCGGATAGAATAGGTGCCTGCGGCAATGGGGGAACCGGCAGAACCCAAGGTGATCTTGCGCTCACCATTATCATTTTCCCAAGTGATTCTGAGCGCTGTATTGCCGTTTTCCATGCTGAGCTGGAGCGAGTTTTCGACATATTCGGCGGTTACGCCGGTGGGCAGGGTCATGCTGTCCGCAAGCGTCAGCGGGCCGGCCTGTTCGTTCTGGACCACAAGCGTAACAGTGTAATCCAGGTAGGCATCATTGCCATCGCAGCGCGGGTCCTTCACGCTCTGGTTAAGGTCATAGTTCTTATCGTCTTTTTTATCCTCATCGGGGGTTTTATCCGGGTTGATGGTGATATCAAGGGCGTAATCTTTGTTGACCTCGATCTGATTAAAGCCGCTGCTGGTGACCTCGCTCTGGTTCCACTGGAAATTGAAGGCAACGTTGCTGGTGACCTTGGCACCGGAAGGATCCGCGCCTGCGTCTGCCTCCTCTTTCTGCTTGATATAGTCTTGGTCGTATCGCAGCACGGCGTACCAGCAGCCGTCATTCCCCTTGAGCAGCTGGTAGCTGCCGCAGGTGTCATAATTGCCGGTATCTTCCAGTTTGCCGGAGATAAGCTCGTCCTCCAGCACATCAAAGCTCTTGGGCAGCTTAACATGGACACAGTAGTCGTTTTCCTGGATCTCTTTGGCCGGGATATCTGTGACGGTCAGGCTGCTGTGCAGAAGCTCCGAAATGGTGGTGACGTTGGTATCCTCGTATTCAGTGCCATTCTTGCGCTGCACCTCCAGAGCAGTGAGGTAATCCAGTGCATCCAGACCTTTGATGGTGGTAATGGCATCTGCGTCATCTTCAACTTTGTAATCCAGCGTAGACACGCCGTAATCGGCCTGTTGCGCATTTGCCACAGACACCAGCGTTGTTACCTGCGAAGCATTCAGCGTGACTTTAGCCACCTTGCCGTCCACATCGCCGGAGATCACGGTCAGGGTGCCGAAATCTTCGTCCACATCGCTCACGATGCCAACGGTGCTGGCATCCACGGTGTATTCCTCAATGTGGGGCGCGGTGTCGGTGGTGGCCGCAGCATCCATGGAGAGCAGGGCAATGTCGGCATCGGCGGAATCATCCTGCACCTGCAACGGCTGGCTTTCCGCGGCCACAGCCTTGGTCACGGTGCCATTGTAAATGACGATATCACCGGGCATTGCGGCATCAGACGGCAGATCACCGTCAAAATCCATGGCATAGCCGCTGCCGGTCTCTTCGTTGTACAGCGCGCTGCGCAGCTGGCTGTGCAAAGACAGCACACTGGAAACCTGCGGGATAGCGCTCTGGGGGATATTGGCATATTTCAGGCAGTAGGAAAGGAACATCACGTCCCATGGGCCGTAGTCGTTGCCGTAGTCGTTGCCGTAGCGGGTGTAGTGGCGCACGGTCTCGCCATCGGCATCGTCCAGCTGGAAGTTGCGCTCGCTCTGCTCATAGCCCAGCTGGCTCTCGGCTACGGCCAGCAGGTCGTCGGCCCAGTTGCCGCTCAGCGTGGTGCCGGTCTGTGCCAGCCATTCGTCCTCGTCCTGCGTGCCGTCCAGCGGGTCGGACAGGCAGTTCACCGTGTGGTGATGCTCCGGCAGGCCGCAGACCAGCACTTCCTCGTAGCAGGCATCAGTGTGGTGGTGCACCGGGGGCTCGGTCACAGGATCGACCACCACGGGCTTTGCGGCCACCGGCTCCTCAAACAGGGCCACCGGGTCATAATCGGGGTTCACTTCTTCTACAAGCTCGCCCTCTTCCAGACCGCACACCAGCTCATAGGTGGTGGTGTAGCAGCTGTCGTCGTGGGTGTGACAGAACAGACCACAAATCAGGCTGCCGTCCTCAGGATCAAAGCAGTCATCGGTGTGCTCGTGCTCTTCTTCCAGGCAGGTCAGCTCCCGCACTTCCTGATAGCAGTCGTCGGTGTGCTCATGGGGCACAAAGATGTACTCCGGCTCTGCGGAATAGGCTGCAATGCCGGGATCATCCGCATCCATGCCGAATGTATCATCAAAAGACGTGCCGTCGTCCGTCATGGTGGCGTTCCAGTCCTCCGGTTCGCCTTCCTCATAGCCGCACACCAGCTGCTTTTCATAGCAGGCAGCGGTGTGCTCGTGCTCCAACTCGCCGCACAGATATTCGGCCGTTTTGGCAATGCCCACGCCGTGCAGCTGCCAGTTCACGAACAGGCTGGTGGTAAGCGCCAGTGCCAGCAACAGCGCAGTATAGCGTCTGGCGCGCTGGTGGTTCCGACGGAACTTTTTCTGATATTCTTTCACAATATCCCGCATGATTCCTAAACCTCCTTAGTGGATCAACGAGAAGCTGGACAAGGGCCATACCCGCAAAAAAACCTTGCCTACGATCTGACTTTTTTCCACACAGCCGATCACACTGCTGCGGCTGTCAATGGAGGTGGCCCGATGGTCACCCAGTACGAAATACCGGTTTTCCGGCACCTGATAGGGAAATTTGATGTCGCATTCGCCCAGAGCAAGTTCATCTACATAGGGCTCATCCAGCGTCTGGCCGTTCACAGTGACCACACCGTCCTCGTCCAGTTCGATCACATCACCGGGCAGGCCGATGATGCGCTTGAGCAGAAGCTTGTTCTGCCAGTAAAATCCGCAAAGGTCGCCGGTCTTCATGTCGCTGCCCTTGACCAGCAGAATGATGTCCCGGTCCTGCAGAGTGGGGTTCATGCTGTCGCCGGAGACCTGCAGCACCGGCAGAAACAGGGTGGCCAGCAGCACGGCAACGGCCGCGACCACCAGCAGCGTGTAGACCGTGCTGCGCAGCACCCGCATATAACGGCTGCGGTAGGCCAGACGTTCGCGCTCTGCTTCCACCTCTGCTGTGGATGGAATGGGCGTGAACCTGATCTTTTGCTCTTTCATTTGGCACGCTCCTCCGGCAGGAATTCCGTGCTGTGATAGCCGTCCAGCAGTTCGCTGGCCCGGCGGTCAAAAGCGGCCCGGCGCTGCTGGATCTCCTGCTGCGTCCGGGCAAGCATTGCCTCGCAGTCCGCTTCGGTCTGGGCGCGCTTGCGTGCGGCGGCTTCCGTTTCCGCGTCGCACTGCTGCTGGGTGCGGGCCTTCAGGTTCGCAGCCTCGGTCTGTGCCTGTGCAAGGATCTGCTGGGCTTCGGCTTCCGCCTGAGCGCGCAGAGCGCTGGCAGCGGCATCGGTGTTTTTGTTTGCTGCGAGCACCGATGCAACGTATTCATCAGCCGCAGCCTGCGCCGCTTCAAACACCTTGTTCAGCTCCAGTGCAGCCTGCGCAATGGAACCTGCGTTTTCAATATGGATCTGCCGTTCCTGCAGCTGGGCAGACAGGGCAGCGTTTTCTGCCCGGAGCTGGTCCTCGCTCTGCTTGAGAGCCAGAATGATCTCGACTAATTCGGTGCGGCGCATGTGCCGCAGTTCACGGTCTGGCATAATGATCGATTTCTCCCGCAAAAAGTGGTCGGATTAGGCGAACGAAAACTTTCGACAAATACGAAAATTTTCGCACCACAAAACCACATTTGATATATCAGTTTTCGGCGTGAAAGCGCCAGTTTGATGAATGACCTTCCACCTTATATGTTAGCACAGTATGCGTAACAAAAGCGTAACAAAAATGCCTTTTCCGTGCATTTTTTTGCCAAAGCCAAAGAAAAATTGTTTCTTTTGATGTAAACGATTAAAATGCGTTAAAAACAAAAAGAACTGTCCCCACAACGGAGACAGTTCTTGAAAAACAGATGAAAATAGAAGCCGGATCAGAAGCTCTTCAGCAGATCGCCCAGAGTCAGGAAGGACTGGTAGATCACGTTGACATTGTTGATGATGGAGCTTGCACCGGAGAAGATGCGGGCAATGGCGTTGAACACCTTACCGACATTCAGGAAGCTGTTGTAAGCGTCGCGGGCACCACCGTCCAGATAGACCATTTCCTCTTCGCTGATGGAGGCATAGTTTGCGGGCAGTTTCATAGTAGACATGGAGATTTTCCTTTCTATTGATAAAATTGATACAGTGTGTGAAAAGACTTAAATAAAGGCAGCCACGGCCAGCGTGGTGATCAGAGCACCGGCTACCGTCAGAACGCTCAGAATCGGGCCGTCATCGTATTCCTGCGCGGTCTGTTCCGGCTGAGCGGGCGTGGATGTGCTGGTGGAAGTGGTGGCATTTTTCACGGTCCAGTGTGCGTACACAGTGGTATCACCGGTAAACACCGTAGAGGTGCTGATTTTTGTGCCGCCCACCGGCTCGGTATACCAGCCGTCAAAGGTGTAGCCTTCCAGCGTAGGCTGCGCGGGCAGGGCACTGAGTTTGCCGCTCAGATTGGTGGTGACTGCCACAGCGGAGCTGCTGCCGCCCATGGCATCCAGACCAATGGTGTAGACCTGCGAATCCTTGTCTTCTGCGGCAAAGGCAGAGGGCAGTGCACAGCAGAGCAGTGCAGCGCTGAGCAGACCGAGGACCAGCATTTTCAAGATCTTTTTCATATGACTCCTCGCTTTCCTGACGAATTGGGATGTGGTGCCTGCCGGGAACGGAAACACCAGAACAGACCTCGATGTCCCCGCCATGAGGCAGTAGACGAAAAAGCCGGGAAGAGGAGGTTTATTCAATCCTATATTTACCACATATAGTGTAACAAAAGCGCAACAAAATGGGTGCATTTTGTTATTATGATGAAAAAAATTGGTTTTTCACAAATTGCAGGCTGCAAAAGGCGGCACAGAGCCGCCGCAAAAGCGGAAAAGTGGAACCTTCCCCTTGTGGAAAAACAAAGAATATGGTATAATATCTTGCACGATGCGCCATCGCCAAGCGGTAAGGCAGGGGACTTTGACTCCCCCATCGTAGGTTCGACTCCTGCTGGCGCAACCAAAAGCCCCGTCATCCTGAAAAGGCTGACGGGGCTTTTTGCATCACTTTTCCACAAAATGCGGCTGAACGGTGCGAAGCTCAGCGGCGGCGGATCTTTCTGGTGGGCTTGCGGCGGTTCCAGCCGTTCAGGAACGTCCACAAAAAGTAGATTGCGGCAGAGATAATACTTAACGTTATCACAACTTTGAGGTACAGGCTGCCAAGGAACTCCCGGAACCGGGCCACCGTGAACAGCAGCGGGTTCAGGCTGACGTCCTGCCCGGCGATCAGGTCCACCACGCCAATGGTCTCACCGGCAAGCTTCAGCTCCACGGTACCCACCACATCGCCCTGCTGGACAGGGGCACACACGGAATCCGGCAGGTGGAAATATTTCTGGGTCACGCTGCCGTCGCCGGTGGAAGGCAGCAGGGTCATCATGCTGTCGGCGGGATACAGCTGCAGGGAGCTGGTATCGGAGGAATACTTCACCGGGATCTCGGCCAGCGTAAGGTCGGTGTCCAGCGCGGCCTGAATGGAAAAGCTGTCGAACACCCAGTCCATCAGCTTCACGGTCTCGCACAGGGCCGGGCGACGGTTGGCGTAGCCGAAATCGTCGCAGGTGTCCGGGCTTTGCATCACGCAGAAAATATAGGTGGCACCATCCTTATTGGCCCATGAAACATAGCTCTGATTGCCACTGTCGCTTTTGAATGCGGTCACATCGCACATGCCGCCCTGCATGGCGCTGCGGTAGTATTTGCCGCCGCTGGATTTGCTCAGCGCGGCATTCTGGCTGACCAGAACAGACGAAGAACGGTGTTTTTCTTTGGCGGGCATGGTAAAGCTGGGCGCACCGGAAACCTCCACAAAGGCATCAAAGCTCATCAGATAGCGCAGGATCAGGTACATATCCACGGCACAGGTCACGTTGCCGCTGCTGATGCCGCAGGCATCCGTCCAGGTGCTGCCGGTGGTGCCGATGCGCTGGGACAGGGTGTTCATCTGGCTCACCCAGCCCGCGAGGTCGCCGCCGGAAAGGGCATAGGCAAGGCCCATGGCGGCTTCGTTGGCGTTGCGGGTCAGCATGGCGTACATGGCTTCGCGGTAGGTAAAGGTCTCGTTGGAGCGCATATCGGCGTTGTTGGTGTTATAAACGTAATCCGAGATGGCAAAGGGCATCTGGAAGGTGTCGTCCAGATGGTCGGCATAGTTGGTCAGCAGCAGGGCAATGGTCATGTACTTTGTCAGACCACCGGCGGATACCTGCTTTGTGCTGTCCTTATCATAGACAATGATATTGGTATCAGTGTTGACGATATAGGCACTCTGTGCCTGCACCTGATAGACCGGGGTGGGGTCGAACATAGCCCCGGCGGGCAGCACAAGGCAGCTGAACAGGACAGCGAACGACAAAACCAGCGCAAAAATACGTTTCATGTGGACAATTCCTTTAAAAAGCGATAATATAAAACAACAGGCAGCACGGCACAAGCGCCGTGCGCCGGGTAAGAACGAAATCACAGCGGAAGGCTGTATTCTTTATAATAACAGGTTTGGCGGGGTGTGACAAGGCTTATTGTGCCGATTTCACATCCGGTCAGGGAGGACAGAAATGGTATATCTGACAGGGGACACCCACGGCGACATCGACCGCTTCAAGCACGGCAAGCTGCGCTGGCTGGGCAAACGGGATACCGTGGTGGTACTGGGCGACTTTGGCTTTGTGTGGGACGGCAGCAAGGAGGAACAGAAAAAGCTGGATTGGCTGCGCAAGCGCCCGTATACCCTGCTGTTTCTGGACGGCAGCCACGAAAACTACGACCTTTTAAAGCAGTATCCCACCGAGGAACGCTTTGGCGGCAAGGTGCAGGCACTGGGCGGCAATGTGTACCATGTGTGCCGCGGCAGCGTGCTGGAATTGGAGAATAAAAAATACCTGTGCTTTGGCGGTGCGGAAAGCCAGGATGTGGAGGATCGGGAACCCGGTGTGAACTGGTGGAGGGAAGAAATGCCTTCGGAGGAGGAATACGCCTTTTGTGAGGAGAACCTTGCAGCGTGCGATTACAAAGTGGATTATGTGCTGACCCACGATGCGCCAAGCAGATTTTTGGATTTTACCGCCCTTGCCAGCGGCGAGACCAACCAGCTGCACAGCTTTCTGGATAAAATTTTGTTGAAGCTGACCTACGACAAGTGGTTTTTTGGCTGCTACCATAAGGATACCCAGCTTTCCACCAAAAGCCGCTGCGTGTTCTGCGATGTGATAAGCATGGGCGAACGGCACGCAAAGCGTTCCGTTCGATAACAGGGGCCGCTGCACCAGCCGTGCAGCGGCTTTTGCATTTGCTGTTGCTTGTGCGCAAAAAAACTCCGGATCAGTTCATGGCTCCGGCTTTCTCGAACATCTGCTGCACCTGCTGTTCCAGCAGTGCGTGCTCCGGCGCTTCCAGCAGCGGGTCGTCGGCCAGCATGGCAACGGCTTCCGCCTGCGCAGCGTGCAGGGTGCGGGTGTCGTTCATCAGGTCGGCGATCTGCAGGGTGGGCAGGCCGTGCTGGCGGCTGCCGAAAAAGTCGCCGGGGCCGCGGGTCTCCAGATCGTACTGCGCCACCGCAAAGCCGTCCGTGGTGCTGCACAAAAATTTCAGCCGCTTTTGTACGTTTTCGCTTTGGTTGTCGCTGACAAGGAAGCACCAGCTCTCCGCTGCACCGCGTCCCACGCGGCCGCGCAGCTGGTGCAGGGCGCTCAGACCGTAGCGCTCTGCGTTTTCGATCACCATTACGCTGGCATTGGGCACATCCACACCCACCTCAATGACGGTGGTGGACACCAGTGCGTCCAGCCGTCCGGCTTTGAAGTCCTCCATCACGGCAGCTTTCTCCTTGGGTTTGAGCTTGCCGTGCATCAAGCCTACCCGGCGCTCCGGCAGCAGGGCTTTGGCAATGTCCTCGTAGTAGCTCTTAACGGCGTTCAGCCCGCCATCCGGTGTGTCCTCGATGGCGGGGCAGACCAGATACACCTGCCGCCCGCGCCCAATCTCCTGATCGAGAAAATGGTAGAGGTCGCGCCGCTTTTTGCCGGTGATGCAGCGGGTCTTGACCGGTGTGCGGCCCGGCGGCAGCTCGTCCAGAATGGAGATGTCCAAATCGCCGTAGATGAGCAGGCCCAGCGTGCGGGGAATGGGCGTTGCGCTCATCACCAGCAGGTGCGGATTCGCGGCCTTTTCGGCCAGCATTCCGCGCTGCCGTACCCCAAAGCGGTGCTGCTCGTCGATCACGGCAAGACCAAGCCGGGCAAATTCTACGCCTTCGCTGAGGATGGCGTGGGTGCCCACCACAAGGTCGGCTTCGTCGTTCCGGATGGCGGCAAGGGTGGTGCGGCGTGCAGCGGCCTTCATGCCGCCGGTCAGCAGCGCCACTCGCATCCCGAAGGGGGCAAGCATCCGGTTCAGGCCTTCGGCATGCTGGGCGGCCAGAATTTCTGTCGGGGCCAGCAGCGCGGCCTGATACCCCGCCCGGATGCAGGCCCAGATGGCGGCAGCCGCCACCAGCGTTTTTCCGCTGCCCACATCGCCCTGCAAAAGGCGGTTCATGGAAGTCTCGCCCGCCATGTCGGCCAGAATCTCGCTCACGGCCCGGCGCTGGGCTCCGGTGGGGGAAAAGGGCAGGCTGGCCCAGAACAGGGACGGGTCGGCAAGCTGCATGGGCGCACCGGTGGCAGCGGCACCCCGGTTTTTCATCCGGCCAATGCCCAGCTGCAAAACCAGAAGTTCTTCATAGATCAGCCGCCGCCGGGCTGCATAGGCCTGCTCTTCGGTGGCAGGGCAGTGGATGGCCCGCACGGCATCTGCCTTGGAGAGCAGACGGTATTTTGCCAGCATTTCCGGCGGAAGAGGGTCGGGCAGAAGCTCTGCATGGGGCAGCAGCTGCCGCACGCACTTGGCGATGGCATTGCTGGTCAGGCCCTCGGTCTGGGGGTAGACCGCTTCAAAGGGAGAAGCCTTGATCTGCTCGGCGGTGCGCACCTGCGGGTTGACCATCTGGCGGCGCAGCATCCCGCCGGTAACGATGCCCTGAAAATAATATTCCTGCCCCAGCTGCAGCTTCTGGGCGGCATAGGGGTTATTGAACCATGTGATCTCCAGACTGGACACATCGTCCCCGGCAGTGATGCGCTCCATCCGCCGCCCGCCCGGCAGGATACGCCCGCCGGGTTTGGCGAACACCTCAGCCCTGACGACGCACTCCACATCGGTGGGCGCTTCGGCGATGGAATAGGGTTTGGTGAAGTCGATATATCTGCGCGGGTAGTGGCACAGCAGGTCGGCCAGCGTCACGATGCCCAGCTTCTCGAACCGCTCAGCGGTCTTGGGGCCAACGCCCTTCAGGTAGCGCACCGGCGTATCCGGGGTGAGGGTGGTATGGTTTTCGGCGGGCATGGCGTGTCAGCTCCTTTCCTGGATGCAATATAGCCATTGTAACACGGAGCGGCAGCGGATGCAAATGGCCCAAAAAGGAAAAACCGGCAGGACCTTTGCCTTTGGGCAGGAACTGTGGTACACTCGGAAGAAAAAGAGGGGAGAATATTTATGGAGATCCGTAAGGGGACCTTAAAGGACTTGGAGGCCATTGCAGCGGTGGAGGCGGCCTGCTTCCCGGCGGCAGAGGCGGCTACGGCAGAGGAATTTGCCGGGCGGCTGCAGCAGTACGGCGATCATTTTTGGCTGCTGTGGGAGGGGGAAAGGCTGCTGGCCTTTGTGGACGGCTTTTGCACCGACTGGCCGGACCTGACCGATGAGATGTACGCCGACGCCTCCCTCCACCGGGAGAATGGTGCCTGGCAGATGATCTTTGGGGTAAACACCATCCCGGCCTGCCGCAGACAGGGGTACGCCGGGCAGCTGCTGCAGCAGGCCATTGCCGACGCCCGGGCCCAAGGCCGGAAGGGGCTGGTACTGACCTGCAAGGAGGCCCTGGTGCACTACTATGCAAAGTTCGGCTTTGTGAACGAGGGCGTTTCCGGCTCCACCCACGGGGGCGTGGTGTGGTACCAGATGCGGCTGAAGTTCTGAGGGGGACGATCTGGAATGGCCTACGCCTTGCTCCGGCCGTATTCAGCGGAAGAATAATTTTTAAGAGAGCAATGCCGGAGCGTCCGCGGAAGCTCCGGCATTGCATTTTCACTGGAGGGGGCGTAAAGGTAGACGGCATTTGCAGTGCCGCTTTCTGCGAAAGTGCGGCACTGCGGCAGACTTTTCGGCTTAACTGCAAAGTGACCGGTTTCGCCAGAGGCTCTCCCTTTGAGGAAAGACTTCCCCCGCTCCGGGGGAAGATGTCACCGCAGGTGACAAAAGGGGGAGTCTGTCACCGTAGGTGACGGAGAGGGCGAGGAGGCTGATAGGGAACAGCGCAAAAACAAAAAATCCCGGGAACCGAAGTTCCCGGGATTCTTTTGGAGGTGACGACCAGATTTGAACTGGTGGATGAGGGTTTTGCAGACCCTTGCCTTACCACTTGGCCACGTCACCATATTTAGGAGTGAATTTCCACTCCTGTTGGAGCGGCCGACGAGGCTCGAACTCGCTACCTCCACCTTGGCAAGGTGGCGCTC
>OOBY01001081.1_pt1 | contig 10911 bp, 8 predicted proteins | sample 1671751 | NCBI WGS metagenome assembly OOBY01 (sample SAMN06348189, study PRJEB24527) | human gut metagenome | biome: human gut; feature: ankylosing spondylitis patient; material: feces | host: Homo sapiens | place: China | collected 2015-10
TCAAAATATATATACACAACCAGCTATGCTACGCATATTTTAACACAATACACCGCCTTACGCTACACATTTTTAACATAAATTGACATATTTTGCTACATTTGTTTACACATTTTTACCATAAAACAACTAGAATCTTCCATATACTAAGTGATATAGTGATGTTATGTATATGTCGGGAATACAGATAATAATTGATATCACTTTATGTTATCAGAATGCATCTGATAACATGCTTCAACGTATAATGCAGGCAGAAATGAGGATTATATATGAACAAAAAGCTACTGCCTGCCAAGCTCAAAGAGCTGCGCAACATTCATGGACACACACAGGATTATGTTGCATCCGTTCTCGGAATAGCTAGGCAGACATATTCGCACTATGAAACTGGCAAAAGAACTCCTTCACCAGATGCATTATTCAAGCTTGCCGGGTTATATAACATATCTGTTGATGACCTTATGCAGCTTACACTTGATGTTGATAGAGATATTTCTTATGATGCTCCAGCGCCTTCACAGGCAAGCATAGACCTTGAGGGTTTTATAGAATATTTCAGCAATACTAATAATCAGAAGAAATTTCAGTTTTTTAGTGCTATTGAAAAGGAATTATATTATTATTTCGACCAGTTATCAGATGATGATAAAGAAGAGATTATTGAATTCATCAAGGTGAAAGTTCACAGACATCAGAAAAAGACAGGACTATAACTAAACTCTGATATGATATTGTATGTAAGTACATCCCTGCATATCAGTTGTTTTGTAATAGTTCTGTCTTTTTATTTACGCATTTATATTCTCTGCCACACTGCTCATAAGTCTGTCAATATTATATGACCGTTTCTGCTTTTCTCCTGCTTCCTTATAGCCTGCACTATAGCACACAGCTTTTATATTCACATTTTCCGTATCTGACATACCAGTGCATATAGTGTTATGTATAAGTGTTTCAACATATTTTTCCTTATCACTCATATATGCCACAAGCTCCCCATAAGGACTGCTGTTCCATCTTTCCCAGTAATCGCGGTGCATAAGTATATCACACTGGTTTAATCCAACAATAACCCGCGATTTAATATCTTCACCCATATATGGAATAAGTATATTATTGAATAATTCGGACATAACCATATAATCACAGCTTACAGCATTGAGTATTATAATAACTATATCTATCAGATACTTTCCATTATGCTGCTTTCTTCTTAACAGATTAATAATATTATCAGATATTTTTTTATCACTCTGTCTGTCATTACCAAGCCCCGGAGTATCCCATATGACAATATTACCATTTGAATAGCTTTTTATATCAGTTGTGGCAGGACACAAGCCCCTTCCTACAACAGCTGCATCCTTTTTAAGTATTGCATTAACTGTTGCACTTTTTCCTATCCCGACAGGACCTGTCAGTAATATATTTACCGTATTATCCTGCAAATGCTTTAAAACGCTCTCATGCTTTATATAATCGTCATAGCTTTCTGGCTTAACGATATTTCCATCCCTGAGACTGCTTATCAGACCTCTGAATTCTTCATCTGAACTACATTTTCTTAACTGCTTGAAAATAAGTTCTGCATCCTCATCGCTCATTCTTCTCATCGTGTTATCCTCTTATTCCTAGCATATACACATACACTGTGAATGTGATTATACACTCTCTATGTATGAATAACACAATTATAACAAGCTATGCAGACAGAAAATGTCACTCTGATAAATTTATTTCCAATCAGCTTCTCCAACACTCAAAGCCTTCTCCATAAGTGTCGCTAGTCTTCTTATAGCCTCCTTAAGCGTATCATCCTTTTTCGCAAAATGAAATCTTATAAGATGATGTATATTCTCCCTGAAAAAGCTTGAGCCCGGAACTGCTGCAACACCTACATACTGTGCCATCCATTCACAGAATTTCACATCATCCTTAACACCGAATTCGCTTACATCAACAAGAACATAGTAAGCACCCTGTGGATCTGTATATGTAAGTCCGAGCTCCTTAAGTCCGCCTACAAACACTTCCTTCATATGTGCATAATGCGCTGCCAGCTTGTCATAATATTCATCATCAAACTTTAAGCCCGTAACAGCCGCCTCCATAAGTGGTGCTGCTGCCCCAACTGTAAGGAAATCGTGGACTTTCTTTACTCTGTCTATAATCTGCGGATTAGCTATAACATAACCCAGTCTCCAGCCTGTAATAGAATATGTTTTCGACAAAGAATTACATACAATAGTTCTTTCTCTCATGCCGTCAAGTGCCTGCATATAAACATGTTTATTAGGTGCATATATTATGTGTTCATACACTTCATCTGTTACAACATAAACATCATACTTCTTTGCAAGTTCAGCTATTGTCTGCATCTCTTCCATGGTAAATACTTTTCCGCAGGGATTAGACGGATTGCATAATATAAGTGCTTTGGCTCCACTTGCAAATGCTTCCTCAAGCTTTGCAGCATCAAATGTAAATTCAGGTGGAACAAGTGGAACATACACCGGCTCTGCCCCTGAAAGTATAGTATCTGCGCCATAATTTTCATAAAATGGTGAGAATATAACAACCTTATCACCCGGATTAGTAATACTGAGCATAGTTGCCATCATAGCCTCTGTACTTCCACATGTAACGACTATCTCTGATTCAGGGTCAACCTTTACTCCTGAAAAATGTTCGTATTTATCAGCTATGGCATCACGGAAATTCTTAGCACCCCAGGTAAGTGCATACTGATGTGGTCCCTCTTTAGCTACTTCTGCCAGCCTGTCTGTTATTTCTTCTGGAGGGTCAAAGTCAGGGAAGCCCTGTGACAGATTAACTGCCCCATATTTATTGGCAACCCTTGTCATTCTTCTTATAACTGAATCTGTAAAGTCAGCTGATCTATTACTTAACTCTTTCATCTTAATCTACATTTACTCCATTTCTGACTATCTGTTACTTACTTCAATAAATTTATCAAGAACTGCTGCTGCCTTGCCTGAGTCTATAAGCTCTGCTGCAAGCTTGATTCCATCCTTCATACTATCAGCTTTTCCGCCTATATAAAGTGATGCACCTGCATTCATAAGAACTGCATTTCTCTTATGTCCTTTTTCGCCATTAAGAATTGCTCTTGTGATAGCTGCATTTTCATCTGGAGCACCGCCTTTTAAGTCATCTCTTGTGCAGCGTTCAAAGCCGAAATCCTCTGGCTTGATAACATATGACTTCATCCAGCCATCACGGATCTCACATACCTTAGTTGGTGCACTCATAGATATCTCATCTAACTTATCCATGCCATATACTACCATGCCTCTCTTAACTCCAAGGCTTACAAGAACCTGCGCTAAAGGTTCTACAAGGTATTCATCATATACACCAAGAAGCTGCATAGATGGTGAACCCGGGTTAGTAAGCGGTCCAAGTATGTTAAATACTGTTCTTACCCCCAGCTCCTTACGGATAGCACCAACATATTTCATTGATGTATGATATTTCTGTGCAAAGAAGAAACACATTCCAACTTCCTTAAGAAGTTCAACACATTTTTCTGGATCCTGTTGTATATTAACACCAAGTGCTTCAAGACAGTCTGCTGTTCCACACTTAGAAGAGGCTGCCCTGTTTCCATGCTTTGCAACCTTCATGCCACCAGCAGCTGCTACAAGTGCAGACGTAGTAGATATATTAAAGCTCTGCGCATTATCACCACCTGTACCAACTATCTCGAATATATCCATACCTGTTTCAACCTTAACCGCATGTTCTCTCATGGCTGCTGCACATCCGGCTATCTCATCAATAGTCTCTGCCTTAGTACTCTTAGTTGAAAGTGCTGCAAGAAATGCTGCATTCTGTGTAGGAGTGGTTTCTCCATTCATAATCTCATTCATTACAGCATAAGCCTCATCATAGCTCAAATCACCTTTGTTTACAATCTTTACAATCGCTTCTTTAATCATATAATCCTCCTTGTTTTGTATCTGTCACAGGATAATTATTAATATGTCTTTCTCATCACTACTCTCTGTTAGTAACGATTGCATTATATGCTCCTCAGCCTTTATCAATGCATAAAAAAAGTCCCTGACAGAATTATACTTTCTGTCAAGGACGAATAATGTGCTTATATTATATTCACTATCCGCGGTGCCACCTTGAATTCATGATATCAATCATGCTCTTAGCAGGATACTAACATACCCTCGGCATATAACGTCTGCCTGCAACGTCACACTATACTCTGCATATATGCATTTCCCTTGTGCCCTCAGCGGTCCATTTGACAACTTGTTTCTTATCTGCATCTCAGCCTAGCAGACTCTCTGTACAGGCATCATTGCCGTTATCTCCGCTTCAACGGTTTAGCTTATTAAACTATTTAGAATGATAGCACTCAGCTTTATATAAGTCAATAAGACATTGTTATTTTTTCATATTTTCTACTGCACTTCTACAAGCTCTATCTTAAAGTTAAGCTCTTTTCCTGCCATCTCATGGTTAGCATCAAATGTTATCTCATCATCTGTAAGTGCTGCTACTCTTGCCACAAAAGGCTGTCCAAGTGCGTTCTGAAGATATACCTTATCGTCTACCTTAAGATCTTCTACACCTGAGCCAAGTTCCTTAACAGGTACTGTTATAAATGCTTCCGGCTCAACCTCACCATATGCTTCTGATGGCATAAGATGTACATCTATGACATCTCCAACATTCATAGCTGCTACTGCCTTATCAAAACCAAGTATCATCATCCCGGCACCACATACGAACTCAAGTGGCTCTCCCCTGTCATAAGATGAGTCAAACTGCGTTCCATCGTTGAAGGTTCCCTTATAATGCACCTTGCATGTCTTTCCAACATTAGGACCATCAAAAGGTGGTGTATAACTTCCACCACAACCAGAGCATCCTCCACAGCCATGTCCATCATCATCACCACAGCTGCCACAGCCACAATCTTCTTCGTCACTTCCACAGTGTCCACAGCTATGTTCCTCTCCATTATTATGGTGATCACAGTTAACACCCTGTGATTCAAGTGAGCCATTAAGATATTCTGCTACTGCCTCGTCTGCATCACCAGATACTCCTGAGCACACCTCTATACCCATCTGAACAAGTGCTTCCATAGCTCCGTTTCCTATGCCACCACATATCAGGGCATCCACATTAATATCATCAAGCATTGTTGCAAGCGCACTATGTCCTGAGCCTTGTGCTTCTATAATCTTAGTATCAACAATATTCTGACCATCTATCTCATATATTTTAAACATCTTAGAATGACCAAAATGCTGGAATATGTTACCATCCTCGTATGATACTGCTATTTTCATTTATAAAATCCTCCTTGTTTATGAAACAGAAGTAATATTACCTATTATAATTATTGTATTGTTGAAATAATAATACATCTGCTTCTTAATATTTATTAGTGTAACATATGCTATGTTACCATACTTTCACAAAATATTCATCTATTATTTGTTAAGACAGTCTACTCACGTAAGTCACGATACTCTCCGTCTATCGCAAATGCATGATTCATAGGTCCACTTCCCTTACCAAGGTCAAGCATAGCAGCAAGTGCACCTGATATATAATTCTTTGCACACCTTACTGATGTCTCAAGATCTCTTCCCTTTGCAAGGTTAGAGGCTATTGCTGAAGATAGCGTACAGCCTGTTCCATGCGTATTAGGATTATTTATCCGCTTTCCATAAAACCATACTGGTTCTTTTCCTTTCTGGAACAAAAGATCATTAGCGTCATTTAACTGATGTCCACCCTTTAATAAAACAGAACAGCCTAATGTGTCACATATAAGCTCTGCTGCCTTTTCCATATCTTCTGCTGCTTTGATGTCCACTCCTGAAAGCACCTCAGCTTCCGGAATATTAGGTGTAATAACTGTTGCAAGTGGTAATAATCTGCTCTTTAATATGCTGATAGCATCCTCACTTATAAGTCTTGCCCCACTTGTCGCCACCATAACTGGATCTACAACTATATTCCCTGCTTTATACTCTGTAAGCTTATCTGCTATTACCTCAATCAGTTCACCTGAAGCAACCATTCCTGTCTTGACAGCATCCGGATATATATCTGTAAATATACCATCCAGCTGCTCTGCTAAAAACTTAGGAGATACCTCCATTATATCTGTTACACCAGTAGTGTTCTGTGCAGTCAGGGCTGTGATTGCACTCATCGCATATACACGATTAGCTGTCATTGTCTTTATATCCGCCTGTATTCCGGCACCTCCGCTCGAATCACTTCCAGCAATAGTTAAAGCTTTATACATACATACCTCCTTGTTTTACGAAGTAAAATGCGACTGCCCTTGCAGGAGCAGAGGTATTTACCTCCTTGTTTTACGAAGTAAAATTAAAAGTAAAAATGCAGGAACCCAACTAAAGATTCCTGCACATAAAAACGCATCCGCGACTTCTTTATCTCCCTACGTTGGCATTATCCACATCAGGTTACTGGGTTAAAGCTGCTGCTTACTCTCAGCCTGTCATACACAAGCACCCCATTATATTTTCATAGTATTTTACATTCACTGATATATTATACACAGATACCACAAAAATGCAAGTTTTCATCTGCTCACCAAACTTCCAAGACACCTTACCTGGCACTTCATCAGCTGGATTCCATCAAATAAATGAACCAAATAAACAGCTTTTTTATCACCCCTGCACTATATTATAATATTCTTTAGCAGTCAGCGCATAAACCAATGCATATATGATACAAAATACTATAACCGTGAATATTGTACACCATACAAAAAGCACCATATTGCTTCCAAGTGATAATATTACCATTATCATTTTTATTATTCTGAAAGAAACTATCACATGTATTGCAGCAACTGCTATTGGAATAAAGAACACCATAAGTATCTGGCTCTTAATAGTCCTTTTAACCTCTTCGCGGCTCATACCAACCTTCATCATAATCTCAAATCGTCTGCGGTCTTCATACCCTTCTGATATCTGCTTATAATATATTATAAGAACAGTAGCCATAAGGAACAGTATTCCAATATAACAGCCTAAGAATAAGAGACCACCATACAACTGTGTAAGCTCCTCTGCTATATCATATCTGTTATCGCACATAACATAGGCTTCAGGACTTGACTCATCTTCTATAGCCTTACTTAACTGTCTGCTGTCCTGTTCAGAAAGATTGGTATTAACATATATATTATAACTAATACTTGCAGACCTCTTATCAGAGTTACCATATACTAAATTTCTGATATGATTCATTTCATCCATATCCTTAACTATAAGTATATATGCCTTAACTACTGACGTGACAGCACCTGAAAAGTACTTCTCATCATCTGTAAGCACATCTATCAGCTTATACTCTGATACATTATCACTGTTATTTATTGTTATGCTGTCTTTACTATCCAGCTTTTCCTTAGTAACACTAGCTTTGTCATCTATAACATAATCATCACCATAAAGCTTATTAAAGTCTTCTACTGTCATAACCTGGCAGACTCCCAGCATATTTTCATCATAACGTGACATATTATCCTTATCGGTATAAAATGTATTATCAGTATTAAGCAGACCCTGAACAGAAATTGTTTTATAAGAATAATCTTTTTTTATTACAGCATTGTGTGCATCAATACAATCATATATTCTGTTTTTCGTCTCATCAAGCACACCGGCATCTGTTCCATATATAATGATATTCTGTTCACTAGGGTACGCAGTGTTCAGCGAATCCTGCATTCCAGCATAAAGTGATACAGTAGATGCAACCGCAATAAGAACTATTGTTGATAAAACACATATATTTGCAAGGCCTACTGCATTCTGCTTCATCCTGTATAGCATGCCTGAAACAGCCGTAAAATGTCCTGTCTTGTAATAAAACCTTTTATTTTTCCTCAGAAGCTTAAGCAGCGCAATGCTCCCAGCCGTAAATAACAGATAGGTTCCTATAACAACAAACAATGCTGCAACAAAGAAATATTGTACAGCTTTAAGGATTGAAGAAACTGTAAGTGCAAAGTAATATCCTCCTCCAAGACATAAAAGTCCAAGAATTGTCATAATAAGCTTTGTCTTTGGCTCCTTCTCACCTATCTCATCGCTATGAAGAAGCTCGATTGGCTTAGACATCTGTACCTTGACAAAATTATATATGAATATTACTGCAAATATGCTTATAAAATAAATAATAGTTACAGCCACCGCATTTGTTGATATTACAAATGCTGGAACAGAGTCGGCTTTAATCAGCTTCATAAGCACAAGAAACATAAGCCTGCTGAATATAATACCCAACACTATACCTGCTATTAATGATATTATTGTTATTATTACATTTTCAAAAAGCATCATAAGAGATATATGCTTCTTTTCCATTCCAAGAATATTATATAAGCCTATCTCCTTTGTCCTTCGCTTCATAAGAAAGCTGTTTGTATAAAATAAAAATACCGCTGAGAATATAAATGATACAACAAGTGCAACCTGCAGCAACACCACTACATTCTGTCCGCCTCTCATAGCTGCAACATTCTTATTCTTAACAATAGAAATATTCATAAAAAACATCATTACTGTAAATATGGCAGTTATTATATATGGCACATAAAGCTTCTTATTTTTTCTTATATTAGATACTGCCATCTTAGGAAATAACATTTTACTCAATATTATCACCTCCTGTAGCAAGTGCTGTAAGCGTATCTGATATCTTTGTATACATACTGTCATCAGTCATTGAGCCTTTATATATCTGATGGAACACAACCCCGTCCTTTATAAAAAGCACTCTGTTTGCGCGGCTTGCAGCCTTTGTGCTGTGTGTAACCATAAGAATCGTCTGTCCATCACAGTTGATTTCATTAAAAAGAGTAAGAAGCTGCTCTGAGGACTTTGAATCCAGAGCCCCTGTCGGTTCATCAGCAAGTATTATCTGCGGATTAGTTATAAGTGCCCTTGCTACTGCTGCTCTTTGCTTCTGTCCACCAGATACCTCATATGGATATTTATCCAGAAGCTGTTCTATACCAAGTCTTTTAGAAAGCGGCTTTACCCTTTCTTCCATCTCGTTATATTTTTTCCCTGAAAGAACAAGCGGAAGAAATATATTATCCCTTATAGTAAATGTGTCAAGCAGATTGAAATCCTGAAACACAAAACCAAGATTGTCTCTTCTGAATGCAGAAAGTTCTTTATCCTTTATCTGTACTGTATTCTTTCCATTAAGAAGTATCTCGCCATTCGTCGGCTTATCGAGTGAAGCAAGAATATTAAGGAGCGTTGTTTTTCCTGAGCCTGATTCACCCATAATCGCTACATACTCACCCTTCTCAACACTGAAATTAACATCTGATAAGGCCTTTACCTGATTAGTACCGAATCTTGTTGTATATACCTTTTTTAAATTTTTCACCTCTAATAATGCCATTTTAGCACCAGCCTTTCTTTACATTATATTTTACTCTTTGTTTATCCTTCACTCACGAACCCGCGCTTCGCGCTCTTTTGCCCTGCTTCGCATGGCTGTTCGTTCGTTAATGGCGCTGGAAAAGTAAATGTCTGCTATCGCAGCCGCTTCCTTTTCCTTTACGCTCATTACATTACAGAGTATATAAAAAAATGAAATGCACAGCCATTGATATAGCTTACATTTCATTTTCATTTCTTACAATAATGTAAGGTTTATTCATGCTTTGTATAACGTTGTGTCATATCAATCACAACTCTGGTGCCATTCTTATAACTGGCATCAAAGGTTATAACAAATCCAAGCCTGTCTGCCGCCTTTCTACACAGATACAGACCTATTCCAGACGATTTCCTATCAAGCCTGCCATTATATCCTGTAAATCCTCTTTCCATTATTCTTGGAATATCCTCTTCATTTATGCCTATTCCTGTATCTTCTATCACAAGCTGCAAAGAATCATCTTTTGAATTCTTTTTTATATCGCCATTGCCATGGAGAGTATATATTCTTACACTTCCTCCATCTTTACTATACTTGACTGCATTGGATATAAGCTGCTCTATAATAAAGCCAAGCCATTTGGAATCCGTACATACTGAATCTTCAATCTGCTCAATATGTAGTGAAATATGCCTTCCGATAAACTGTGGTGCAAACTTCTTAACCACCTTTTTCACTGCCACGTCCAGTCTGCACAGCTTGAATTCATAATCGGATGAAATATCTTCAAGCCGCAGATAATCCATAACTGCATCCGTATAGAATTCTATTCTGAACATTTCATGACTAAGCTCATTTAACTTCCTGTCAAGCTTTTCTAAATCATTATCATCATTTTTTTCATTACTCTCATTGTTTTTAAAATCATCATAATGTTCATCATAACTCTCATTATAGGAACTGCCCCATGAATTATTCTCAAGATTCCTTACTACATCACCAAGTGACTGGATTATCAGCTTTGCTGCGGCAATAGGAGTTTTAATCTGATGTGCCCAGCATGCATAGTAATCCTTGAGATTTCTTGATGCTTCTACACCGGCATCATATTGTTTTCTTTTCTGTTCATGTAGTTTTATAATAATATCAGCATACAACGCCTCAACATCATTCTTCTTATCCGGCAATGCTATATTCTGTATATCATCTGTCTTTATATTTCTTTCAAGTGTCCTTATTTTGTCAGCAAACACCGAATAGTCATATATAAGATATACTATGTAGAGCGCACCATATAATTCTATTCCAAATGAAAACGCCTCATAATATGGAAGATTGTATAACCATATCACAAGCAGAAGCACTACATAAGCAAGTACAACCTGTATTATATTACTCTTTTTATTCTTTAAATATAAAAATAGCAATCTCATCTTACATCTCTTTCTATCAGCCCTGCTGTCT
>OOBY01001085.1_pt1 | contig 10891 bp, 10 predicted proteins | sample 1671751 | NCBI WGS metagenome assembly OOBY01 (sample SAMN06348189, study PRJEB24527) | human gut metagenome | biome: human gut; feature: ankylosing spondylitis patient; material: feces | host: Homo sapiens | place: China | collected 2015-10
CTCCCCCGTCTGCTCCGCCTCCGGCCCCTCCAGCCAGGGCAGCTCCCGCTGGCAGCGGGCACAGAAGTCCCGCTCCCCCGAGGTGAGCAGCCGCCCGCAGAACACGCATTTGGGCGGGAAGAGCAGATCCAGCAGGACCCCCACCGGCCCGCTCATGACAGCTCCTCGTCCGGAATCGGACCGTGCTCCCGCTCGAAGGCGCGGACGCACTCTTGGATGAGGTGGATGACCTGCCAGTTGAGGGAGCGTCCCTCATACTCCGCAATGTAGACCAGCTTCTTGTGGAGCTGGCTGTCCATGCGGATGCCGAGGTGCTTGTCTCGCTTCATATTGACACCACCTTTCAGGGTGATGGTATCGGTTTGTGCACGCACTTTGCACTTATGCGTGCACATTAAGTTCTTCTTTTTCGCAGCCCACACGGGGTGGGCGGAGCCTCACCCGTTGGCCAGCTGGGCCAGACGCCAGCGCAGGCCGGAGTAGCGCCGCTGCTGACGGTCGTTGGCGGTCATGTGGGCCACCACGTCCTCGTCCCCCACCAGGATCAGGAGCTCCCTGGCCCGGGTGATGGCGGTGTAGAGCACCCCCCGGGTCAGGAGCATGGGCGCCCCCTCGCACACCGCCAGGATCACCGCCCGGTACTCGCTGCCCTGGGCCTTGTGAACTGTGATGGCGTAGGCGGGCTCCAGCTCCCCCAGCATATCAGGGGTATATTCAACCCGGCGGCCGTCAAAGTCCACCGTGAGGAGCTCGGCCCGGTTGTCCACCTCCACCACCTGGCCGATATCCCCGTTGAACACCCCCATGCCGGAGGTGAGGCCGTCCTTCCAGACCACGTCGTAGTTGTTGCGCACCTGCATGACCCGGTCGCCCTGGCGGAATATGTACTCGCCGAAGCGGCGCTCCGGCCGGTCGGGGCCGGGCGGGTTCACCGCCTCCTGGATGGCCCGGTTCAGCGACGCGGTGCCCGCCGTCCGCTTGCGGGTGGGGGAGAGTACCTGGATCTGCTCCGGCGGGATGCCCATGTTGTTGGGCAGCCGGGTCTTCACCAGCTCCACGATGGTCTCCGCCGCCCGGGCCGGCTCCTTGCGGCGGAGGAAGAAGAAGTCGTGCTTGTTGTCCCGCAGGTCGGGCAGCTCCCCCCGGTTGACCCCGTGGGCGCTGCGGACGATGGCGCTCTCGGCGGCCTGCCGGAAGATCTCGGTCAGGCGCACCATGGGGATCACCCCGCTGCGGATAAGGTCGGAGAACAGGTTGCCCGGCCCCACGCTGGGCAGTTGGTCGGGGTCGCCCACCAGGATCAGCCGGCACTCCGGCCGCAGGGCGGACAGCAGGCCGTGCATGAGGGTGATATCCACCATGGAGGTCTCGTCCACGATCACCGCGTCGGCCTTCAGCGGGTCGCTTTCATCGTGGGCAAACACCAGCCGGCCGGAGTGGGGGTCGTACTGGGTCTCCAGAAGGCGGTGGATCGTGGTCCCCTCCGCACCGCACCCCGTGGGGGCGGCCAGGGCGGTCTCCAGCCCCAGGGCATCGAACAGGGCCAGCACTCCACGCAGGGAGGTGGTCTTGCCGGTGCCCGGTCCGCCGGTGAGGAGCATCACCTGGCTGGTGGCGGCCAGCTCCACTGCCTGGCGCTGCTGTGGGGCATAGGTGATGCCCTGCTCGGCCTGGATGCGGTCGATGAGTTCCTCCAGCCCATGGGGGGGCACGATCTCCCCCGCCGCCAGCTCCCACAGCCGGAAGGCCACGTACTGCTCCGCTTCACAAAGGTCGTGGAGGTAGACGGCCTGCTCCCCGGCCACCGGCTCCTCCACCACCTCGCCCCGCTCCAGCAGGGCCTCCAGCGCCTCCTCCAGGGCCTCCTCCCCCACACCGATGAGCTGGGCCGTGGCGGGCAGCAGCTTGCGCCGGGGGAGAAAGGTGTGGCCGTTGTCCAGGTTGTGGGTCAGCTCGAAGAGCAGCCCCGCCTCCAGCCGCTGGGGGTCGTCCCCCTCCATGCCCATAGACAGGGCCAGCGCGTCGGCGTTGGAAAAGTCCACCCCCAGCTCCCGGTCCACCAGCAGATAGGGGTTGCCCCGGATGATCTCCAGGGCCCGGTCGCCGTACTTGCGGTAGAGGGGCATGGCCAACTGGAGGGGCACCTCATGCTCCCCCAGAAACTCCAGCAGGCGGCGCATGCCCATCTGCTGCCGGAAGTGCTCCCCCATGGCCAGGGCCCGCTTGCGGGTGATGCCCTTGATCTGAGTGAGCCGCTCAGGGTGCTCCTCCAGCACCGTCAGGGCCTCCTCCCCGAACTCCTCCACCATCCGCCGGGCGGTGGCGGCGCCGATGCCCCGCACCGCGCCGGAGGCCAGGTAGTCAAAGATGGCCTTGGTGCCTGCGGGCATCCGCCGCTCCACCGTCTCGGCCTTGAACTGCTCCCCGTAGGAGGCGTGGTGCATCCATGTCCCCTGGACTGAGATGCTCTCACCCGGCGCCACGCCGGGCAGGCACCCCACAACGGTGAGCCCCCGCCCCTCCCCCGCGTCCAGGCGGAGCACCGTGTAGCCGTTCTCCCGGTTCTGATAAATGACGGTGTCCACAGTGCCCTCAATGTATGTCTGCTCCGTCTCCTGCATGGATGCTGCTCCCTCCTCTTTCTCTCGGGATATCATACCATCTGCGTTCTGATTTGTCGACGGGCAAACATACGCCGCCCCCGCAGGGGCGGCTATTTTGCCTTGGACCACAGTGCTCCGGCGGTGTTTGGAGCTTCACGCCCTGATATACTCCCCCAGCCGCTCCGCCGGGCAGAGGACGATTCCCTGGGCACGGGTCAGCAGGGCCGCGGCCACCGCCCGCCCCGTACCATCCAGCCCGCCGTCGGCGATGACGATGGTGAAGCGGGCCAGCTCGCCGCCCCGCAGCCAGAGAAGCCCCTTCACGTCCTGTTCCAGGTGGGCCCCGTCCCCAGACGCGGGCACCACCGCGTACACCGGACCGCCCCCGCTGCCCCCCACCGGGGTCAGCAGGCGGCCGAAGGTCAGCCAGCCCAGGGCCAACAGGCCCACCGCCGCCAGCAGGGCCAGGAGCACTTGCCAAATCGCGTTCATTTTCGCTCACCTCCGGGCCATTCTATGCCGGAGCTGAGAAAAAGGCGCTCAGGAGGCGAAAATCGCCACCACGCCCCCTGTGACAAAGGTCATAATCAGCCCCGCGGTGACCACCCCTAGGAAGATGGAGGGAATGGACTTGCGCAGGGGCATATCCAGCAGGGCCGCGATCAGCGCCCCCGTCCACGCCCCCGTGCCGGGCAGGGGGATGGCCACAAAGAGCCACAGGCCGATGTATTTGTACTTCGTTACCTTTTGCCCCTTCAGGTGGGCCTTCTTCTCCAGCTTATCCACCAGCCGGTTCAGTTTGGCCTGGGGGATCTGCGGCGCATCCAGTGAAAGATCCGGCGGATATATACGATAATAAAGGGGATGGGGAGCATATTGCCGATGATGCATACCACCAGTGCGTGGAGGGGGGTCAGCCCCAAGGCGGTGCCGAAGGGGACTCCGCCCCGCAGCTCGATCACCGGCACCATGGACACCAGCAGGGTAAGCAGGCTCTCGCCCCAGGTGGTGGAGGTCATCCATTCAAAGAGTTCCAACTGCAACACCTCATCTGTGAAGTCTTTGGTATTGTACCATACGCCCGGGTAAAATAACATTAAAAAAGAGTGAAATTCCAAATTTCTTTCCGCAGACACGGCCTTGTCCGCGCCCCCGAATAGTGGTATAATAATTCGACTATTTTTGGAGAAGCGAGGTTTGGGAACATGACCTATCAGGAAGAATTCATCACCTTTATGGTGCGCGCCGGCGTACTCACCTTCGGAGACTTTACCACCAAGTCCGGCCGCAGGACTCCCTACTTCATCAATACCGGCAACTACAAGACCGGCGCCCAGGCCGCCAAGCTGGGCGACTACTACGCCGCCTGCATCCAGCAGAACCTCCCCGACGGGGTGGACTGCCTCTTCGGCCCCGCCTACAAGGGCATCCCCCTGGCCGTCTCCGCCGCCGCCTCCCTGTACCGCAATTATGGGCGGGATCTCCCCTACTGCTTCAACCGCAAGGAGGCCAAGGACCACGGCGAGGGCGGCGTCATGGTGGGCTGCAAGCCCCAGGACGGCGACCGGGTGGTGATCGTAGAGGACGTGGTCACCGCCGGCACCGCCGTACGGGAGTCCATCGAGCTGTTCCAGCACGTGGCCGACGTAAAGATGCGCGCCCTTATCGTCTCCGTGGACCGGATGGAGCGGGGCACCCGGGCCTGCTCCACCCTGGACGAGCTGCGGGAGGACTACGGCATCGCCGTCTACCCCATCGTCACCGTCCGGGAGATCATCGCCTTTCTCCACAACCGGGAGCTCGACGGCAGGGTGTATATTGACGACGAGATGAAGGGCAGGATGGAGGCCTATCTGGAGCAGTACGGCGCCCGGTAAGAGACGTGGCTCCGAGGACAGGAGGGAGGCGGATGCCCTCATCCGCCTGCTTGAATCCACAGGAAAGGAGATCTTCAGCCATGGGCCCCCACGACGGACACCGCCAGCGTCTGAAAACCGAATTTCTGGCCCGGCCGGACTCCTTCCCGGACCACAAGCTGCTGGAGCTGCTGTTCTTCTACGCCAATCCCCGCAGCGACACCAATCCCCTGGCCCACGAACTGATCGACCGTTTCGGCTCCCTGGCCGGGGTGTTGGACGCCCCGCCGGAGGAGCTGTGCAAGGTCAAGGGCATGGGGAAGCATGGGGCGGTGCTGCTCAAGACAGTGAAGGAGCTGTCCGGCCGCTACCTCACCGCCCGCACCCGGGTAGACGACATCGCCCGGAACAGCCGGGACTACTACCAGCTCCTGCGGCCCTATTTCTTCGGGGCCCGGAACGAGCTGCTCTGCCTGCTGTGCATGGACGGCAAGCACAAGGTGCTGGGCATCCGACGGCTGGGTGAGGGGAACGTCAACGCCGTGGCTATTACCACCCGTCTCATCACCGAGGCCGCCCTCGCCCTCAACGCCGCTGCTGTGGTGCTGGCCCACAACCACGTCTCCGGCATCGCCTTTCCCTCGGAGGATGACATCGCCACCACCCGCAGCCTGGCCCCTTTTCTGGCCAAACTTGGCGTTGAGCTGGTAGACCACCTGATCTTTGTGGACGACGACATGGTGTCTCTCCGGGACAGCGGCTTTTACCAGCCGTAAAAAGGCAAGTTCTAAAATTCTCGGTTGAAATCGAACATTTGTTTTGCTATAATTACCCTGTGAGGTGATGGTATGCCCAAATTCCAAGTAGTCAGCGAATATCAGCCGGCCGGCGTATCCCGGCGGATGAATCCGCCGGGAGCCCTGTTTTTCTATTCCTCCAGACGCAACTGAATTCCGTCTGGACAAGGTTTTGCTTCGCAAAACGCTTGGACGCCGCAGGGCGGCGGCGCGCTTCTGCGCGCGGCTGGCCGCCGTTCCGATTTCCCGACCTGTGAGGTGAGACAGCGCTATGTCGAAATTTCAAGTTGTCAGCGAATATCAGCCCGCCGGCGACCAGCCGGAGGCCATCGCCGCCCTGGCGGCGGGCATTGAGAACGGTCTGGATGAGCAGACCCTTCTTGGCGTCACCGGTTCGGGCAAGACCTTCACCATGGCCAAGGTCATCGAGGCGGTGCAGCGGCCCACCCTGGTGCTGGCCCACAACAAGACCCTGGCGGCCCAGCTCTGCGCCGAGTTTAAGGAATTTTTCCCTAACAACGCGGTAGAGTATTTTGTGTCCTACTACGACTACTACCAGCCCGAGGCCTATATCCCCCACACCGACACCTTCATTGAGAAGGACTCGGCGGTGAACGAGGAGATCGACCGGCTGCGGCTGGCGGCCACCGCCTCCCTGATGGAGCGGCGGGACGTGATCGTGGTGTCCTCGGTATCCTGCATCTACGGCCTGGGCGAGCCGGAGGACTTCGCCAAGATGATGGTCTCCCTGCGGGTGGGAACCCAGATGGAGCGGGAGGAGCTGCTGAAAAAGCTGGTGGCCATCCGCTACGAGCGCAACGACATCGCCTTTGAGCGCAACATGTTTCGGGTGCGGGGGGACACGGTGGAAATCTTCCCCGCCTACTGGAAGGACTCCGCCATCCGTGTGGAGTTTTTCGGCGACGAGATCGACCGTATCAGCGAGATCAACGTGGTCACCGGTGCGGTCATCCGGCGGCTGGAGACCATCCCCATCTGGCCCGCCACCCACTATGTCACCCCCAAGGAGAAGATGGACGCCGCCGTCCAGGAGATCTACCGGGAGTTGGAGGAGCGGGTGGCCTTCTTCCAGGCCAACAACCAGCTTATTGAGGCCCAGCGCATCAAGCAGCGTACCATGTACGACGTAGAGATGATGCAGGAGCTGGGTTACTGCACCGGCATTGAGAACTACAGCCGGGTCATTGAGGGCCGCGCCCCCGGCTCGCCCCCCCACACCCTGCTGGACTACTTCCCCAAGGACTTCGTTCTTTTCATCGACGAGAGCCACGTCACCCTTCCCCAGGTGCGGGCCATGTACAACGGCGACAAGGCCCGCAAGACCTCTCTGGTGGACTACGGCTTCCGCCTGCCCTGCGCCTTCGACAACCGGCCGCTGAAGTTTGACGAATTTCAGAAGCGGCTCAACCAGGTGGTGTACGTCTCCGCCACCCCCGGCGACTATGAACGGGAGCGGTCGGGCCAGATCGTGGAGCAGGTGATCCGCCCCACCGGCCTCCTGGACCCCAAAATCGAGGTGCGGCCCGTGGAGGGGCAGATCGACGACCTCATCGGCGAGATCAACGCCCGCACCGCCCGCTCGGAACGGGTGCTGGTCACCACCCTCACCAAAAAGATGGCGGAGGATCTCACCGCCTACCTCACCAACGCGGGCATCAAGGTGCGCTACATGCACCACGACATCGACACCATCGAGCGCATGGAGATCATCCGCGACCTGCGCCTGGGCACCTTCGACGTGCTGGTGGGCATCAACCTGCTCCGTGAGGGCCTGGATCTGCCGGAGGTGTCCCTGGTGGCCATCCTGGACGCCGACAAGGAGGGCTTCCTCCGGTCGGAGACCTCCCTCATCCAGACCATCGGCCGGGCCGCCCGCAACGCCGACGGCCTGGTGGTCATGTACGCCGACTCCATCACCCCCTCCATGCGCCGGGCCATCGACGAGACCGAGCGCCGCCGGGCCAAGCAGGACGCCTTCAACCGGGAGCACGGCATCGTGCCCAAGACGGTCATCAAGTCCGTCCGCGACGTGATCGACCTGTCCGGCGACAAGGACGAGCTGCCCCACTCTCAGAAGGCCCTCTCCAAAAAGGAGAGGGAGGCTGCCATCGCCAAGCTGGAGAAGGAGATGCGGGAGGCGTCCAAGCGTCTGGAATTCGAGTACGCCGCCGTCCTCCGCGACCGCATCATCGAGCTGCGGGGACATGGGTGAGGGGCATGGAGCTGCCCAGACGGAAGCCGAACCGGCTGCCAAACTATGATTACAGCCAGGCGGGCTATTATTTCATCACCCTCTGCACAAAAGACAAACAGCCGCTTTTCTGGCAGCCGTCCGTAGGGGCGGATATCATCCGCCCGCCGCAGGGTATTCAGCTTTCCTCCATTGGCCGTGTGGTAGATGAGGCCATCCGCGCCATCCCGGCGCACTACCCCAATGTTGCGCTGGATAAATTCGTCGTCATGCCCAATCATATTCACCTGATTCTGGCGCTTGCGGAGCCGGACGGGCGGATAATATCCGCCCCTACAAAGCCGCTCTCCACCGTGATCGGCTCTATGAAACGGGCCGCCGCCAAGCGGGCGGGCATTCCCCTCTGGCAGAAATCCTTTCACGACCACGTCATCCGCGGCGAGGCGGACTACCGGCGCATCTGGAACTACATTGATGCCAATCCCCGGAAATGGCGCGAGGACTGCTATTATGTATGACTTGACCGGCCGGCCGGCGGCCTGTTCCCCCGTCCGGCGGCGGAAAGACTTCCCAAATACGTCCGGCGTGAGCCGGGCATGGAATAAGAGGTATGGATTATGAACTATGTGACACTGGGCAAGACCGGCCTGAAGGCCGCTGTAGTCTCCTTTGGCGGTATCCCCATCCAGCGCGCCGACGGGGCCAACACCAAGGCTGTGGTAGATAAGCTGGAGGAGTACGGCATCAACTACATCGACACCGCCCGGGGCTATACCGTCTCCGAGGAGTATCTGGGCGCCGCCCTGGAGGGCCGCCGGGACAAGTTTATCCTGGCAACCAAGAGCATGAGCCGGGACGCCGCCTCCATGGCCGCCGACGTGGAGACCAGCCTGCGCAACCTGCGCACCGGCTACATCGACCTGTATCAGCTCCACAACCTGCCGGAGAAGGACATTGAGAAGGTATTCGGCCCCGGCGGCGCCTACGAGGCCCTGACAGCGGCCAGGGAGGCCGGGAAGATCGGCCACATCGGCGTCACCGCCCACAGCGCTGATGCGCTTAAAATTTTGGTGGAGGACTACGCCGACCGCATTGAAACCGTTATGTTCCCCTATAATATTGTGGAGGATCAGGGGCGGGACGTGCTGGCCCTGGCCCGGGAGAAGGGCATCGGCACCATCGCCATGAAGCCCCTGGCCGGCGGCAACCTGGACGACTGGGAGCTGGCCCTGCGGTACATCGCCGCCTCCGGGGTCATCGACATTATGATTCCCGGCATGGGCTCCCCTGAGGAAGTGGACCGCAACGCCTCTGTGGACCTTGCCGCCCCCCTGACCGCGGAAGAGCTGGCCCGGTGCGACGCCGTGCGGAAGGAGCTGGGCACCCAGTTCTGCCGCCGGTGCGGCTACTGCGCCCCCTGCCCCAACGGCATTGACATCCCCTCCAACTTTCTGATGGCCAACTACGCCCGCAAGTACGGCCTGGCCGGCTGGGCCGAGCAGCGTTACAAGGCTATGCCCTACCACGCCGGCTCCTGCGTCATGTGCGGCGCCTGCGAGAAGCGCTGCCCCTACGGCCTGCCCATCCGCGACATGCTGGAGGGCGTGGCCAAGGTGTTCGGGTACTGAACATGGGCCGGTGGGATATGGGCTGGGACACATTGCTGGTCATGTACGCCCCTTTTCTGCTGGGGCTTGCGGCCTTCGCCCTTATCGCCCTGGCCGTCTGGCCCAGACCGCCCAGGTGGGTGCGCGTATCCGCCGGGGTGCTGGGCTCCGCCCATCTGCTGTGGGCCCTGTGGGCGTATGTATTTCGTCCCGTGTTCGCCCCCTGACCCGGAGGATGCCGTTCTATGGACAAAACAGAAAAATTCTTCTATCTGCCCCAGGCCACCAACGCCAGCTTTGTGCCCTCCCCGTCCGACGGCCCGTCCTGCACTCCGGAGCCGCTTGAGCCGGAGCCGGAGGGGCCGGCGGGGAGCTACCCCTGTCCCTGCTGCGGGTGCCTCACCTTTCCTGTCCCCAAAGAGGAGGCCATTGCCTACATCTGCCCGGTGTGCTTCTGGGAGAACGACGTGTTCGACCCGGACGAGGACGCCCCCAGCGACGAAAACCGGGGAATGACCCTGCGGCAGGGCCGGGAAAACTACCGGAAATGGGGGGCCGTGCGGGAGGATCTCGTCCGATATGCCCGGCCGCCCCGGCCCGGCGAACAGCCCCTGTAAACCCCTGAACAAAGGAGAACCACACGTATGCTCGACCATATTTTCGTCAAAGGCGCGCGGGAGAACAACCTGAAAAACATCGACGTGGACATTCCCCGGGACAAGCTGGTGGTGCTCACCGGCCTGTCCGGCTCGGGCAAGTCCTCCCTGGCCTTTGACACCATCTACGCCGAGGGCCAGCGCCGCTATGTGGAGTCCCTCTCCTCCTACGCCCGCATGTTCCTGGGCCAGATGGAGAAGCCGGACGTGGACTACATCGACGGCCTGTCCCCCGCCATCTCCATCGACCAGAAGACCACCTCCAAGAACCCCCGCTCCACCGTGGGCACGGTGACGGAGATCTACGACTACCTCCGCCTGCTGTGGGCGCGGGTGGGCACCCCCCACTGCCCCAAGTGCGGCAAGGAGATCCAGCAGCAGACCATCGACCAGATCATCGACCAGGTGATGGCCCTGCCCGAGGCCACCCGCATCCAGATCATGGCCCCGGTGGTGCGTGGCAAGAAGGGCACCCACCAGAAGCTGCTGGAGGACGCCCGCAAGTCGGGCTATGTCCGCTGCCGGGCCGACGGTTCGCTCTACGATCTCACCGAGGAGATCCCCCTGGACAAGAACAAGAAGCACAACATCGAGATTGTGGTGGACCGGCTGGTCATCAAGGAGGACATCCACCGCCGCCTCACCGACAGCGTGGAGACCGCCGCCGCCCTGGCCGGCGGCCTGGTGGTCATCAACATTGTGGACGAAGACCGGGACATCCTCTTTTCCCAGAACTACGCATGCGAAGACTGCGGCATCTCCATCGAGGAGCTCTCCCCCCGGATGTTCTCCTTCAACAACCCCTATGGCGCCTGTCCCACCTGCACCGGCCTGGGCGCCCAGCTCAAGGTGGATCCCGACCTCATCATCCCCAACAGGAAGCTCTCCATCCTGGAGGGCGCCATCACCGCCTCCGGCTGGAACAACATCAAGGGTGACTCCATCTCCCGCATGTACTTTGAGGCACTCTCCAAGAAATACGGCTTCAAGATCAACACCCCGGTGGAGGAACTGCCGGAGGAGGTCATGGACGTGATCCTCTACGGCACCAAGGGGGAGAAGCTCAAGCTGACCTACGACCGGGAGAACGGCAAGGGCACCCTGATGCAGGCCTTCGAGGGCGTGGTCAACAACCTGGAGCGCCGCTACCGGGAGACCCA
>OOBY01001086.1_pt1 | contig 10875 bp, 10 predicted proteins | sample 1671751 | NCBI WGS metagenome assembly OOBY01 (sample SAMN06348189, study PRJEB24527) | human gut metagenome | biome: human gut; feature: ankylosing spondylitis patient; material: feces | host: Homo sapiens | place: China | collected 2015-10
CGCCGCCCCTTCCCATCAATAGTCTCTCAGGGCTGAACGGAGAGGGCCCGGCCCTTATGTATTTTTCGGGCTCGGCCGGTAATCACTGTACGTTCCAGTTCTGGATGTCCCAGTTGATGCAAAACTGCGGGGTGCCCTTTTGGATGTCGCCGATCTTGTCGCTGGTAATCAGGAAGATGGGCTGATAGTAGAGAGCCATGGTGAACAGATTCTCATTCTCGTACTTAATCAGCTCCTTGAACGCCTCGTTCTGCGCATTCACATCGGCGGAGGCGTTGGTGGCGTCGATCAGGCGGTTAAGCTCGGCGTCCTCTGGCGTGTGAGAGTTGGTGGGAGAGCCGGTACGGTAGCGGTCGTAATACTCATGAAGGGAGAGGGCGGCGTTGGCGGCGTAGCAGATGTCCCAATCCACAGCGCGGGGGCCGTTGGTCTGGTCGGCGGGAGCGGCCCACAGGATGGTGGCCAGATCGCCCTCCACCAGCTCAAACTCCATCTTGATGCCAACGTCAGCCAAATACGCCTGAACGGCGGTCATCAGGTCCACAGTGGCCTGGTCGGTGTAGTAATAGACAGCCTTGATGACGGTGTTGGGGTCCCAATTGGCCTCGGCCAGCAGCTCCTTGGCCTTCTCCGGGTTGTAGTTGTAGTCGTTCAGGTCGCCGCCCTTGAGGTTGGCGTCGGGCGCCAGGGCGTTGGCGGGGACAGCCGAGCCCTGGAAAAGAGTCTCACAGATGGTCTCCATGTCAATGGCGTAGCGGAGGGCCTGACGGACCCGGACATCAGCCAAGGGGGCGGGGGAGCCGTCCTTCTTGTCGAACTTGTTGAGGTAGAACAGGCGGGTATAGCGCACGTCGATAGGCGTAACGGTGATGCCGGGGGTACCCTCCAGGGCCTGCACGTCTGCAACCATCTTGGTGTAGCCGTAGTCCAGATTGCCGGACTTGGCGCGGGTGACCACATTGGGATCGGAGTCGCCGGCGCTGGGCAGAAGCTGGATCTTGAAGTCGGCCACGCCGTTATAGTATTTGTCGAAGGGTGCCAGGATGGTGTAGTTCTTCATATTGACCTCTTCCACCATGAAAGGTCCGCAGCCGATGGGGTGTTGGAAGAAGGGGGCCTGCTGGACCTGGAGGGGGTCAATTCCCTCGAACTCGCTCTTTGGCACGGGGGCGAACTGGGTGAAGGTCAGCAGAGCGTCGGGGGCGATCTTATCAAAGGTAATGATGATCTTCTGCCCGTCGATAGCGATACCGCTGAAGGTGTCATTGAAAGTGTCGCCGGTCTTGCTGCCGGCGATGGCGGAGAAGGTTGAGATAAATACGGCGTTGGCCACCGGAGTTTTGGCGACAAACTCAATGCTCCACTTGATGTCCTCAGGGGTGACCTTTTCTCCGTTGTGCCAGTAAGCGTCGTCCCGAAGAGTGAAGGTAAGTGTCTTGCCGTCCGCGCTGTACTCATAGGTAGCCAGCGCGTCTGGGTGGTCGGGGATGGGATTGAGGTTTTCGTCGGCCACAATCAGGTGCCCATAGACCGCCTTGTTATAGACGTAAGTACCTGGATTGAGCCAGGGCGTCTCGAAGAACTCCTCCGGGCCGCCGTTGGAGTAGACCAGCTTTTCGCCGGCGGCTCCGCTATCAGGGGCCACAGGCTGGGTGGTCTGCTGCGTACCGGGATCTTCCGGCGGATTCGTGTTGCCTGTGGGCGTCCCGCCACAGGCGGCGAGGCCGAGGACCAGTGCGGAAGTGAGCAAGAGACCTGTTGCGCGTTTCCAGAGGTATTTCATTGATTCATTTCTCCTTCCTAAGCGTTGCATAGTAGACGGGCCACTGGGACAAATGCGCCGCTGGGTGACTGTTGCTCTGATGCTGGTTCTATTTTATTCCATATGAAAGTCATTTTCAACAACTAATAATACACGAAAATCAGTTTCTTTTCTTGTGCAATCACACAAAAATACTTATTTTCTCAAACAAGGAATTGTCAGAGTTAGAAAATGAGCATAAAATGCTTCTTGGAGATGCGGCGTGCCCCTGATATTGAACCCTGCTGCCGCGTTTACACAGAAAGGACTGAAACCATCCATGAATGGCGAATCGATTTTCGATGTCATTATCCAAGGCTACAGCTCACTGACCCGTTCCGAGATCAGGGTGGCCGACTATATCCTCAAGCACAAGCCCGAGCTGCCCTATATTATGAGCAAGACTCTGGCGGATGCTTGCCAGGTAAGCGAGGCAACTATCACCAGGTTCTGCCGCTCTGTGGGCTGCGCCAGCTTTAACGATTTTAAGGTACGGGCGGCTCAGGCCATCTCCTCTGACAGTACCTCCGGCCCGGCCAGCGGATATGACCTCTATGGTGACATCCAGTTGGAGGACTCCCTGGAGCAAAAATGCCAAAAGCTATACCGCGTCGGCACTCAGGCCCTGCAACAGACGCTGGACTTGCTGGATTACGGCGCGGTCCGCAAGGTGGTGGACTGCCTCTATGAGGCGGATAATGTGTACTGCTTCGGCCAGGGCAACACTTCCATCATAGCCATGGACGCCTGGGGGCGTTTTTCCTCCATCACCTCCAAATTTCATTGGATCAATGACTTCCACATGCAGGCGATCACCGCCGCTACCCTAGGCGCCAAGGACGTCATTCTCTATTTCTCTTTTTCCGGCGCCATGCGGGAGCTGTCCGAGCTGGGCGGCCTCGTCCAGAAGACGGAGGCCAAGCTGATTCTGGTCACCCGGTTTCCCAATTCCCCCGGCGCCAAATTTTCCGACCTGCTCCTGATCTGCGGTGCGGACGAAGCCCCAAACCAGCAGGGTTCCGTCGCCGTCAAACTCGGGCAGTTGTTTATCATAGATGTCCTGTTTCACGAATACTGCTCAAAAGACGCCAAAACCGCCCTGGAAAACAGAGAACGTACCCTGAACGCCACTGCTCCCATGTTGCTCTGATGCTAAAGTGCAATATGAGAAAGCGGGAGATCATACACTGTGGCCGCGCTCCGCTTGGCTGCCAGCCGGGTGAACCCGGCTCTGGAAAGCGGACGGGCCCTCTTCCGGCATTTGAAGGAGCCGCACATCAATGCCCCGGTCAGGCGGCGCCATGGAGCAGCCCTATGCCCCCAGGGTGTCCAGGCCCAAACGAGGGCTCTTTTGATTCCCGGATTCCACGGCATCCAGGCCGTCGGCGCCCAGCCTGGAAATATGGCCGGTCTGTATGGTGCGGCATATCAGGCACTACAGACTAGGTAAGGAGAAAATTCACATGATTTATGACAAACGCGCTGAGCTCGCCCGGTATTTCGGGCTGTCCCCAAATTTGGACGCGGCCATCCGTTTCCTTCAAACCACTGACCTCACCGCCCTGCCAATGGGGCGGACTGAGATCCCGGGCGGAGACATATACTACAACCACTTTACCTACACCACGGCTCTCATATCCCAGGCCTCTCTTTTTGAGGCCCATGAACGTTATCTGGACCTCCACATCGTCCTTTCCGGCTGCGAACAGGTAGCCCTGGCCCCAGTAGAATCCCTAGATGAGGCGGAAGTTCGTGCAGATGAGGATTCTACCATGTACCTGGGTACGCCGGAATATTCGGTTACGTTGGACCAGAACAGATTCCTGCTGGTCTTTCCCGGTGAGGGGCACCTGCCAAAGCTCTCCGATAGAGTTCCGATGAATATTGACAAGCTGGTCTTGAAAATTCCCTGCTGACATAAGGGAAAACTGTATGGATATTAAAAATATCAAGGTGTGCTCCCGGCGTTCTATGCCTGTTGCGATGACGAGGGCAACACCTCCCCCAAGCGCACCCGTGCTCCGGCACGTTATTTTCTGGAAAAAAGGAGGGGCACAGGCTTCTACGTGGGCGGCTCTCCCGGCGAGTACGTCTGAAACGGGCTCTTTATCACGCCAAAATGAAAGAACGCCATCTTGCCTTAGCGTTTCATTTCTAATTAGGCTTAAAGTAAAAAGATAGACCGGCCTCCCTTTTCGGGCTATCCAGTCTATCTTTTTATGGGTTTGTTTTGTAACGCGCCCGTTTTTGTTTTATTGATTTCCTTTGTCCGAACGCAGGGTATGTACCGGAGCCATGGGAACTGCAACCCGGACGGAATCCTGCTCCACACTCAACTCGGTGACCGCGAAAGGCCGCTGGGTGGCCTCCACATCTGTTCCATACAAAACCAGGCAGAGCCTCCGTCCCGCCCGAACCGTATGATCCATGGGTACCATGGAGAACTGGTAATCGTAAATAACGGCTGGCTCAATGGTATCCTTACAGTAATGGCTGCGGCGGTTCTGGGCATTCATCCAGCCGCGGGAGATCACCTTGAAGGCAGAGGGCTTCTCTTCCAACCGGAAGCGCTTCCAGTCCCCCAACGGTGTGTTGTTTCCCCATGGAATCCCGCCGGCCTGTACTACCTCCTGTTCCGGTGTGAGCCGGCATTCCTCTCCCAGTTCCACCAGCATGGCACTGAGAATGGCGGTAGAGGCCCGGCAGGCGGCACGAAACGAAACCTGAACCGTGCCGCTGATCCGGGTATCCGTTTCAAGCGGGGCGGTGATATAACGCAGGCAGTGGGCATGTCGTTCGCTCAACACCAGCTCGGCCAACCACTCGGCGGCGTTGTCCCGGGTTCTGTCATACACAGTGGCTGACAGGTCGTCCACCAGGCGGCCGCTCGCCTGGGCGGGCATGAGCACCGGCTCGGTATACCCTTTGACCGCCGGGAAGGAAGGCGACGCCAGCCAGAGATCCTGATCCAGATTGCTCTGCACCAGAACATTGGGGATACGCTCCGCCGCACCGTTCTCAATACCGTAGAGCCAGTGATCCAGCCAAAGGTGGAGCATCTCATTGAACCGGCTGCCCTGCAAATCATGGATGTAGATATGCCCGCCCTGATGAAGCATCATCTTACAGGGGATCCCTCTGGATTCCATGGCGGCAAAGAGATTGACGCAATGTGTCGGCTTGACATTCCAATCCGCCAGACCATGTACCAGAAACACCGATGCCTTGAACCGGTCGGCCGCCTTCAGGTAATTGCGCATGTCCCACCAGCGGCTGTAGTTGCCGCTGTCCCGGTCCTCATCTGCCGCAATTCCCTCCAGCCAGGCGGCATACGCCTCCCGAACGGACGCATAGTCCTCCGGATCCTTGGCACGGCTGAAGCAGTATTTGGCCAAAATGTCCAGGTCGTCGCCCTGCCAGCCGATGGCGGGCAGGTTCAAACCGTTGCAGCGGTAGTAGTCATACCAGTTGGAAATGGCGGCTTCGGGAATGATGGTTTCCAATCCCTCCACACCGGTGGAGGCGACCGCGATACACATCGTCCCCAGGTAGCTCTTGCCGGACATGGCCACCTTGCCGGTGCACCAGTCCGCCCGGATCTCAATGTTGTCCGTCAGGTTGGTAAAGGCCCGGCAGCGGCCGTTGAGCCAGTCGATGACCGCCTTGAATGCCGCCGTCTCCTCCGGGGAACCGCAGCAGTTGAATCCCTGGGATCCCCGGGTACCCAGGCCGCCGCAGAACACGGAGGCGTAGCCACGGGAGTTGAAGTAGCTGTACCAGTCGCTGATGCAGTCCAACGGGATCTCCTCCGTTGGCGCGGTATCCGCATAGCCGACGGTGGCCCTGGGGTATCTGGGCTGGGGGAAGGATACTGTAGACGGGTCAAAGGTGATGTCCGACTCGGTGATGTGCTGCTGGGGATAGGGACTCACATCCCGGTCCACATCGTGGGGGACATACCAATCCTCATTACACTCCAGCATGTAGGGGTTGGCCACATAGATCGCGGGCACCCTCATCCCCTGAGTGGTTTCCGGTGGGCGGCGGATGTAGACTGCGATCAGATCCAGTCGGCCGTCTCCGTCTGTATCTACCGGCGTCTCCACATAGACCTTCTCAAACAGACACCTTTTATAATCAAAAACCGGCTGCGTCAGGCCGTCCTTCAGCACAATACCAGGTATATGTTGTTCCACAAGAACGTTCTCCTTTCCGAAGAGAGGCTTACTTATCCTGACTTTTCTTCAGGAAGCGCTTCCAAACCAACACCATGCCTGCGCCCAGAAGCAACATTACGATGAGGAAGGAAAAATAGTAGCGGTAGCCGGTGACGCCCGGATAGCCGTCGATCAGCACGCCCGCCAGCAGGGAACAGAAGATCTCCGGCAGATAACCTACGGTGGAGATAATGCCGGCCGCCGTTCCGGAATACCGCTCCGGGATCTTACCCTCGTCCATCATGGCCCAGGTCAGGGCATAGTTGACATTGTAGAAGAAATAGATTACCAGGAACAGGATCACAAACGGCAGAACCGAGGCCGTGGCCTGTGGCAGAAACAGGATGGCCACAGTGCCCACCGCCATGGCGATGAATGAGGTGAACAGCAGGGAGCTGGTACCCACCTTGTCGGCCAGGTAGCCGCCGCCCACGTTGGAAACAGGACACAGGAAACGCTTACAGGCCGCCAGAATCGCCCCGAAGGTGACGCTCATGCCCAGAATCGAGGTGCCGTAGGGGGTGAAGTAGTACAGGGACAGCGTAAAGACATAGTTGCAGAAGGTCACCAGGCCGATGATCCAGATGGCAGGCATTTTAAGCACCTTGCCCAGATCCCGGAAGGTAATACGCTCACTCTTCTCAATGGTGGACTCGTCCCGCATCTTCCAGAACACCAGCAGTCCGCTCAGCACTGTAAGAACAGAGTAGAAGATAATCACATAGCGCATGCCCATCTTGTCATCCATATTACTGGCGCTCAGACCGATCCGGAAGGCCACGACAGCCAGAGGCGCCATGACGGCGGCGGTCACGCCGCGGCAGCAGCTATACCGCGGCCGCCCTCGAACCAGCCGAAGGACTTGCCCTTGTCTTCCGGGCTTGACAAGACGCGGACGGCTTTCACACAGGCGGGCCAGAACGCAAACAGGGAGGTGAAGCCCCAAAAGGCATACAGGCCCACCAGCATGGGGAAGGTCAGGGGGAGCAGGTGGAGGAAGCCGCCCAGTCCGGTTCCTACCAGCGACACCGTCAGCAGCAGGCGGATGCTGACCCGGTCTGCCAGGTAACCTCCGAACAAGTAGGAGATCATACCAAAGACGCCGAAGATGCTTCCGAAGACGCCCATCTGGGTGTTGGTCAGATGATAAACCTCCAAATAGGCGTCATAGTAGTCATACCGGAAGTAGGGCAGGCCGTAGATGATGGCACCGCCTGCGGCGATGAGCAGGATGGTAATGAAATTCCGCGCGGTCTTTTCGCCCATCCCAAGCTTCGAAAACAGTTTGGACATTTTTCATTCTCTCCTTATTGTTTTTTCAACTGGTATACCTCAGTATACTTCTCCCGAAGATAGTTGATGAAGTAGGTGGAGCGGAGGGGTTCCCCTGTGGCCCGTTTCACCAGCTCGCCCGGCGGATAGATCGCTCCGAAGCGGTGGATCCGCGTTGCCAGCCACTGATGGATCTCCCGGAAGCGCCCGGCAGCCAACAAATGGCGAAGGGGCCCCAGCTCCCGCTCCAGTGCGGCGGCAAATTGTGCGGCCATCAAATTGGAGGTAAGGTAACCGGGGAAATAGCCCATATAGCCCGCAGCCCATTGGATATCCTGAAGGACGCCCTCCCGGTCATTCCGGGGTGTGATTCCCAGATAATCGGTGTATTTCTGTCTCCACACCTGTGGCAGCTCCGCCACAGACAGCGTTCCGCGGATCAGACCCTTCTCCACCTCATAGCGTATGAGGATATGGAGAATATAGGTCAGCTCATCGGCATTGTTCCGGATCAACGTGGGACGGACCTGATTGACCGACTGAAAGAGCGTCTCCCGCTCGTCCACAGCCAGTGAGGGGCAGAGCTGCTGCATTCTTGGGAACAGATACTCCCAGAATCCGGCGCTCCGGCCAATGATGTTCTCGTAAAGACGGGCCTCCGCCAGCTCGGTGGCAAAGGATGCCACTTCGCCCAGAAGCATCCCCAGCAGAGCCGGATCAATATCCTGTTCATAAAGGCCCATACCACCTTCGTGCAGGGTGTTGAACAGACCGGAGCGGAAATCCTCCGCCTGATAGGATGTGATCACTCGGACATCGCCCGGTGAAGCTGCCAGGGTTGTTGGATGAGATCCCTCGTCGAGACGGCCTGATGCAAAATCGAATCCGATTGTCTCCAATACATATTGCGAGAGGGCCCGCTGTTCCTCCAGCGGGAGGCGAAACCGCCCTTCCGCCGGTTCCCCACATGGCATTCCACGGGCCTGCAGTGTCTGAAACAGGTCGATCACAAAGTGTTTCAGCTCATCCGCCAGACGATCCATCTGCTGTACGGTAGTCCCTGGCTCATAGAAGCTCATGAGGGCGTCGTAAGGCTCCGCTTCGTACCCCCAATATCCGGCGAAAGCCCGGAAGGTATCCACAATCCGCTCCAGATAGGGAGCAAACCGCTGAAAGTCATTGGCTTCCCGTGCCTGTTCCCATACCTGCTCAGCCTTTGCAATGAGGGCAATGTATGCCTGATATTCCGCCTGCGGGATCTTATTGATATAAATGTAGTTGCTCTCTACCCTTCGAACCATTGCGGAAACTTGGGGTGGAGCGTCCTTCTGCCGGGAAAAATGATCGACCAGGCTCCGCAGCTCCGGCGAGCGGAACCGCTCATAGAGCTGCGCGCCTAGAAAGGACATCACCTCACTGCGATAGGTCAGCCCCTTCTCCGGCATGTAGGTCATCTTGTCCCAGTAAAGCGTGGAGTTAAGTGTATATTTCAGATATTCGATCTCACGGATCAGCCGCCGAAGCTGCTCCAGCTTTTGTGCATCGGAAGCGCAACGTCTCATGATCTCCCCTCCTCCTTGTTCGGTGCCGCCCGGTTGTATTTCCACAGACCGGCCATCAACAGCATGCAGGCCACCACATAAATACCGGAGGCAATATAATAGGCCGTGCGGTAGCCCTCCTGTTCCACAAACAGCACATTCCCGGTAAACCAACCGCTGAGAATACTGGCGAGCCCCGCCGCCAGATTGATCATAGAGGCAAAGGCCGGGCGGAGTTGGCGTGGTACCAGCTCCATGGACAAAGCACTGTCCACCGGCGAACTGAGGTTGATCAAGCCAGAACGCATAAACAGGGCGATGCCCACGACTGGAACCATAAATTGGCCAAACCGGTCGCCGTTGGCGATAAGAAGCATAAACGGAACGGAGAGCATCGCCACACCGCCCAGTGTCACAATCTGCCCAAACCGTCTGACCACCGCCGGGGTGAATAGCAGGAAGAGAACGATGGCCAGATAGGACAGGGAGACCAGCAGTGAAGATGTCGCCCGGTCAATGTGCAGATTTCGGTTGAGGAAAATCGAATAATAGGAAGTGAACAGTCCCATACCAAAAGAAATCAGCACCCAGTAGATCAGATAGATCACCGCATCCCGTTGGAGCAGAGCCTGCCGCATCTCCCGTAGCCGCTGCCGCCAGGGAACCTGCTCTGATATGGCGATGCAGTGGTCTTCCCGCTCTTCCCGGATAAGAAGCACGGGAATCAGTCCAACCAGCGCGAGCACTGCAACAAGCAGCAGCACATCCCGGTTCCCCTGTAGGTAGTGTTCCCGCAGCCCGGGCGCCATGGTGTCGACGTGTTCCGTCAGTGTTTTTGCCGCCTGATAGGTCACGCCCGCCCGCAGGGAAAACATCTTGACCGTCAGCACGCCGCCCAGATAAGTAGTAAGAAAATACCCCAGGTAACCCAGATAGTAGGCCCGCGTATACCAGTCAATATTGTTGCTCCGGTCGGTAAACACCGCCACATAAGGCGCCAGCATAATATAATGGAGCTGAATGCCTACCAGTGCAAGCAGAGTGGTCAGAAAGAATACAGACTCGGTCTGCATGAATACCGCGCTCAACAGGGCCGCCGCACAGGAGGCCGAACAGAACACCAAAAGTTTTTTATAGCCCGTCTTCGGAATCAGCAGCAGCATCAGAGCACTGATAAAGGTCGCATACCCATAAAACGCCCAAAAGGATGTCGCTACCGAACGCGCCATTTCCTGCATGTAATTGACATAGGTATCATAGATGATGCCGCTGACCAGATTGTTCAGCGCATAGCTGATGATAAACATGGTTATGTTCCAGATCTTTCTCCGCCCTGGGCTCGGCCGTTCCATATCGTCCCCCCTATTTATACCGGAACTGTGTAAAAAATGGGTGCAGCATATTGAGTGAAAACAGGTCGTCTGTCTGTTCTATCCCGGAAGACTCCGCTCCGCTCTCTCTGTGCACCGGGCGGGGAACAGGCGGCTCCTCGCCTTCCAGAATCTCCAACAGAGTCAGCAGGATCTTGGCCTCCCTTTTGGCTTTCTGTAGGTTGAATTTGTGGGCGCGTACTGTGGCAGTGCTGATTCCCATGATCTCACCGATCTCGTCCGTACTTTTCCCCTCATAGATGCAGGATAGCAGCGTCTTCTGCACCTCGGTCAGACCGTTGAGCGTCTTATCCAGCTCCAGCATGGGCCAGAATGTGCCGGAGTGGACTTCCTGCATATGCTCCCGTATCGCCCGCTCTGCCGTCACATCACGCCCGCGGCTGTGATAGATGACGCCTATCTCAAAAGACGCGCCGCAGAAAATGCAGGTGTAAGTACCATCTCTATGGATGACGTATCCGCGGCGCAGCTCTTCCAGCGAGAGTTCCTTAAAGTCCCGCAGCTCGTTTCCACCTGCCCGCTTCAATTCAGTCATCATAGCTGCGCCTCCATTTACTAATCATTTTTATAAAACGTTTATTTTTAATTAAATGATAATGTCATATCGTTTATTTGTCAATATCCAACAACAGAGAATTCCATTTTCAGCAGTC
>OOBY01001088.1_pt1 | contig 10850 bp, 8 predicted proteins | sample 1671751 | NCBI WGS metagenome assembly OOBY01 (sample SAMN06348189, study PRJEB24527) | human gut metagenome | biome: human gut; feature: ankylosing spondylitis patient; material: feces | host: Homo sapiens | place: China | collected 2015-10
AAATATGGAGGTAAGTCAGGTTCTTATTTGTCAGTTCTCTCAGCATCTGATCAGACTGATGAAAAACTTCCGTCAGATGAGAAACACTTTCCTCATAAATAGATTTCGACATAAACTTATAATATCGGAAAACAGCCAGAACAACTCCTATAAAGAGAAGAAGAAAAGCAACTATTCTTAATCCTTTTTTCCTGACAGGTTTCTTTCTATTTCTATTATAATTCTTAACATCCATTTTTCTCACCTCAGGGTTATGTAATCTTCAGGTTCTGCAAGAACGGCATTACCACCTGAAACATATGCTGTCCAGGTATCTTTCACAGATGTAGCTCCTCCATCAAATATCATATTTTCATCTACAGGATAAGTTTCCATATGCTGCGGTGTGGCAAGACAGGTCACCGTGAAAGCATCCTCATCCCGAACTGCCTTTCCATCCTTTGTAACTTTACTTAATGTATAGCCATCTTCCGTTTCATTAATTTCCACAGAAATACCACTAACCACTGGCAAAGAACCACGGTTAAACGGAATAAATCCTCCCTCATAGCCTTCTACAAAGTTTTTGATCATTTCTTTCAGCTCAGCCCCACTCATCTTGCTGCTGTAAGCCGCCAGACCATTTGGCATGATCATGTCACCTGCCATTTTTTCTGTGTAACCGGCTTTCAGCACATTTCCCGTAAAGCTGTTTCCGGTTGCGATCAGCACATCTGACCCATAGATGCCACGTAGCGTGTTTGCCATAACAGAATATGCTGCATTTCCTCCACTGCTGTGGAAACGGTTGGAATACGACTTCTGTGAATCCAGCACGATATCCTCAGAAGCAGTTTCTTCCTCAAGAAGCTGAGAATTAAATGACTGGTATGCCTGCCCTGCATCGTATTCTCCTGAGATCATTTTGGAAACCACATCCTTGGAAACAGAGAAAAAGTCACTTGACGCAATACGGATATACATATGGTTTTCTTCGATCACAGGTTTTATATCTTTCAGATATTCCGTAAGCTGCATATCCACCTCCTGACTGTAGCTTAACAGATCCTGTCCATCACTAATGATCCTGTTCTGCGCATCCTCTGAAAACATTGTATCCAGTACCTCCATTGCTTTCTTTCTGCGTGTTTCATCCTTTGTCAGATCATGGTTTAAGGCCACCTGGAAATATGGCGTAGTCATAATCCACTTTTCACCGTTCTCCTGAAAGAATGGCAGGAATGTTGTGTTAATGCCCGATCCTGGAACATTTTTACACCGGAAGAACTGCCAAAGTACATGGCAAGCTTGCTACTTTTGTACATCTCAACAATATCATCATAATCCATATTCAGATCTTCCTGACTAAGCCCTGTATCCTGAATAAACTGTTCCATACGTTCAAAAGCCTCTGGCCAGACGGTATCGTCCAGACCTTCTCTCTTTGTATTTTCCGGGTCACTGTAGACCGTCCGCCACTTGCGTCCTTCCACAGAAGACAACTCTGATATAGACAGACCCTGCAGTGTTTCCATACAGGTATAATCATAAGAATAGTCTGCCGTAAATCCACGAACACCCACTTTGTCAAATGCCTGGCAGGCGGAAACAAAACTCTCGTAATCTGTTGGCAACGGGATATCATATTTTTCAAAAAGGTCTTTGTTCACTACAAAACCATGGGCATCTGCACACACAGGAAGCCAGTTTACGCTTCCATCCTCGTTCCTGAAATTGCTGAGGTAGGTATCATAGACAGCACCTGCCGCATTGGTTGTGGAAAGATCCATCAGACTGTCTTTCAGGGGACTTGCATCATGCAGGGAAAATCTGCAGCAGGTTATAATATCCGGCAATCCACCGTTTTCATCAAGGAACTTGTAGAAATCCAAATCATTATTCCCTACAACAAACTCGACATTGATATCCGGAAGCTGTTCCTGGATATATGGTGCATATTTTTCATACAGGTTTGTGCTCCATAAATATACTGTGATTGTTTCTGCATCTTCTTTTTCCGCACTCTTCCCGCCACAGCCTGACAGAAGCGATACGGCTGTCACCATCACTAAAAATACAGACAAAACCTTGCTCCATTTTTTCTTTTTCATTACAAGTTCTCCTAATAGAATTGTTATAGTCACGTCTATGAAATAACACCGTAAAAAAGCACTGCCAAACAGACAGTGCACCTCATTTCATGCAACTGGCTGCCATTTTACAGGCCCTGTAGCTTTGCGTCCCAGACTTTCATCTGGTTTGCCGATTTCCATATTATAGCTTTAATACTTATGCAAAAAACTGGTTTTATTATACTATAGCACTCTACTGTACACAAGAAAAACATTACCGTTTTAACGCCAAAAAATAAAAAAAGAACAGCCGATACATATACTCGAACTGTTCTTCTACTTCCGAAGTCCACGCAGCATTGCTTTTAGTAGAAATCTATCACAATCATAAACGAGTTCCTCTTCAAGAACTTTACGAAAGGGCCATGGCAAAAGCTAAATGCCGCTCTGCTTGATTTTTCTGCCTGTCTGTATCATACTGAACTTATTAACAGACAGGGAGGAATTTAAACCATGGATGCAAAGCTTATAGAGGAACTCAGACAAAAATACAGCAAGAATCCTCCAGAGGGAATGACATCCAATCTGATCAAAAACATGACAGACTCTGACCTTTTGGATATGCACTATTTTCTTACCGAGGATGATGACCTCGATGACGATGAATTTGAAGAAGGTTTTTACATCGACTTCTTTTAATCTATCGTCTGTTTTCTATGCCCGCTTTTGTGCGGGCTCTTTTTATCAAGAGTTCGACGAATGTCGAACTTTCCTATTATATAAAAAGAAAAAGCCGCTGACACGTTATCTTCTAACGCATCAACAGCTTCTGTCTTGCTTTGTTTCAGTGTATTATTCGGTTTTGCAAAGGTTTATTTGCTTTCAGCATTCTCCCTGATACGGTAATAATCATCCATATCAATGCCTATTTTTACCTTGGCATCTGGTTTTCGTTTGCCCAAAAGGCACACAGTCTCAACGGTACTTTCGTTGTCCCAACAAAGTTCCTGTATTTCCCTGTCTCCAAAATACACCGGAAAACGGAACTTTATGTGCTTCAGGAATCTGCCATCTGGCTGCTCCTGCTCGTAAATGTCCACCTGTTCTACAAAGCTATTAAGAAATTCTTTTTTCTCCAGGTCGGTGAACTTATCATATAGTTTATCAAAATATAAAAGAAATTGATAGACGTTTTCTTCTGATATTTTCTGTTGCCGGATATTCAGCAGGCGATTCTTAACTTCTTCTATACTATTCTCCACGCCTTCAATTTCATCATATAGACGATATAAGCGTGTCTCCATATCCTGATATTTCTTTTCATAAAATTTATCCATGATATCCAGACTATCCATCTGCTGTCCAAGTCTTGCTTTTGCTCCGGTCAGTTGCCTGTGCTGTTTTTCCAGTCTTTCAATCTCTTTTTCTATTTCTTCTGTATCTATTCTTGAACCGATTTTATTCAGAATTGCTTCTTCAAATTTCGGATTCTTCACCAGCTTCCGAATAACTTCTTCCACTGCATTGTTAATCTTCTCCTCGCTCCATTGTTTACGATATCCACATTTATGACCATCTACCAGGCGACGATGTTTGCAGGCATAATAGAAATAATCCTTATATAAGGTTCCGTCTTTCTTTTTCTTTCGGTTCACGTTTCCATACATACCACTTCCACATAATGGGCATCTCAATATTCCGGATAAAATATGCTCATGATCGAAACTATGTGTCTTTTCATATTTCACACCTGTTTTTTCCCGTTTTTGATGTGCCAGCTCCCAGTCTGTTTCTGAAACAATCCCTTCATGGATACCATCGTGCAGCATATAATTTTCCTGCTTTACAATGCGGTATTCATTTCTTGTACCAGAAACTTTCTCGTTTTTCCTTCGTCCATAAGCCAGCTTTCCACAGTATACCGGATTATCCAGAACGCCCTTTATAAATGAAGCGGCAAATGCGTCCAGTGTATTATTCTGTCGTTTTTTCTTTTTGTATCCATGCTGGTTCAGCCATGCAGCAATCGCAGAGATTCCCATATTGGTATGAATAAATTTGTCATAGATCAGACGAATAATCTCTGCTTCGTCCTCTGCAATCTGCAATTCTCCATTTACTAATTCATAACCATACGGAGCAAATCCACCATTCCATTTTCCTTCCCTGGCTTTCTGCTTACGTCCTTCCATTGTCTGAACAAGGATATTCTCTCGTTCGATCTCTGCCACCGCAGACAGAACAGAAATCATCAGCTTTCCACTATCTTTTGAGCTGTCAATTCCATCTTCTACACAGATCAGATTCACTCCAAAATCCTGCATCCTCTGCAAAGAATTTAAAACATCTGCCGCATTACGACCAAATCTGGAAAGCTTGAACACCAGTACAAACTGCACCTCATCTGTTCCATTCTCAATATTATCCAACATTCTCTGAAATTCCGGTCTGCCCTCTACGCTTTTTCCAGACTTACCTTCATCGGAATACTCATTTACGATTTCCATGTTCTGAAATTCCGCATATCTCTCGAGTTTTTCTTTCTGAGCATCCAGACTGTAGCCATCTACCTGCATGGTTGTGGATACTCTGGTATAGATATCACATTTTATCTTTTTATTCACTTTTCCTCCTCTCCTCAGAACATCCCAAAGCAATTTCCAACAATTCCGTTGCAACTTGTGAATTTCTGATACGCATTAAGTTATCCCAGACATCAGCTTTTCCAAGTAGATTCATCCCACCATGCCATACTATTTCATCATCAATAACGGCAAAATATTCTTCTACTTCTGTTCTTGTTATCACATTTATTCCTACCAATTGCATTGCTCTGATTAATTCATAACATACATCTGACTTTCCGTAAGTAATATCTTCCGGATCTGTTGTAATAACTGTGACCTTTACCCCTACTTCCTGTCTCTTCTTGACTAGTAATAAAAATCTGTCAATTTTATCCTGTCTGATATCCGGACTGGAAATTACCACCATTTTTTCTGACTCTACAATATCTTGCTCGAATTTTTCGGTATAATTTACAGAATCAAATATTGCATTTATTATTTGTTTAGGTTGCAACTCTTGCGTCCAGATTGAAAATCCCATTTTCCTATATGTTCTCAATCTTTTTGCATACATTTTATCAAAATAACGCACATGCGAATCGATATAATCATACACATAAACGGCTTCTTTTCCGACATAATCTCTGTTTAATCTACCTACATACTGTTCCAGGCGTCCTTCAAAAGATACAGGTGCTGCAAGCATTAATACATCCAGTCTTGGGAAATCAAACCCTTCTCCTATTTTCTGACCAGTTGCCACCAAAATAAGCGATTCATTTTCAGGTATCTGCTTTAATTTTACTCTTATTTCAGCATTTTCCTTATCCGAATTATCCCCATACAGAAGGAATACATGATCTGCTTTTTTCTTTAAGGCATCATGTAAAAATTTTGCATGTTCCTTAAATCTTGTCAAAATTACAGGAGTTTGTTTTCTTGCAACACAAGTTATAACATCATCTATGATCATTTCATTGCGCACCTTACTGGTACTAATCAAATTATATGCTTTATTAATATTATCCTTGCTTTCTGCAGTATCAACTACTCTTGTGTATCTTGGGACAAAATAATGTCCAATCCCCTGTTCCTTAGCCCTCTCCAATGCAGTAAATCTATGTCTCAAAGGTCCTAACAGCATATAGATGATCCGATCAAGACTGTCACCACGTTTAGGTGTAGCAGAAACACCATATACGTATTTTGCATTTATTTTCTGCAATAATTCCATAGATGTGTTAGAAGCTGCGTGATGACATTCATCCATAATTACCATTCCGTAAGAATTAATCCGTTCATTAAATTTTCCTCTGCTGTACATTGAACCAACCATTGCAACATCTATAATCCCTGTCAATGTATTTTTATTTCCGTGCAAAACGCCTATCACACTATTTCTTTTTTTCTTTCTTCCTGTTTTTGTTTCATATTCCGGTGGTTCTTCTCTTATCTCTAAGAAATGATTCAATTCATCAACCCACTGATTAAGCAAATCTTTATTTTGCAGCAAAATGAGCGTATTTACTTTTCGCTCTGCAATAAGGTAACTACATACTACAGTCTTTCCAAATGCAGTTGCCGCACTCAAAACCCCATCTGAATGTGATAATAATTTTTCTGCTGCTAATTCCTGTTGCATTCGCAAATCACCTTTAAAAGATACTCTGATAGGTTGTCCTGTTTCTCTTTGATCTGAAACATCAACTGAAATGCCTGCTTTTTCACATTCCTGTATAATATTTTCCCGCAGTCCTCTCGGAATCTGTATATATCCATCTATATCCTTACCTAAATATACAGTACTGAAATTATAATAATTAGAATATCCCAGCCTTTTATTTTTGTAAAATTCCGGATTATCAAATGCCGCCAAACTACGGACCTGATTTTGTATTCTTGGCATAAGATTCAGAGTATCAATATAAACTCCATTGCCCAATACCATATGAAGCTTGCCCACAACATCTGACTTACAAAACTCACATTTCTTCTTCCATGGTTTCGGTCTGACATTCTTCTCAATATTAGTAAGCGTTCCTCTGACTTCTGCTAATTCTCCCTGCCATTTTGCCATGCATTGTTCAACATCTTCTATTCCCAGCTTTTTTGTTTTATTGAAAAGAGCATCCCATTGATCAGGATATGCATTCCAATTTTCATCTACAAAAGCACTATTTCCATTTTTAAGTGCCTGCCCCTGTAATGGCAATGCAATCAAATTACCTATGCTGCTTGCCACATCCTGCGAAGGATACATTCTATCATAATAATGAAAAGATTTCAGATTGATGGAAGTTGAACCCTTGTCTAACAGGAGAAATCCAAAATTCCTTGCTGTTGCCGCAGGTATTGCTTTTTTAAAGAAAATCCATACATGGGCACCTTTTCCAGATCGAGATCTCTCAACTAAAGGTCTGATACCATTAAGCTCACACATTTTTCTAAGCGCATCCACTTCTTTATGCCACTCATTATCCGTATTTGCAAAGTCCGTAACCTCTGCTCCTTTTTCATGATTATCAAAATCAAATACAATAAATCTGCATGTTCCATTTGGCAGTAAAGGATATACACCTATTACATCTGATCCATCTTCTTTTGTGCCTAACAAATGAGCAATTATTTTTTTTACATCCAGACTTATCCATTTGGTATTTTCACATTCATCACAAAATACCTTCTCTTTACGTTGTTTAGGACAAAGCCGGTCATTCCAACGATTTGCACATTGTGGAAAATAACCCCCGTTCTTTCCCCGTCTGGCATATACATCTTCTCTTCCCCAAAACATCGAAAAGAAACGTATTGCCATTTTCTCTGTAATATATGGCGGATTTACAATACGACTCCCTTGATCCAGGTCATATTCTTCTGCACTTTCTATTTTTTCTTCAAAAGGATTCACCTCTTCATATGAAATGCCTGCTTTCTTCAATTTATCTTTTAATATCTTGTTCTCATATTCAAGCAACCTAACCATTTTTCTCAATGAATCAGCATCATATGCTTCTATGTTCAAACCTTCCACCTACAATTCTTATTATCTCGTAACATAACTTCCATTCAATGTCCCAACTTAATTTTAGTACTTGTTCCAACTATTTTCAATACTTATTTTCCGTATTGACGCATTTCTTCGCCAATCGTATAATTAAGTTAGATACAGAGCATTTCTGTTATCAAAATATTGCCCGCCCACCATTGGCGACTTATAAATGATTGGCTCGAAAATATTGTTCGCTTACCGGAAGCGTCTAATAAATGTCCGGCTTGAAAATTATTTAGAAATTATTTTTGTTTTCGATATTGTGTTTTTATCACACATTGCATATACTATAAATACACAAAAAAGCCAAAAAAGAGGAGGTGTTAGTATGGCTACTTCAAGTATTACTCATAATTTTGTCGTATCCAATCCAAATAGCGTAAAGCGTTTTGTCGCAGCAATTGACGAAGCCGACCGTGACCGCACACCAAAGCAGACACTTCCCGGACGTCAGTTAACGAACCCACAGGAAATCTTAGCTTTAATGTCAAAAAGGAAGAAAAAACATGTCTGATAAATATTTTACCGTTAATATTCGGGCATATTTGGATAAAGACGAACCGACATATATCGGAGAGGAAAGTCTTTACGACTTACTCTCCGATTTTTCTTGTCCCAAAAATCCCGATGTGGAATACTTTTTATTACATAATGCGATTGAGTTTACCAAAAAAGATCAATCTATCACTTATCTGGTATTTGATGCTGAAGATGCTTCACTGGTTGGTTATTTTTCACTTACAGTAAAACCCATCTCTGTCCATGCTTCAAATATCAGCAAGACAATGGCAAAAAAGCTGTCCCGTGTCAGTATTTTGGATGAAGAAACACAATCCTATACTACCGCAGCTTACCTGATCGCCCAGTTGGGAAAGAACTATTCTCTTCCAAAGGAAAAACGAATTCCTGGAAATATTCTACTGGGATTTGCACTGGAAACCATATCCAGTCTCAAATATTCCGTAGGTGGCGTTATGGAGTTTCTTGAATGCGAAGATAATGAATTTCTTCTGAGCTTTTATACACAGAATCATTTCAAGCCATTTGATACTCGTATTACCGCTTCCCAGAATAATGAGCCACACACTCTGCATCAGCTTTTAAAATTTATTTGATTTAAAAATACACGAAAAAAGCGACAGTATGATTTACATTTTGTATTTCAGAAAACTGCCGCTTCTTTTTCTTGCTTATTCTGTTTTTCTTCCTCCAACTCCCGGAGGACTTCAGCGCCGTACTTATCAATCATCCGTACCAGAAAATCAATGCACCGCTCAAATTCAATATTCTGTTGCATAAGCTCCTCCCGTCATTGTTTTGATCTGAGCTTATTTTACAGAACCTGCCGGAAAACCACATTGAATAGAAATTGATTGTAAATTGACACAATCACTTTAAAAATATCCTCATTTTCTTGAATCGAATGCATGTTCGTGCTATGATAGATATACTCAATCTTAACTACGAAAGGGGAATTTCTATTGAATCGATGCGATTTTTCTTCTATTAGCACTTGCTTAAAAAATCATATCAGCGAAAGTAATCAAATGAGTCAGCCTGATTTTTTATACGAATTATTTGAAGATTTTATGGATGATCCGGCAAATCAGGATTTTTCAATGGATAACGGTCTGGTTTGCCGCTGGATGACTGGTCAGGCTAAAATCAGTCCTAAAATATCCGCTTACTATTCCAAGCCATCCAATCAGGAAAAGTTAGCCCATACCATCCACCAGAATCTTCTTCCACTGATGTCTGACTGTAATATGGCTATACAAGATATTTACACTTTATTCATTCAGGATGACAGCATCTCAGATGCGAAAAAGAAAAATCTGACTCCCTTATATAAACCAGCCAGTTCAAGACTGCTGTTTCTTGCAAAACTGATTTCTTTTGGCATGGAACGCCAATTCATCAAACGTAATACCAAAAATCAGAAGCTGCTCGCCGGAGGCGCTTTATCCCCCATTGTGCTGGATTATATTATGGACAGTGAGGTTCCGAAACCATGCCGTCATTTTATCGGAAGAGATAAAGAACTGGAAGAATTATATACCATGCTTGAGGAAAACCGTCATGTTTTTCTTTGCGGAATCGCCGGAATCGGAAAAAGTGAACTTGCCAAAGCCTACGCTAAGCGGTACATAAAGCAATACACCAATATCCTTTATGTAGAATATACCGGCAATCTTCATCAGGATATTACTGACATGGATTTTATTGACGATCTTCCGGAAAGCACGGAACAGGAACGGTTTCAAAGACATAACCGTTTCCTGCGTTCCCTGAAATCTGATACTCTGCTTATCATAGATAATTTTAATGTCACTGCCACACAGGACAGCTTTCTGTCAGTAGTATTAAAATATCGCTTCCAGATTTTGTTTACAACCAGAAGCAAACTGGATGAATACTGTACTCTGCCATTAAAAGAAATAGAGGACATGAACGCTCTCTTCCAGCTGGCATCAGCATTTTATTCAGAGGCAGACACGTACCGGACAACAGTTGAAAAGATCATCGAAACTGTTCACCCTCATACTTTTGCCGTGGAACTGGCAGCAAAACTTCTGGGAAATGGAATCTCGACTCCAGACCAGTTATTAACAAGACTTCAGGTGGAAAAAGCATCTTTCCATAACGAAGATAAAATTAAAATAATCAAAGATGGACAAAGCAGCAAAGCCACCTATTATAGCCATATCCATACGCTGTTTTCTTTATACACTTTATCTCTTAAACAGCAGGATATCATGTGTAATATGTGCTTTCTTCCTTCCACCGGTATTTCTGCCCGTATATTTGCCAAATGGCTGGAACTGTCCACACTAAATGAAATCAACGATTTAATTGAGACTGGTTTCGTTCAGACAACAACACGTCGCACTATCTCTCTGCATCCGATGATTCAGGAAATCACCCTTTCAGAGACAAAACCATCTGTAACTCGTTGCCACATATTACTGGATTCTTTACAGCACATATGTTTAATGCATGGAATGGAAGTAGATTATTATAAAAAGCTATTTCAAACAATCGGAAATATCATAGAATTAATTGAAAAAGATGATATGCCAAAGTATCTGCTTTTTCTGGAAAATGCATTTCCATACATGGATAACTATAACTACCACAAAGGTATGAATGGAATCATTCAGGAATTGACGGGGCTGTTAAAGA